>Ga0209992_10000368_pt1 | contig 60662 bp, 45 predicted proteins | sample 2SBtaG_2_FD_182564 | JGI IMG/M metagenome (GOLD analysis project Ga0209992, IMG submission 182564) | Deep subsurface microbial communities from Kolumbo volcano to uncover new lineages of life (NeLLi) - 2SBTROV12_ACTIVE470 metaG (SPAdes)... | ecosystem: Environmental > Aquatic > Marine >... | reverse complement strand
GCGAGATCGCCCGAATTTCCTCGCACCTCATCTGGATGGGTGTCGGACTCATGGATGCCGGTGCTGTCTCCATGTTTCTATGGACCTTCCAGCTTCGCGAGGACATCTACGCCATCTTCGACGAAGTCGCAGGAGCAAGACTTACCGTTTCACACAGTCGCATCGGGGGCGTGGCCACGGACCTGAATGAGACAGGCTTGAAACTGATCAGCGATTTTGTTGAGACTTTTCCACCTGCGTTGGCAGGGTGGGAGAAACTGCTCAACCGCAACAGGATCTGGATCGACAGAAACATTGGCATTGGACACATGAGCGCCGAAGACGTCGTTTCGAGGGGACTGACCGGCCCCAATCTTCGTGGTTCAGGGGTAGCACACGATATTCGGCGTTTCGAACCCTACCTGAAGTATGACGAGGTTGACTTCCAGATTCCCATCCGTACAGAGGGAGATGCGCTGGCCAGATATTTTGTGCGTCTGGACGAGATGAAAGAAAGCATCAAAATCATCGAGCAGTGCCTGGCAAAGCTTGAAACTGTACAGGGGCCCGTCAGGACCGATGATGCCAAACGCGCCTATCCGTCGAAGGACGAAGTCTATTACTCGATGGAAGGGTTGATACACGATTTCATGTACACCGACACGGGTGTCAGTCCGCCCAAAGGTGCCTCAGTCTATCACGCCATCGAAGCGCCAAAAGGAGAGCTCGGATTTTATCTACGATCCGACGGCACGGGTTACCCGTCGAGAGCCAAGATGAACTCGCCGAGCTTCTCGAACCTGCAGGGACTCGAGCCCCTGATGGAAGGCTCACCCATGGGAGACATGGTGATTCTGATCGGGACAGTGGATCCGGTACTGGGAGAAGCCGACAAATAAGGATAAAATGACCGATTTCATCAAACATCCCGTTGTCGACCTTCCCGAGCGAAAGCTCGAACCGGTAATCAGCACGGAAGACCTCGTCTTCACGGGCGAAGAAAAGTCACAGATCAAGACGTGGATCTCGCGCTACCCTACGGCCGACGGCGCCATCATGCGCGGCCTCTGGCTGGCCCAGGAAAAGTTTGGCTTCCTCCCTCCGGAAGTCATCAAACTCGTCGCCGATGAGATCGGTGTCCCGTACGCCAACGCCTACGGAGTGGCAACATTTTACACTCAGTATTTCAAGGAGCAAAAGGGCACATTCGTTCTGGATGTCTGCACCTGTTTTTCCTGCCAGTTGTGTGGCGGATATGACATGCTGCACTATCTGGAAGACAAGCTGGGCGTCCACAAAGGTGAAACGACAGCGGATGGCGCATTCACGATACAGGAAGCTGAATGTCTCGGCGCCTGTGGATCGGCTCCGATGCTGCAGGTAACAAACGGGCCGTACGTACACAACCTCACAGCCGACAAGATCGACGCCATGATTGATGCCATGCGGGAGGGCAAGATGCCCGAATTCGCGTCGGTCACCTTGCCGCAGGATGAAGATGAACTCGGAGGCAACCGCCGCAGCGATGTCACGACTGTCGAACCGTACGGCCCCTGTCCAGTCAGCGAAACCCTGAGTTGATATGGAAGCAAAATCAAAAGCTGGAGAGTGGCGCAATTTTGAGCGGGTTCTGTTGCCCGCGGTGAAAGACCTCCACAAAATCGAGGTCTACGAGCTGAATGAGGGCTATTCTGCCCTTCGGGAAGTTCTTACGACTGACAAGTGGGACCCCACATCCGTCACCAATGAAGTCAAAAAAAGCGGACTCAAAGGACGTGGCGGAGCCGGATTCCCGACTGGTCTGAAATGGAGCTTTATGCCCCCGGTGGATCCGGACGTGCCTCGATTTCTGTGCTGCAATGGTGACGAGTCCGAGCCGGGGACGTTCAAGGACCGCCAACTGATGGAATACAATCCCCATCTGGTCTTTGAAGGAATGCTGATTGCAGCGTATGCGATGTCCATCAAAACAGCCTTTCTCTATATCCGCGGCGAATTCGCCGACTGGATCACGCTCATGGAATCCGAGCTTGAGAGGGCCTATGAAAAAGGCTACGTGGGAAAGGACATCATGGGATCGGGATTTTCTTGCGACATCGTGATCCACAAGGGCGCAGGAGCATACATCTGTGGCGAAGAGTCGAGTCTGATGAATTCGCTCGAGGGAAAACGAGCCTACCCACGCATAAAACCACCATTTCCGGCCCAGAAGGGAGTCTGGGGCTACCCGACCACCATCAACAATGTCGAATCTCTGGCGTGCGCGCCGATCATTATTCGCAAGGGTGGCGAGTGGTACGCCGGAATCGGTGCTGACAAACACCCCGGACCCGTTCTTTACGGAATATCGGGACATGTCAATCGCCCCGGCGTGTACGAATACCCGACCGGAATGCTGATCACCGATCTCATCTACGACGTGGCAGGTGGAATACGAGGCAACAAAAAGCTCAAAGCCCTGATTCCCGGAGGATCTTCTACCCCCATCCTTCGTGCCGACATGATCGAAGGTGTGACCATGGACGCGGACACCCTGAGGGAGGCGGGTTCAATGATGGGTACGAGCGGCATGCTGATCATGGACGAAGACACCGACATCGTGTCCTGGCTGCGGCGCATAACGCACTTCTACCACCATGAAAGCTGTGGTCAGTGCACGCCGTGTCGCGAAGGAACGGGCTGGATCGAAAATATTGTGACCCGAATCGACGAAGGTGAAGGCAATCTGCGTGACCTGGATCTTCTTTTGGATCTCTGTTCGCAGATGGAAGGCCGGACTGTTTGCGCGTTGGCTGACGCCGCCGCGTGGCCGGTTCGCTACACCATCGATCGCTTCCGCGCCGATTTTGAAGCCAAGTGTCGCCCTTCCCTGGTCCCGGCCGGCGGAATTCTGGAAAATGCCTGAATGAAGTAGAATCAGACCATTATGGCCACCATCACCATTGACAATCAGACCTATGAGTTCGAGGAGCGGGAAAGGCTCCTTCAATTCTGTCTGGATCGTGGCGTCGACCTCCCTCACTTCTGCTACCATCCGTCGATGTCGGCGCCCGCCAACTGCCGTCAGTGTCTCGTCGAGGTGGGAATGCCCCAGATCAATCGTGAGACAGGAAAGCCCAATGTGGACGAAGATGGAAACACCATCGTTCAGTTCATACCCAAGCTGCAGACCAGCTGCTCGATGGACATCTCGGACGGGATGGTGGTCAAGACACACTGTTCAAGCGAGCAGGTTGTTCGGGCGCAAAAAGACACGCTCGAATTCCTGCTGATCAACCACCCGCTGGATTGCCCGATTTGCGACCAGGCCGGCCACTGCCCTCTTCAGAATCAGGCATACAAACACGGCCCCGAAGGATCGCGATTTGAATTCGAGAAGGTCCACAAGCCAAAACACATCGATCTCGGGCCCAACGTCGTTCTCGACGGCGAGCGCTGCATCAACTGCACTCGGTGCATTCGATTTACGAAGGAGATCAGCAAGAGCAACCAGCTAACTATCATCGAACGAGGCGTCAAGAACTACCCGATGACCCCCCCAGGTGTGGAGTTTGACGAGCCGTATTCGATGAACGTCATCGACATATGCCCCGTGGGGGCCCTGACATCGCGTGATGCACGTTTTCAGGCTCGCGTCTGGGAAATGAGTAAAACTGCATCCGTTTCTACCGTGGGATCCAAAGGATCGAACTGCTACTACTGGGTCAAGGACAACCAAATCATGAAGGTCACACCGCGGACCAACATGAGCGTCAATGAATTCTGGTTGGCAGACGAGGAGCGTCTCGACTACGCGCGATTCAACGAAAACAGGCCGGCTGGCCCGACTGTCCATGGCGCGGACGTCTCCTGGGACATGGCATGGAAAGCGGCTGCAGATTGCCTGAAGGGAGTGGATGGCAGTCGTGCTCTGTTTCTGGGATCAGCATTCGCCACGGTTGAAGACAATTATTTACTTACCAAACTCGCCGAGTCCGTCGGCGCATCTGCACCTGTCTACCTTCCGCACCGAATACTCGGACACGGAGATGACTGGCTGAAGACCGATGACCGCGCCCCCAATGCCGAAGGATGTGAACGACTGGGAATGGAGCACGGAGTATTGGGCGAGATCAAAGGGAGAATCAATTCGGGTGAGATTGATCTTCTGTACGTCATGGAAGACGACCCGGTTGGCGCGGGAATGTGTACGGTGAAAGAGCTGGCGAATCTCAAAGTTGTTCTCCACTATTACAACACGACCAATGAAACGCTGGCGGCGGCAGACGTGGCGCTCCCTGCAGCGACTGCTGTCGAAACGGTTGGCACCTTCGTGAACAAGGACGGCCACGCTCAGCGACTGCGGCCGGCCAAAGCCATCAAGGGGGTGAACCGCACGCTTTCGATGGAAATCGGAAAGTGCCGAGCAGATCGGCATGGCACGCCGTTTGATCGCTGGTACGACGAAGACAATCTTGTTGACTGCCACCCCGGTTGGGTCTCTCTCCCCCAGATCGCTGCGGGTATCGGGCTGGAGCTTTCCTACAAAGGGCCACGCGCCATCATGGAAGAACTGAGCACATCGAGTGAGCGGCTGACAGGAGCCACGTACGATGCTATGGGAGAATTCGGGGTGCGATTACCCCAGCCCGCTGTAGCTGAATCAGACACCACTAAAACGGGCTTCAATGCCTGATTCAAGAGATAAGCTATGAATCTTGCCTGGTACTGGACAGCCCTGATCGCCTTCGCGATTGTCAACTTCCTGCTCGTTTCAGCTTCCGTTCTGGTGTATGCAGAGCGCAAGGTGTCCGGCTACATGCAGAACCGTCCCGGTCCGAACCGGGTGGGGCCATTCGGATTCCTGCAGCCTTTCGCGGACGTATTGAAGCTGGTTATGAAGGAAAATATCGTTCCGGCTCTGGCCAACCCCCTCGTTCATTCACTGGCTCCGATGGCCATGGTCGCCATTGCCATGACGGCAGGAGCCCTCATACCGTTCGCCCGCGGAGTTGTCATCGCGGACATGGATGTAAGTGTTCTAGTCCTGCTCGCTCTGACATCTATCTCGGTGTACGGCATCACGCTGGCAGGCTGGAGTTCGAACAACAAGTACTCCCTCCTGGGGGGTCTGCGGTCATCGGCGCAAATGATTTCCTACGAGCTATCAATGGGGCTTGCGGTTCTGTCGGTTGTGCTGATATCCAGTTCGTTGAACCTGACCACCATCGTCGAAGACCAGGCCGGTGGATATGGGCTCTTCGCCTGGAACGTGTTCCGCAATCCAGTCGGGTGCATTCTATTCATCATCACCGCTTTCGCCGAAACCAATCGTGCGCCGTTTGACCTGCCCGAAGCAGAACAGGAGCTTGTCGGCGGCTACCACACCGAGTACTCGGGCATGAAGTTCGGGATGTTCTTCCTGGCCGAATACGTCAACTTCTTTGTGGCCTCCTTCGTCATCGTGACGCTTTTCTTCGGCGGTTACTTGCTGCCGTTCGAATCGCTGATTCTGGCTCAATGGCCAGCGCTCGCTGAAAGCTGGTTGCTGACCGTCCTGCAAATCGGCTCCGTTGTACTCAAGGCTGGCTTCTTCGCCTATGTTTTCATCTGGGTCCGCTGGACACTGCCCCGATTCAAATACCAGCAGCTCATGAAGCTTGGCTGGAATTATCTTCTCCCGATCGCCCTGGTCAACGCACTACTCGTGGCCATCGGCGTCATTATATTCTCCTAACCATTTTTCCCGGACGACATGCCCATTCTCTCGCCCAGTATTCTCTCTGCTGATTTTGCTCGCCTGGGTGACCATTGCCGGGAAGCCCTGAAGGCAGGCGCCGAGTGGCTGCATGTTGATGTGATGGATGGGCACTTCGTGCCGAACATCACCATCGGTCCCCTCATCGTGAAGTCGCTCAGGCCACTGGCAGACGAAACGGGAGCCGTTCTGGATGTGCATCTCATGATTGAAAACCCTGATGATTATGTCGAAGCCTTCGCTGGCGCCGGCGCCGACATCATCACCGTCCACGTCGAAGCTGCCACACACCTTCACCGCACGATCCAGGCCATTCGCGCCGCCGGCGCGCGCCCCGGCGTAACGCTCAATCCGGCCACTCCCCTCTGGAGCCTGGAAGAGATCCTTCCAGAAATCGATCTGGCTCTCATCATGTCCGTCAATCCCGGCTTCGGCGGGCAGTCCTACATCCCGTCGAGCACGGACAAAATTCGCCGCCTGCGCAATATGCTGGACTCGATAGGATCGGACGCCTATCTCGAAGTCGACGGAGGCGTCAAAGCCACCAATGTCGCGGAAGTCACGGGCGCCGGAGCCGACGTAATCGTGGCGGGCAGCGCGGTCTTCGGAGGTGACAAGTCAGTGAAGAAGAACGTCACCTCGATCATGAAGGCCTGGTAAGCCTACCTCTTGTTTCGCGAACGATTAGGGTACTCACAACTGCCCTGAGGAACTACGAATAGCTGTTCCGGTCCAATTTGGACAGTTTCTTCCCGGAACCATGATTTATCTCCTGGCCATTCTTTCTGTATTGCAGATCAATCGGTACAATCCAGCCGAGTGTTACGATGACACGTTCTGCATCGAAACGGAAGAAACGGCGACTGAAGTGAGGGTGTACGTTCGGAGTCTGGTGCGTTGGGATGTCACCATGGTCCTTGACATGGACCTGCAAAACATGCGCTCCGATGTAGACCTGCCTTTCACGGACAGCTATGCGGGCGAGAGTCGAAAAAGGGTGATGACTCTTCGCGTCACAGAGCCGGGCACCCGATGGGCATTCCAGTTCAATCTGAGGTGGATTCTGGGCAATTTCAGAGCGCGACATCAACAGGGGCACATCTATCAACTACCCTATTCGGAGGGCGCCGAATTCATGGTGGGGCAAGGCTTCCAGGGTGAAGCCACACATCAGGGCAAGTATGCCATCGATTGGGATATGCCTGTCGGGACGCCGGTACGGGCGGCCCGCGGGGGTATCGTAATGGAACTGATGGAGCGCTACCGCGCGGGCCGCCCGGACCCCGAACTGAAAACCATGGCCAACTTCGTCAAGATCAAACACGAAGACGGTACGATTGGCAATTACGTGCACCTCGCTCACAATGGGGTACGTGTCAAACTGGGAGACGTTGTCCGATCGGGACAGGTGATTGCCCATTCAGGAGACACCGGATATTCGACCGGACCACACCTGCATTTCGAGGTCTATTCAGCCACCCGCGAACTGGGCATGCGCACCATACCCGTGGAGTTCAGAACCCGGAGCAGGGGTGTTACTCGACTTGAAGAAGGCCGCTACTACCGCCGCTAGCTGCCGGAATTGTCCTGGCTGCCTACGGTCATCTGGATCGGAATCGTACGTCCACTTCGGATCACTTCAAATTCAACCTCGTCTCCCGGTCGAAATTCGTAGAGATACGAGGCGAAATCTTCTCTCGTATCGATCTTGTTGTCTGCTAAGCCTCGGATAACGTCGTACGGCTGGAATCCAGCCTGATCTGCGGGGGAGCCAGGATCGACCTTTTCGACGACCACGCCGCGTGCTTCACTCAGGCCCAACGCCTGCGCCCATTGTGCCGGCAACGTTTTTCCATGGAGTCCCACGTAATAGGCTCGATCGACGAATCCCTTGTCGCGCAGATCTTCAAGAACCCGCACTGCTTTGTCCGACGGCACGGCAAACCCGATTCCCACGGAACCTCCGGATTCGGTAAAAATGGCTGTATTGACGCCGATCACATGGCCGCGTGCATTCAACAGCGGGCCACCCGAGTTGCCCCTATTGATCGCGGCATCGGTCTGAATCATGCCCACGTAAAAGCGACTGTCCTGAGGTTGAAGGTCCCGCCCCGTGGCGCTCACGACTCCAACAGTAACCGTCGGATCTGTCGCTTCGAACAGGCCGAACGGATTTCCGAGAGCGATGGACCATTCTCCAACTATAGGGTCACTCGACAGTTCAAATTCCAGATGTGGAAGAGCCTTCTCGGCTTCCACCTTCAGGAGAGCAAGATCCGTGCTCTTGTCTGATCCAACCAATGTCGCCGGTAGTGTCGTTCCATCTGGAAATGCTATCGTAATCTGAGACGCATTTCCTGCGACATGTTCATTGGTTACGATATACCCATTTTGACTGACGACGAATCCCGAGCCCATCATCTGAACCTGCTGCTCCATCACCCGGGAACGCTGACGGCTGAAGAAGAGATCGTAAAACGGATCGTTGTACGGATTCACCCTGACCTGCTGGGTCTGAATCACGTTCACACTTACGACCGCAGGTGTCGCTTTCTGCACGGCACGGGTGATGGCGTTCATGCGACCCATCATGATCGAATCCTGAACCGTCGGGAGATATGCTGCCTCCGTCCGGAAGGAATTGGGATCATCCTGCACGCGTGACTGATCCTGTGACTGTACCGGTTGGTCACATCCCACCAAAAGAAAGCCCGGGATTAAAAGGGCCAACAAACGAATTCGCATCTGTCTAATTAATCTCTGTTCTACACTATTGTCCATAACCGTGGCGGGTTGGGTAACAAGAGCGCCAATCAACGCGAATGGCGTTAAATCAGGCTCTGGCGACTTCATACGAGAGCATTCCGAACGGGTTTCTACCATTTTGCAGTCAACCAGTCGCGACGGGATCCACTGAACACACGCTATTTCAGCTCCACGACTGGTATCTGAAGACCCCAATCGGGATCTTTGTCCGACCCCAACGCCATCGAATATGCTCTCGATAAACACAGAAAGACTTGCCATTCGGCTGGAAGAACTAGCCCAAATCGGTGCCAGGGAAGATGGTGGAGTCTGTCGCCTGGCCTTCTCAGATGATGACCTCAAGGGCAGGAATTATGTCTCCGATATTCTGAATTCTCTCGGAATGGAAGTTCGAATCGACGCGATCGGAAATCTGTTTGGCATTCTGAACGGCACATCTGATTTACCTGCCGTAATGATTGGCTCCCACACGGACACAGTCGGCACAGGTGGTAAATATGACGGGGCTCTCGGCGTTCTGGCTGCCGTTGAAGCAGCGGAGCGACTCATCGAATCTGAATCGCCGCGGAAACGCACGCTCATTGTGGCCTCATTCGTCAATGAAGAGGGAGTCAGATTCATGCCTGACATGATGGGCAGCCTGATCCACAGCGGCCACTACTCGATAAACGATGCCCGACAGGACACCGACATCAACGGCACTACCATCGGGGAAGAACTGGACCGTCTTTCCTATGGCGGAAAGGACTCCCTCGATGACCTCAACGTCGGCTGTTTTCTTGAATTGCACATCGAACAGGGTCCGATCCTGGAGGATGCACGGCTCGAAATTGGAGTCGTAACAGGAGTTCAGGGACTTTCGTGGACCCAGGTGGAGGTGAACGGTTCGACCAATCATGCTGGGACCACACCCATGGATCGCCGCAAGGATGCAGGAACGGCAGCCGGGAGGATGACTGAAAAATTGCGCGCCCTACCGAAGCAGTACCCCGATCTCCGACTCACCATCGGGTCTACAGTTTATGAACCGGGCCTTATCAACGTAATTCCTGAACGCGTACGTTTCACCATCGATGCCCGCCATCCGGATTCAGATACACTCAAGAGAGTCGAATCTGAAATACAACTGATCCTGAAATCAGAAGATGTCTGCCAGGTCGACAACCATTCGTTGGCCCGCGTCGAACCGTGCACCTTCTCTCCGAGTGTGGTTGAGGCTGTAGCGGATGCTGCGCAGTCGCATGACCTGAGTCACACCAACATGATCAGCGGAGCCGGCCACGACGCGCAGATCCTGACTTCATGCTACGAGTGCGGGATGGTATTTGTACCGAGCCGAAGCGGTATCAGTCACAATGTGACGGAATACACCTCACCCGAACATGTTACGGCCGGAGCAAATGTGTTACTCTCAGCTACCCACACGCTCCTCGAACGAGACTAGTTTGAGGACAGAAGCCGGCGTACACCCCGTGGGCGCCGCACCAGTTCGTCCGCGCGATCAATCCACGTGTCTTCCAGAATATCCGCGACTGCCTGCTCATTCTCGTCCAACACCCTCGCCCGAATCTCAGACCTCAGATGAAGCAGAATTCTGTCCGAAATAGTCTCGAAATCAGCTCTTTTTTTATCTTCCATGGCTGCGCGGACGCCATCCAGCTGATGCGAAAGAGATAGATATCCCGCGTCGATGGCCGAGGCCTCGAACTCGGACAGCAAAAGATCCGTTTGGGTCACCGGTCTGAATCCACTCTGATCCAACCAGGTCCTGAAAGCTGCCAACAGCTCCTCGTCCGATCCGGTACACGTGCCACCGGAGTCACATCGCTCGGCCACCCACCGATTGGCGAACAGAAAGAACGCCGACTCTTGAAGAAGGGCCCATTCAAGTTCAGATTCTCCCCCGTCATCCACTTCCACGTCGGGTTCAACACCCAGTCCTCCTCTGACCAGACGGCCGGCTGTCGTTGTGTGTTCGAGAACGGTCGGGGTGGCAACTGTTACAGAAGATGAATTCAGTTCCGAAGAGTGAATCGTCCGTCCGGACGGGAGGAAGTAGTGCGAAATCGTGAGCTTCAATGACGTGTTATGAGGAAGCGGTCGCATGATCTGAACGAGTCCTTTTCCGAAGGATGTCCCTCCCATAATGACCGCCCGATCATGATCCTGAAGAGCACCCGCAACGATTTCACTCGCAGATGCGCTGAATCTGTTCATGAGGATGACGAGAGGTGTTTCTGGAAACAGCGGCTCTTCTTCTGTGCGATAATCGGATACTGTGTCGTCAGCTCGTGATCGGGTACTCACGACGACGGTCCCTTTCGGAACGAACAGTTCCACGATATCAATCGCTTCCCCAAGAATTCCGCCGGGGTTATCGCGCAGATCGAGCACAATACCCTTCAGTTCAACATCGCGATGCATATTTCTGAGCGCGCGCTTCACTTCGCGTCCAGCTCTGTTGCCGAATCGATCCAGTCGGACAATCGCGATGCCGTCCGTGGAGTCTACTCCGAGAAAACCGGAGTATGATACATTTGTAAATCTTGGACGCTCTCTGGGCAGGACGAACGTTCGCGGTCCGTTTTCGCCACCTCTTTGAATGAGCACTTCCACTGTCGAGCCCGGATCACCCGAGAGCAATTCCACGGCCTCCGTAACGGTCATCCCTTCCGTACCTGAGTCCGCGATCTGAAGAATCAAGTCACCGGTCCGCAAGCCTTGCCGATAGGCAGATGCGTCATCTTCTGGGGCCAGAACCGTGACGCGACCACCGCGAATTCCGAGAGACACGCCGACCGTCCCAACTTTTCGCTGCCGGATGAGCTGGATGTCAACCATATCCGCTTCGTCGTAGTAGTTGGTATACGGGTCGAGCTGACTCATCATGGCCTCGATACCGGCACGCATGAATGGAGCCGGTCGAACGTCGTCCACATAACCGACTGCGATCTCTTCGTAGATCGCTCCGAAAATTTCGAAGTTTTTCCTCAACTCGAAGAGATCATCGTCGCTGCGGAAGGCAGTCAGGACAAAACCGGCCAGCAGAACAGCCGAAAAAGGGATAAGAAAGCGTTTCATGGGCACGTCGGAATATCGATTTCATTCTGACGCGAGGAGGACGCGTATGATTCAGGCATCACTGGAAACTGCCCGATTGCGAGCCAAGATGCAAGAGGGTCCAGTAGGATGCACGTAGCTGAATCAGGCCAGGGCTTCTTCTAATTCTCGTTCGCGTTTCCGCTCTACATATCCCGCAATTAAAATCGATCCCTCGTAAAGAAGAAGCATCGGGGTCGCCACAAGAATCTGTGTGAACGGATCGGGAGGCGTAAGAAAAGCCGCGAGGATGAGACAGGAAATGAGCGCATACTTGCGCGAGGAGCGCAGAGTTTTGGGAGTCGCAATTCCCAATTTTGCCAGAAAATAGACGACTACGGGCAATTCAAAAAGAATGCCCGTTCCAAACGACCAAAACGTGATCATCTCGAAATACTTCGTGATGTCGAACTCGTTCAGGATCTGCGGTGAAATCTCGTAACCGGCGAAAAACTGCAGTGCCAACGGGGTAATGACAAAATACCCGAAACAGATGCCCAGTAAAAAGAAAAACGAGGCGAACACGGCCGAGAAACGCAGTCCCTTTTTTTCTCCGGGGAATAATCCTGGTTCGATGAACTTCCACATATAGTAGACGAAGACCGGCGACCCGATTATTGCACCGACTACAAGCGCAGTTCCCCAATCGGCGAAAAACTGGCCTGTTACCGTCCGGTTCTGCAGATCGAATGGCGTCGTTTCCATGCCGAAAATTCGATAGCTGATAAACGCCGGGTTTTTAGGGCCGAGTAAAATATTCTCAATCACCCAACCTTTGAAGACGGCCGCCACGGCAGTACATGCAAGGACTGCGCCAAAGCCCTTAAAAAGCGTCATCCGCAATTCTTCGAGATGATCCAAAAAGCCCATTTCGGCTTCGTTCCCGATAGTTGGTTCAGAATCTAGGCTGGCGCCGTCACCGGAGTGAAGTGAATCTACTGTTTTGGCGCTTTTTCTCTTTTTCAGAAATGAAATCATGGCTTGTTTCGATCCGCTAAAAAGACGGATCCTCTCTTTACCGCTCGCTTTCCCTAAGGTTCAAATCCAGGAGCGAATCGACCCACAGGCCCATCTTTTCCAGTCTTGGCCGACCGCCGCTCCAGGTGAAATTGAACAACGTCATCATGCCGACGACCTGAAATCCGTCCTCTCTCAGGAGGTTTATCGCCTTGCGCGCCGAACGACCGCTGTTCAGGATATCATCCAGCAGGACGACGGGCTTTTCTCGAACGAGGGGTCCTTCGACCAGGCGACGACGTCCGTGCGGTTTTCTCTCCTCCCTGACAAAGCCACCCATGAATGGAGGATTCGTACTCGAGGCAACGACCGACGCAACAAGCGCATAGGAACCGAAACCGAATCCCACAACCTGATCGACGCCCTTCAGTGTTAATCGTTCGCTCAACACCCTCCCGACTTCAGGCATGATATTGCCATTCAGCATGGGAATGCGCGTATCGAGGAGCCATCCTATGGGCTGGCCACGTGGATCAGTAATCTCCTCCTGTTCACTGCGCACGAGTGCGTGATCATAGAGCTGCCGCCCCAGATCAACCAGTTCATCGTATGTAGAAGGAGATAAGTCAGTCATAGAGATTCAGACGTAACCCGGAGAAAGCAGTTACAGAATCGGTTGGCTTAGTCGCCGTGATTCGGGTAACTGAATCAATCAGGCAACTACAAAATCATAAAGAGGAAAGCGGGAAGTCATCTCGTGAATGGCGCCCCTTACATCTCGAATAACGTCTTCATTGGTCGGATTCGTCAAAACACGATCCATCAGGCCGACGATTTCACGAAAATCGTCTTCCTTCATACCCCTCGTTGTCATCGCCGGTGTTCCGACTCGAATGCCGCTCGTAACGAATGGACTCTTGTCGTCATACGGAACCATGTTCTTGTTCACGGTCAATTCCGCAGCCTGAAGAACAGCTTCAGCGTCTTTGCCTGTAATTCCTTTGTTTCTGAGATCGATGAGGGCCAGATGATTGTCCGTTCCTCCGGATACGACATCATAGCCCCTTTCAACAAAAGCATCCGTCATGGCAGAAGCGTTCGACATGACCTGCGCGGCGTAGTCTGAGAACGAATTTTCGAGCGCCTCAGCGAAAGCAACTGCCTTGGCTGCGATAACATGCATCAGCGGACCACCCTGCATTCCCGGAAAGACGGAAGAGTCGAACAACTCGCTCCAGTTTTTCACGCGACCCGATTTGGGAGCCACTTTGCCGATCGTGTTCTCACCGTCCGATCCAATCAGAAGCATCCCTGCGCGAGGACCACGTAGTGTCTTGTGGGTCGTCGTCGAAACGATATGACAGTGCGGTAGAGGATCATTCAGCTTTTTGGCGGCGATCAGCCCGGCCGTGTGTGCCATGTCCATCCAGAGGAAAGCGCCCACTTCATCGGCGATGGATCTGAACGTGGCGTAATCAAAGTCTCGGCTGTACGCCGAAGCGCCGATCGAAATCATTTTAGGGCGAATCTCAAGCGCCTTGTCACGGACCTTGTCCATGTCGATGCGCCCGGCCATTTCGCCGTCTTTCTCCACTCCGTAATACTCCGCGCGATACAGGAGACCGGAGAAATTTACGGGACTGCCGTGCGTCAGGTGGCCACCGTGTGCGAGGTCAAGGCCCAGAAAGGTGTCGCCCGGCTTCATGAGTGTGAGATACACAGCGGCATTCGCATTGGCTCCTGAATGAGGCTGCACGTTCACCCAGTCGCATCCAAAAAGCTCTTTCGCACGATCTCTGGCGAGATCCTCGGCAACATCCACGAATTGACAACCACCGTAATACCGCTTGCCCGGGAGCCCTTCAGCATATTTGTTCGTCAGCGGTGTACCCATGGCCTGCATGACCGAACGCGAGACAAAGTTTTCGGACGCAATCAGTTCCAGGCCTTCGTTCTGACGCTGCACTTCCTTTTGAAGGGCATCGAAAACCTGGGGGTCAGTCTGTTGGAGAAGAGACATGTGGGTAGAGGAATATTCGATCAATCGATTATGGTGATCATGTGCGACACATATCACACGGTTCGACCCCCAAACTAGTGCTCATCGCTCAATTCATCATGGCGTAAACGAGAATATTGGTCCCCATTCTCAGGGCATCACGTCTCAAATCGCCCGGTTTCTCATGAACGGATTGGGGCTCCCATCCATCTCCCAGATCCGTTTCATACGTGTAAAACACCATTAACCTGCCTTCGCCATCCAGTATCCCGAATCCCTGAGGTGGTTTACCGTCGTGCTCATGCACTTTGGGGAGTCCGTTGGGAAACTCGAAGGCGGTGTGGAAGATTTCGTGGGCGAAAGGGAGTTCCACAAACTCCTTGTTCGGAAACACTTTCTCCATTTCCCTTCGAATGTGCACGTCCAGTCCGTAATTGTCATCAATATGAAGGAAGCCACCGCTCTCGAGATAGTGCCGAAGACGCTCGGCTTCTGTGTCATTCATTTTGATGTTGCCGTGGCCGGTCAGGTAGACGTAGGGATACGCATATAGATTGTCACTCGACAATTCCACGACCTCTTCGCGTGGAGCGACATCGATAAGGGTCTCCCGTCTGACGAATGTGAGCAGTTCGGGAAGAGACTCAGGGTCGCTGTACCAGTCCCCTCCTCCATCGTATTTGACCCGAGCAATCTTGAAGGCATGTTCTTCCTGGGCCTGAACCTCGAATGGATTCAGCCAGAGGAGACAGACAAGCAGAATGAGCGTGGTTGTAGTTCGGGACATGGACACGGTGTTTCCAAAGTGACGTTCATACGGGGTGAGGCCCTATTGGTTTTGATCCTGCTGCGATGTATTCACTTTTTTGCGAAGCATTTGTGATCTCTGAGCCAAATCGCCCTCTGAAGCAAGGAATTTGGTAGATTGCGGCCTTATTTCCACCCAAAGCAAGAAGGAATCAAAAGCGCTTCATGCAAACCTATCTGAACGACAGTATTCTGGCTGTGCTCGAATCTCTCGGGGGAATCCCGGATGATTTTGTGCTCGAATTCCAGCAGCCGGCCAATCCGGATCACGGTGATCTGTCGTGCAATGCAGCGATGCAGCTTGCCCGCCACTTACGTAAAGCGCCGAAACAGATTGCCGACGACCTCAAAGAAGGCCTTCTTTCCCTTCCCGTGGATCCGACGAGAATCAGTGCCATTGAGGTCGCGGGACCCGGATTTTTGAACTTCAGGTTTTCGGAGGACTACCTGACCGCAGCGCTCGCGACCATCCTCTCCGGGGGTGACTCATTCGGCAGAACCGAAAGCGGCGCCGGGCAAAAAGCCCTGGTTGAATTTGTAAGCGCCAATCCGACCGGACCGCTGACTGTGGGTCACGGAAGGAATGCCGTGCTGGGTGATACCATCGCGAATCTGTTCGAATGGACCGGTTACGACGTAAAGCGGGAATACTACTTCAACGACGCCGGCCGCCAGATGCGTGTACTCGGGGACTCGGTCCGAGCCCGTTACATGGCGTGGATTAATCCCGAAATCGCGACAAAACAGATCGGCGAAGGAGACGACAAAGTAACCGTGCCTGAGCCATTTCCGGAAGACGGATACCTCGGTGAATACATCGACCAGATTGCTCGTGAAGTGTTGGAAACCTGGGGAGCGGACCTCGATGTTGAAGGCGAGTCAGACGTATTCAAGAAAGCCGCTGAAGATCAGATTTTTGCCGAAATCGAGGCTACCCTGAACCGGATGAACATCGAGATGGATTCCTTTTTCAACGAAAGGAGCCTCTACGATTCGAACCGCGTTTGGGACACAGTAGACAAATTCAGAAAGCTGGGTCTGGCCTACGACAAAGATGGCGCCGTGTGGTTGAAAACGACCGCTTTCGGAAAAGATCAGGACACGGTCCTCGTGAAAAGCAGCGGAGAACCCACGTATAGGCTTCCCGACATCGGTTATCACGTGGACAAGCTCGAGCGCGGATTTGACCTGTGCGTGGATGTATTTGGCGCGGATCACATCGCAACCTTCCCCGATGTCGTCGAAGGAGTGCGCGCGCTCGGATTTGATGCAGACAAAATTCAAGTGGTCATCTACCAGTTCGTTACGCTTGTGCGCAGCGGCCAGCCGGTCAAGATGAGTACCAGAAAAGCGACGTTCGTGACCCTGGACGAGCTCATGAACGAGGTGGGCGAGGATGTAGCTCGCTTTTTCTTTCTCATGCGCTCACCGAACACCCATCTGGAGTTCGACCTCGATCTGGCAAAAGAAGCTTCGGACACCAACCCGGTCTTCTACCTCCAATACGCACATGCCCGCATCTGTTCGATTCTCCGAAAGGCAGAAGAGGTTGGTTTTTCTCATCAGGATCAAGCAGATCTGAGCCTGCTTCAGCATGAAGCCGAGCAGAATCTGATCAAGGAGTTGATGGGCCTTCCGCAGGCGATTGAACGCGCAGCCTCACACAAAGAACCACATCGCTTGGCCAACTATCTCCGCGAAGTCGCGGTGGCTTTCACCCAGTTTTACGGACATTGCCGGATCATTGGGGAGGAAGAAAGACTGGCGGCAGCGCGAATGAAGTTGGCAATCGCTTCAGGTCAGGTTCTTAAAAACGGATTGACGATTTTGGGAATATCTGCTCCATCAAAAATGTAGAATCATGCGCGTCGCATTTCAGGGAGAAATAGGTGCCTACAGCGAGGAAGCCGTGGCCGGACTCTATCCGGGAGCAGAAATCTGTCCCAGACCGAGTTTCGAGGCCGCCTTCGATTCCGTCTCTTCGGGTGACGTCGACAGGGCTGTCCTGCCGATTGAAAACTCCCTGTTCGGAAGCGTGCATCAGAACTATGATCTGCTTCTTGAACATGATCTGAGAATTCTGGCCGAGATACAGATCAGAATCCGGCATCAATTGCTCGGCCTTCAAGGAAGCACACTCGAAGGGATCCGAAAGGTGTATTCCCATCCTCAAGCCATCGGGCAATGCAGGACTTTCCTGAAGGAAAAGCTACCCAACGCAGAAATCATCCCTTCTTACGACACAGCAGGAGCGGCGAAACACGTTGCGGAAACGGCTGACTCGTCCCACGCCGCTATTGCCAGTCGCGCTGCGGCCGGGGAATACTCTCTCATCAGTCTTTCACCGGATATCGAAAGCAACCACGCCAACTACACCAGATTCCTGGCGCTCGGAAGATCCGATTCCAGCCAGGAAGAAGGTCTCTCACCAGACGTCCTGAAAAACGGGGAAGCGAAAACCTCCCTACTCTACGCACAACGTGAGAACGTTCCCGGTGGCCTGTTTAAAAGTCTGGCCGTCTTTGCACTTCGTGACATTGATCTGTTCAAAATCGAAAGCCGTCCCCTGGTCGGTAGTCCGGGCCAATACATTTTCTATCTCGACCTGGGTGGACACGAAGACGATGAGCGGGTTCGAAATGCGTTGCATCATCTGAATGAGGTCGCCGCGAAAGTGAAAGTGCTGGGCAGCTACAAATCAGGACTGGTCCTCGACTGAATCCCGCGTCGCAGCCGTGAGGCGAGAAGATCCGGGAAACACGGCAACGGTGCCCGGCAAGGAGCTTTTCTGCATGAAAAGGGTTAGCACGACTCTGAAAATGAATGTGACGCCATTCGTGGTCGTCATGACCTGAGTCATTCGACACCGTTGATTCACTCATACGCGCTAGACCCGCCCAACAGGTACCACCTCCGAAATGCAAGAATTGACCGATCTGGTAATTGCTGCCAAGAATGGCGATGAGGCGGCTTTTTCTGCGTTGATAAAGCGTCTGGAACCGCCGATTCGGGCATTTTTCATCTCGCGGATAGGACGAAAGCCGGATGTCGACGATCTCGTTCAGAATGCCCTGCTTCGTGTTCACCGAGGTCTTCCAGACCTGAAGGACAATACGAGGTTGAAAGCATTCGCAATGAAAGGTGCTCTCTATGAGCTGCAGGACTTCTACCGTGGTCGTTACACGACGAAGGAGTTGCTTTTCGATGCACACGAACCCCCTGAAACCGCTTATGAGGGTACTCAACCTGGAAACAGACTGGATGTCGAACAGGCTCTGAGTTCGCTGTCTGACAAGGCTCGAAGAATCATTGAACTGCGCGAGTACGGTTACAAATACGAGGAAATCGCTGAGATGATCGGATCGACAGAGGCGGCGATCAAGATGCAGGTGAAGCGCGCGTTCGAACGGATGCGGGATGCGCTTTCGATGATCATTTTGTGGATCAGCATCCCCGCTCTTTTCCCCAGATAGGAGCTGTTACTTTTTTGAATATGACTGCGGCTAAAACCAACGCAGGGCTCCACCTGAAGTGAAAACACCCTGTATCAATCGGAAAACGTGTAATTAAGGCACTTAATGTCTTTGAGACTGGAAGACATACTGCAAATGGACGAGTGGACGGATGCCGATCTGGCAAGCGTCAGAGGAGCTCTGTCCCAGGATTCTGAACTGGCGTCCGCACTGGACCGCTGGTTGCAGATCAGCAGTCATGTACGCGAGGCATGGGACCGTGACGTTCCTTCGCGTGAGGCTCTGGTTCTTCTCGCTCTGGCCGACAGGCTGGATGAGACCGTCATGTCGGATGAAGAGATGGCTCTTCGTGAAGACGCACTGTCCATTCTCGATTCCGCACGTGACAAACATCCGGCGCTGACTTCTATTCTGGATCGCATCCGTGATGATGCAACCGCTTTTGACGAAGCGTGGAGCAATGGCTTCGCCGCAGCTCCGTCGACTTCGTCCGCTCCGGATCGAGCTGCCCGTCCTCTGGACTCAGAATCGGCGCGTACCGGCCAACGAAATCCGAGCCAGAAGAATTCAAGCCAGAAAAATTCAAGCCAGAAAAATTCAAGATTGCGACTTGTCAGATACGCGCTTTCCGCAGCTGCCATCGTAGCATTCATCGCAGTCGGTTTGAATCTGACAACCACAGATCAGTCAAGTCCGACAATGACATGGGTCAGCGAAGCCGGACAATGGCAGACGATTCAACTTCAAGATGGAACAGAAGTCAGGCTGGGCCCCGACTCATGGCTGGAAGCCGAACTGACCGACGATTCCTTCAGTCGTGCCGTACGTTTTAACGGCAATGCCTTTTTCGATGTTACCGAATCTTCGGATCCGTTCACCATAGAAACGGAAGAAGCACTGACGACAGTACTGGGGACTTCTTTTGGAGTGCGCACTTCCAACGGAACGGAGGTAACACTCGTGACAGGACGAGTTTCTCTGTCTCCGATCGACAATCTATCCCTCACTCAGATTTTGACGCCGGGACAACAAGGACTCGTTTCGAGCAGGTCTTCCGAGCCGACAATTGTAGATGTGGATCTTACCCGGGAGCTTGATTGGGTCGAAATCATCGTATTCAGGGATACGCCGATGTCGGACGTGGTCGATAGTCTGTCGGAAAGATTCGACGTCGATATTGAACTGGCAGAGGATCTCCTCAAGACACCTCTCACCGGTACCTTCGAGACAGATCGCGGAGTAAAGACCATTCTCGAGATCATCGCATCTGCACTCGGTGCAGAATTGGAAACGGCCGAAGACGGCACGTATTCGCTTACTCGATAGACGGCCGGCTTACTCGATAGACGGCCGGCTTACTCGATAGACGGCTGGCTTACTCGATAGACGGCTGGCTTACTCGATAGACGGCTGGCTTACTCGATGGACGGCTGGCGGTCCCTGGAAAAGGAAACGATTCTCGTCATTTTCGTTGTTCAAGGAACGCACCTTGAGGGCACGTTTATAACTCGACTGGCCCATTCTCGGTATCCAATCAGGTGTGTCCCCTTTGGCTCGTCGTCAGCTCATCATTTTTGTGGTGGCTCTGCTGTGTTTCGCTGTTCAAACCGCGTCCGCACAGTCGATCCGTCTGCAGTTTGATTTGGCCCCTCTGGACGAAGCGCTCGTGGAGTTTTCCGAGCGCACGGGAGTCAATGTGGTTTACAGCCCTGAATTGACACGAGGATTGACGACGTCGTGTCGATATCGCGGAATTTCGCCCCGAGACGCACTCATCTGCATTCTCTCGGGGCATGCCTTCAGGACTCAGGCCGTTACCAGAAATCAGATCGTACTGATTCCGCTGGAAGAAGCGGATTCCCTCCGACCCAAGCGCCGAATTGTGTTCAGTGGATTTATCCACGATGCTCTCTCGGGTGAAAGCCTCATCGGGGCGCACGTCGTACTACCCGGCGTGGGCGCAGGGACCATCACCAATGAGGCCGGGTTCTTCGCCATTCCCGGAATCGAGGAAAGATCTGTCGATCTGGCGGTTTCCTATCTTGGATTCTCACGTCTGGATACAACCATCACCGCCAGTTCGGACATCCATCGTTTTGAGCTTACTCCAACCGCGTATACAATTTCGGGCATTGTGGTGGAGGAGGAAGTCAACAAACGAGCTGACCTGACAATCACTCCAGGACTGCTCTCCGTCCCGGGGCGAGACCTGCAAAAGCTCCCGGGTTCTCTTGGAAACAACGATGTTCTGGAATCCCTCCGCTGGATGCCGGGCATCCAACGCGCGGGAGAGGCCACGGGTGGGCTCCTGGTACGGGGAAGCGGTCCAGATCAAAACCTGTATCTGATTGACGGCGCGCCTGTATATCACCCCTGGCATGCCTTCAGCCTCGTTTCCACTTTTCAGGCGGACACGTTCAAAGACATTTCCCTGTACCGCGGGGCCTTTCCGGCCGAGTACGGCGGAAGACTTTCGGCGGTCCTTGATGCTGAATTACGAGACGGTTCGCGATCCCAACCGAGCGCATCCATTGGAATCACCGGACTCAACGCCAGCTTTCTGATGGAGAGCCCTCTTTCTGAGAAAAGCTCTTTCATGTTTTCCGGTCGGCGATCCTACATCGACAAGATCATTGGAGAAAAACACGCTGTTGAGGACGATCTGGGCCGCCGGGACACTCTTCGAACGGGTTATTACTTCTATGACTGGAGCGCCAAGCTCTCTTACCGACCAGACAGCCGATCTGCGCTGTCCTTCTCTTATTACGTGGGAAAGGATGCACTGGACCTTCGTCTACCCTTCGATCTTTCCCTCGATTTCGCGTCCTGGCTCCGACCGGCGGATCTGTTCTTCGAGGTCGATCAATTCTGGGGAAATCAGATCGTAAGCGTTCGATACCAGCGCCTGATAACGAACAGACTTTTTCTTACGGCTACGGCGTACGATTCTGAGTATGAAGCCGCCGAAAACACATTCATTCGACCGAGCCAATCGGCTGCAGTTGAGTCCCAGTATTCGGTGGCCCTCCAGGACGTCGGCGCCCGAATGGACCTCGATTATTATCCATCCACTTCCCATCAAATCCGTACGGGATTTTCGGTAGTCCAACATCGGTTCAATTCGGATCTCTTGGCTGCGATTACCTATTCCCCGACGCTCGTTGAACCGCTGGATCAGGATAGTCACACCGACGCCTTTGAAGCCGCCGTTTACATCCAGGATGTCTGGAAACCGACCAGATCCCTTCAGATTCTCCCCGGTATCCGGATGTCCTATTTCGGAAGTGGTCAATACGTTCGTCTGGCACCTCGACTTTCCGTTCAATGGGCCCTCGATCCTTCATGGCTGGTGCTTCGCGCGGGCGCCAGTTCACACGTTCAGTACCTGCAGCGAATCAGGGATCGTAATTCCTATCTGTATGACCTGGTCTCCAGCCGCTGGGTCCCCTCATCGAACGATTCGAGACCATCGAGGTCGGGTCAATTAACGGCTGGATTGGAAAGCCGGGCCGTGAGGCAAACGGTTCTGCGTGTAGACGGATTCGTACGCGGTAGCCGGGGCATCCTGCTACCAGAAGACGAATTCCAGTCAAAAAACGGACTTCTTGGACCCGGAATTGAAGTAAACACCTTGCTTGGACAACATACACGGGGTGAAGAACGCGTATTTGGCCTGGAAACAAGTATCGAAACCCAGATCCGGTCGTGGACCACGCTTTTGTCGTACACCAGGATGCGCGCCGAGAACCGGATCACAGAGAATATCACAGGCAACTTCAGGCCTACCCGATTCGATACTCCGCGATCATTTTCTCTCGTTTCCTATCGAGAATCAACGCATTGGAAAAGTGGGATTTCTTTGTCCTGGAGGTCAGGATATCCAGTCTCTGTTCCGGAGTCACGATACAGCCTTCAGGACCCCATTTCAGGTGAAACCACCTGGTACTTTCACCGGCCGGTGATCAACAACGGGCGTCTACCGGCCTATTTCAGACTCGATGCATCCGTTAAGCGAAAGTTCAGAATGGCGGATGCAGATTGGTCAGCAGGACTGAGCGTCTACAACATCTTGAATCGTAGAAATGTTGTGGACCAAACCTGGGATCCGAACCTGGAGAAGGCCCGACCCCAGAATCGACTGGGACTTCCTATTCTTCCGCTCCTTGAACTGGTGATGGATATATGAGATGCGCGAGCTTCATATGGATGATGATCATCGGCGCGCTTCTCTACGCGGCCGGATGTGACGCAGTTGTACCGGATGATCGCGGCAATCTGGTGATCCAGGCATACGTGGATGCTTCACGACCGCTTCCTCCGATTCGTGTCTCGAGAACACAGGAATTGGGTGTGTCCCTCTCGGCCACCCAACATGACCAGACGGAAACGCAAGTGGTCCTTTCGCTCGATGGAGTAGAATATCCGTACGAAAACGACCCGTCAGAAGGATCCTTGTTCATGCCGCGCTTCGAAGATCAGGCGATCATCGTTGAACCGGGGGCTCATTTCGAGCTGGCGGTAGAATCTGAATTTGAATCCGCGATAGCGTCCGGTGAGGTGCCGCCCGCATTGAATCTGAAGGACGTCAGTGTTCTGGTGGCAGAAAGGCCGATTTCTGCGGTTTTTGTTGACACACTCGACATCGGACTCGATTCACTCAACTTGGGGCTGAATGCGACGACAGGCTTCATCTATCCGGTTCAGGTCACTGTTCGGTGGACTTCGGCAGAGTTTGACGGTTGGATTGAAACGAGGCTGGATCCGCTCACCCACTTCTCCTCCTCGCTCATAGATTTCTTTCTCCTTCCTTCCCAGGTGTTTCAGGAGGAAAGTGCCCAGTTGAATTCTGATGGTTTCCGGGTCTGGAATGGTGTCTATGCAATTCCCGTTCAATCGGAAAATGATCCCGTACCCGAGCACTCGCTGAAGATTACGTTGCTTCGAGGAGATGAAAGATTTGCCCGATTCGCGACGAGCCGGGACAACCCGTCTCGTCGCGAACCCGTTTCTTCTGCGACGGGAGCCCTTGGATTTGTCGGAGGAGTATCGATTGATTCCCTCCGCCTCACTGTTGGAAACTGAGAATATGCTATCGATTAAGCCCCTGGAACTCCCGACCATCCCGGCTGGTGGAGGAATGATTTCGGAAGTCAGTGTTCAGAAAAAGGATCTGGACCGCTGCTCGATTTATCTCGACGGCAAGTTCGCTTTCGGCATCCACATGAATGTGGTCGTGGAGGCCCGCCTGAAGAAGGGAGTGGAGCTGACCGAAAACGATTGCCTCGACCTGGTCCAGAAAGACCTTTATCATAAGGCCTTCAAACGATGTATGGATTACATCGCGTATCGACCACGCTCGCTTCATGAGATTCGAACGAGACTGTCGGACCTGAAAGTCACTGGTGACGTCGCAGAACGAATTGAAGCCCGACTGAAAGATTTGGGTTATATAAACGATGAAGAATTTGCTCGACAGTGGGTGGAGTCCAGAGTTCGTTCGAAAGGATATGGACCGATGCGTCTTCAGAACGAACTGCGCAAAAAAGGAATTGCGTCGGACCTGGCGAAGAAAGCCGTCGACGAGGCATGTCCTGCTGAAGTGGTAGAATCTCAGCTGGAACAGCAGATGAATCAAGCCCTGAAGCGATACCGAAACGAACGAGATGATCAAAAGAAGCGCCAAAAAATCGTGGGATTCCTCAACCGGCGCGGTTTCGCAATCGGCCCAATCCTCAGTGAATTGGACCGCCGCATCTCAGGCTGACAGTCACATGAAGCTCTAGGGCAGGGATGCTTCGACACAAAAGTGCGTTTCGAGGGATCAAATGCACGTCCAACAGGATTGTATCCTCTTCGAATTTGGATATCCAGAAGCACTGAACCCATCGTCAGCGCAGAATGAGCCACGAAGCTGGAAAAGCGCCCTCTCCTTACCGTTTCAGCGGTATTGATCTCGTCCTCCTCTTGCTGGGGATGGCAGGTGTTTTCGCTTACGCGCTTCTTCTGCCGACCCAGCATCCGGATTCTGCGTCTGAGTACGAACTTACTGAAGCGGAAGCCATTACCCGATCCAGCGCATTTTTGGCGTCTCAGGGTTTTTCCATTGATGGACTCGATAGTTCGGCCCGAATGAAGCGCCGCCCTGAACTCCTCGTAGATCTACAGAGAACTCTGGGAAGAAGCACCGCCGTTGATTTTCTGGATACAGACAACCGGAATCAGATTTCAGTTTACTTCTGGGAGGTCAATTATGTACCGACCGCAGATGATGTTGAACGAGGTATACTGAGCGAGTCTGACCCCATTTTCACGCTCGAACTTGCGCAAGACGGCAAGGTGCTTGCGTTGGAGAACCGGACGTCTTCATTTGGAGCCCTTTCTCAGCGATTCGGATCTGCCTTCGACCGCATAAACAGAGCCGCCCTCTCGAGTGTAATACGTGCCGATACTGCAACAAACGCAGAAGCACGAACGGCCATTCAGGCCATCTCAGACTCACTCCTCGGACAGGGCCTGTCTTTTGATTTGAGCAGCAGGGACAGCGTTTCGGGAGAATTGCTCCTCAACACGCTTATCGACAATCAGCCGATAACGCTCGACTCAGCAAAAGTCGCCGGGCTGCTTTCCTATCATCTGGCTCAAACAGCATTCGCAGACGTGGATTGGGCCATCGACTCCATGTACGTGTCGTCGGCCAATCGAAATGAAGCAGCTCGGGTCACGCTTCGCAGCGATCCTCCAATTGCGGGCCAACACTTCATTCTGGACGCTTCGATCCCCACATCAGGCACCCTATCCCAGTTCAGCGTGGATTATAACCCGGACCGGGCCGGTGACTCGGCCGTATCCAACACGTTGGAAATAATCAAGATCGGCTTGCTGGCGCTGCTCTCATTCACGTTCATTGTTGTCTTCTTTCGAAGGATGTTCGCGCGTCTTCTGGACATCAAAAGCGCGCTGCTTGATGCCATGATTCTGGGTCTTCTGGCGGGCTTTTATTTTGCCACGAGCTCGTCGGACGTTGCCGCAACGGCCAACGCGGCTCCGTTGTGGGGAAATATTTTGATCAGACTGCTCGCCTTCTCAATCATCGCGGGAGCCGTATCCATTTTCACATTCATGGTTGCGGGTGTCACGGACTCGGTCGTCCGGGAATCATATGAAGGCAAACTTGGGACATTGATCCTCCTGCGTCACGGCGACTTTCAAAACCGCCCGATGGGAGCCAGCATGGTACGAGGTCTGGCTATCGGGGGCATTCTTCTGGGAGTGAGCGTGATCGCTCTGTGGCAACTGCCTACCCTCAATCTGTCTCTGTCCGATACGCTCGTGATCGACACGTCATTCCGGCCTGTGGTAACCAGAGCCTTCGCGTCTTTTGAGACCTCGTATTTCTTCAGCTTGCTCTGGATTGTGGGGGTTGGAACGGTAGCGTATAGAATCTCGTCACATCCAGTGCTTTCGATAATCTTGCTGACGGTAACCGGAGCCTTCCTGAAAATTGGCCCGATTCCGTTCGAGGCCGGATATGTCGCGCTGGGAGTGAGTGCCGTCACCGCTCTGATTCTGGCTCTCGCCTTCATTCGTTTCGATATCGTAACGGTGATCGTGGCGTTTTTCTCTGCGAGCCTCCTGTTCGACCTGTCGGAGGGATTCCTCGTTACAGGTACTGCAACATGGATAGATCTTCTACTGGGTTCTCTGTTTCTGGGATCACTTCTGATTTTGGGCTTTACGGGTGTGGCCAGCAAACGCACCGGTCAACAGGTGAATACTTACGTCCCCGAATATGTCACGGAGATGGCCGGGCAGGAACGGGTCAAACGAGAATTGGAAATTGCCCAGCAGGTACAATCGTTCTTTCTTCCGAGGACCATGCCCGACATACCGGGACTGGATATCGCCGGAATGTGTTTGTCAGCCAACGAAGTGGGTGGAGACTACTACGATTTCATTCCTCTGGACAATGACCGACTCGCATTCGTCCTTGGCGATGTGAGCGGAAAGGGAATTCAGGCGGCTTTCTTTATGACGCTGGTCAAAGGCATCGTTCAAACTCTGTCGAGACAGGGCCTGAGGCCGGCAGAAATCATGAAGAAACTCAACCACTTGTTCTGCCAGAACGCACCAGCGGGTACGTTCATTTCTGTCGTATACGGAGAGATAGACCCACGAAACAGAACATTTACATTTTCCAGGGCCGGCCACAATCCGGTAATCCACTATTCTTCGTCCTCACACTCGGCAGATTCTCTTCAGCCGCGCGGAATGGCGATCGGCTTCTCAGACGGACCGAAATTCGATGACAACATCGAAGAAATGACAATAGAAGTAGGAAACGGAGATGCACTCGTTTTTTACACCGATGGATTTTCTGAAGCCATGAACCGAGCACGCGAGCTCTATGGCGACGATCGCCTCGTTGTGAAGGTGGGCCAGATAGGTGGCAGGACCTCATCCGCCATCTTGAGAATGATGACAGAGGACGTGCATCATTTCATTGAAGGGATGGGACGTGCCGACGATATGACAATGGCGGTGATCAAACTGTCATGACCGAATCCGTCGTCAACCTGGATGCTGCGCTGGCATTCGTCCGGCAGCACGTACAGCAGGTCCCCGAGTTTGGACTGATCCTGGGATCTGGTCTTTCGGAGCTCGCCGATGTTCTGGACAATCCGGTCATTCTCGAATCGGGAATAATCCCCGGATACCCGTCCTCAACAGTTCTGGGCCACAAGGGAAGACTTGTTTTCGGAGAGCTGCATGGTCGAAGTGTCGTTTTTGTGCAAGGCCGGCTGCACGTGTACGAAGGGCATTCAGTCCACACAGCGACATTCCCTGTGCGACTTCTCGGAGCTCTTGGTGTGAACAAGCTGATTGTCACCAACGCAGCCGGAGGGATCAGCGAGCGATGTGTCCCTGGCACTCTGATGTGGATTACCGACCACATAAATTTCTCATTCAAGAATCCCCTCCGGACCCTTGAGAAAGGAAGCCCCGAAGCTATGAGCAGGATGCGCAGCCACGCGAGTCCCTATGATCTGGCGTGGACCGAACGGGCAAAATCCACGGCCGCTGATTTAAACATCTCAACCGAAGAAGGGACCTATCTCTGGACACTCGGACCGAGCTACGAGACCAGAGCAGAGATCAGAATGTTCGAAGGCCTGGGAGCTGATGCAGTCGGCATGAGCACGGTGCCCGAAGTTATCGAGGCTTCTGCCCTGGGGATGAGTGTTCTGGGACTTTCCACGATCACAAACTTCGCTGCCGGATTGAGTGCTGACTCTCTTAACCACGACGAAGTTCTCGAGGTTGGGCGGCAGGTTCGCGCAGATTTACAACGTCTGGTTCGCGAATTGATTCGTCTCGGTTAAACTCCGAAAAAATCCGTCTTGTCCACGATGCTGGCCTCCCGTTTTGCGTTTATGCAAAACAAATGTGCATATTTAGGTCGAAATGCCCGAAATACAACGTTTTGAGCACTTCTGAAGCCACCAAGGAGAACGCCCGGGCCTTGAACAGAAGTCTGAGCAAGAGGATAGGATGAGTCAGGAACAGGATTCGAAGGAGTTCAACGACAACTTCGACGACAATTACGACGGTAATTTCGACCAGGACAACGGTGATTACGTGCCTCGCGGCAACAACCGACCAGGAAAATATCGAGACGAGATATTTTCGAAGCGAGTACCGGCAGGAAAGCGCACCTATTTTTTCGATGTCAAAACGACCCGCTCGGGAAAGGACTACTTCCTGACCATCACAGAGAGCAAAAAGGTCGACGAAAACCGATACGAGAAGCACAAAATTTTTCTCTACAAAGAGGATTTTGGCAAGTTCGTATCCGCCATGCACGAAGTGGTCCGATACATACAGGATGAATGCCTCCCCGACTATGAGTTTCGCGGTCTTCCCGAGGTCTCCAAATTTGAAGGGGAACTGGATGGGGCCTATACAGGTGAAGAGGATTCTTACTGAATCAGCATTTAATCTGATACAGACACGTCCTGAAAAGCGAAGGTTTCGACATTGAATAACAGACCCGTGAGCGCCGGCCTGCTTGAGCAAATCCGTCCTGAAGTTAGATCTGAACGCGCCTACACCGTACCAGGAGCTCGACCTGTATCCGTCAAACTGAACCAGAACGAGAGTCCGTTTGATCTACCGCCTGAACTGAAAAGAGAGCTGCTCGAAACGTTTTTTGAGATCTCTTTCAATCGTTACCCGGCGGAACAGCCAACCCAACTTGTGCAGGCCCTTGAAGAGCATTGTGGTGTTGAGGCGGGAAGTATCCTGGTTGGAAACGGCTCAAATGAACTGACCTACACCGTCGGCATGTGCTTCGTCGCTCCCGGAGACGAGGTCCTCATTCCGTGTCCAACTTTCGCGCTCTACGAATCAATGGTCCGGCTGCATGGAGGATCTCCGCTGCAGGTGACCTGTACCTCGGACCACCAGGTCGATACGGAGGCCATTCTGCAAGCCATTCGGCAGAACCGGCCGAAACTTGTGATCCTTGCGACACCGAACAACCCTACAGGACGGTCCGTGCCTCTTTCCGATATCCGCAAAATTGCAGATGCGGCTTCCGGATTCGTAGTTGTAGATGAGGCATATCACGAGTTCAATCCCGAGCCTTCCGCGCTCACACTCATGGACGAATTCCCGAACGTGATCGTGCTTCGGACCCTGTCGAAAGCATTTGGCCTGGCTGGACTGCGCCTGGGTTACCTCGTCGCTCGACCCGAAATAACGCGGGAGATCATGAAATCAAGATTGCCCTTCATGATCGATCGTCTGTCTGAACAGGTTGCGCTGACATTGCTGAATAATCAGGAAATGCTCGAGGAGCGTGTGTCTACGATTCTGGCGAGTACCGCCGAACTTCTGAAGGCCATGCGGGAGATTCCGAATGTTGAGGTCCGGGCTTCTGACACAAATTTTGTGCTGTTCAGATGTGAAAACGATCCGCAGGAACTCCTCGAAGCCCTTGCCGATTCTGATGTCCTTGTTCGCAATATGGGTGGATACCCTGAATTGAAAGGATTCCTGAGAGTCACGAGTGGAACGAAAGCTGAGAACAAGGCCTTTCTGGATGCGTTAACGACGATTGTTGCCTGAAAGGCATCTACAACACAAACCTAATTCCTCCCCCAGCAGATGGATTTGATCCAGGTAGACATCATCGGGCTTTCGACCAGTCCTTCCAGTGGAGGGGCTTACGCCCTGGTTCTTGGAGAAGTGGACGGAAATCGAAGGCTGCCGATCATAATCGGAGCATTCGAAGCTCAGGCCATCGCGCTTGAACTGGAAAAAATTCAGCCACCGCGGCCAATGACTCACGATCTCATTCGCGATCTGTTTGATTCGGTCGCCGCTGAGGTTTCCGACATCCTGATCGACGAACTGAAGGAAGGGACATTTTTTGCTAAGATCCGATATTCAGTCAACGGATCAGACTCCCAGCTTGATTGCCGACCGAGTGACGCAGTGGCTCTCGCTGTTCGAGTAGGATCACCCATTTACGTGTCGGTCCCGGTTCTTGACGAGGCTGGTATTCCTACGGAGGACGATGAAGACCTGGCAGCAGTGGAAACAGAGCCTGAAGAAGCACAAGCCGAACCAGTCGACGACACCCCTCGCTCTCCTCTCGAACAACTTGAAGACGACCTCGCCAAAGCGATCGCCGACGAGGATTACGAGTTGGCGGCCAGACTTCGGGACGATATCACCCGTCTAAAAAGCGAACAGAATTGAATCGCATATCTTTTTGCGAATTCCGGTCGTTCTCTGATCTATTCAAAGACTACACCGAGAATTTCGAATCCCTTTCTCCCTATTTCTCGGGCGACTTCCGCAAGGAAGAAGACCTGATAGATGCTTGTCGACGAGTGGCCCAGGACCGCCCGGATCGAACCAGACTGGCCTCCGTTCTTCGGAAACAGGCGAATGCGTTCGGAATTGCGGAGCAGTCAGAACCCCTGATCCGTAAGCTGTCGCAGCCGGAATCTATTGCTGTTGTGACAGGTCAGCAACTGGGTCTTTTCGGTGGACCGCTGTATACGCTGTTGAAATCCATCTCGGCGATTCAGCTTGCTGAGAGATTGGAAGAGTTGAGCGGACAACCTGCCGTTGCGGTGTTCTGGTTGGAAGGCGAGGACCATGATTTTGAGGAAGTCGCATCCTCGGGATTTCTGACAGGCTCCGGTACTGCCAAAGTATCCTATACGCCAGACGACCCCGCTGCTTCTGAAACCGCTATTGGTAGACTCAGTCTGACTCAGGATATCATCGCATCTGTTGATGATCTTGAACAGCTCCTCCCCCCTACGGATTTCCGTGATGATCTCATGTCCGTCGTTCGGTCTGCTTACGCGCCGGGCCGCTCAATGCTGGAAGCGTTCGTGACATTGGTCGAGCATCTCCTCGAGCCCGGAAAGATCTTGTTCATCTCTCCGGATGACGACCAACTCAAAGAAATGGCGGCACCGCTGTTTGACAAAGAGCTGACTGATTACAGCACGTCATCTTCGTTGCTCTCCGCACAAAGCGCGTTGCTGGAAGAGAAGTACCATGCACAGGTCAAGACCAATCCGACCAATCTGTTTGTTCACGGAGACGATCGACGAACAGCACTTGACGCAGTAGACGATGGATTCAGAACAAGGGACGGACAAGATGTGACGCTCGAAAAGCTGCAGATGCTGCTTGCAGATTCGCCCGGATCATTCAGCCCGAATGTTGTCATGCGCCCGTTGATGCAGGATTATCTCTTGCCGACAGCGGCCTACGTCGCGGGCCCGGGTGAAGTGGCCTATTTCGCGCAGTTCAAAGGATTGTACGAGTGGGCCGGTATCCAGATGCCCATCATCTATCCCAGAGCCAGTTGCACACTGCTTGAAAAGCGGATTTCCAAAATCATTCTGCGCGATGAGCTGCATATCCCTGACTTCGAAGAGCAGTTCGAAAAGGTTTTCCGAAACGTCGTTCTTGCGACGATGGATACAAGCCTGGAAGATGAGTTCAAAAAGGCATCCACAGGACTACACCAGGCGATCAACACCATCAAGCCAGTGATCGAAAACGTTGATCGTTCCCTGGTCAAATCGGCAGATGCCCTTCGGGCCACATTCATGAAAGAGTGGTCCCGATTGCAGGACAGGGTTTTGAAATCGGAAAAGGCCCAGCACGAGACGCTGAAAACACAGCTTGAAAAGGTCGCCACAGCCTTGTTTCCATCCGGAATTCCTCAGGAGCGCTTTGTGTCGCCCTTATATTTTTTGAATAAGTATGGACCGGATTTCGGATCCACCCTTTTTGAACAGATTGATCTGGATACAACGACTCACCAGATCATCGAGATTTGAGTCGGAAGAGAAATCGTTCCATGGCAGATTATCCTTTCAAGGACATAGAGCAGAAGTGGCAGAGCTTCTGGGCATCGAATAGCACGTTCCGCATCGCTGACGATGTGGACACATCCAAGCCCAAATATTACGTACTGGACATGTTTCCCTACCCCAGCGGAATCGGGCTGCATGTTGGTCACCCTCTGGGATACATTGCCACAGACATTGTTTCGAGATATAAACGGATGCGTGGATTCAATGTCCTACATCCCATGGGCTTCGATGCCTTCGGCCTGCCGGCGGAGCAGTTCGCGGTAGAGCATGGCGTGCACCCGCGGGTCACGACGGAGAACAACATCGACAATATGCTGCGCCAGTTGAAAGCTCTCGGATTGAGCTACGATTGGGATCGCAAGCTGGCCACGACGGACGTCGACTACTATAAATGGACGCAGTGGATATTCCTTCAGTTGTTCAATTCGTTCTATGACGCGGAACAGCAGCGTGCACGGCCCATCGCGGATCTGGTCGAACAATTTGAAAGCCAGCGCGACGACTGGTCTCTTCTCTCAGCGTCGGAAAAAGACAGCGAACTCGAGTCCCATCGTCTGGCCTACCTCGCTGAGGTCCCCGTAAATTGGTGTCCGGCACTCGGAACAGTACTCGCGAACGAGGAGGTCACGAACGAAGGAAGAAGCGACCGGGGCAACCACCCTGTCTACCGACGACCACTGAAACAGTGGATGCTCAGGATTACATCCTATGCAGATCGGCTGGTGGAAGATCTGGACGGCGTTGTTTGGCCCGAACCGGTCAAGATGATGCAGCGCAACTGGGTAGGAAGGAGCGAAGGCGCACACGTTGACTTCGAAGTGGACGGCCACGAAGACTCGATTCGGGTGTTCACCACCCGCCCGGATACGCTTTTTGGCGCAACCTACATGGTGCTCGCTCCCGAGCATGAATTGGTCGACAATCTCACGACCTCAGACCAGTTGAACGCCGTCGAGGCTTACCGAAAGGAGGCCTCCGGCAAGACAGACATCGACCGGATGGCTGACTCCAAGGTGAAAACGGGTGTGTTCACCGGTGCATTCGCCATTAATCCAGCGGGCGGATCGAAAATACCGATCTGGATAGCAGACTACGTCCTGATGGGATACGGAACCGGTGCCATCATGGCTGTCCCGGGACAGGACGAACGGGATTGGGAATTCGCGGAAGTGTTCGAGCTGCCCATTGTCAGGACAGTTCAACCTCCTGAAGACTTCGAAGGGAAGGCCTACACGGGTGAAGGCCCGGCCGTCAACTCCGGATTTCTGGACGGTCTCCTTATTGCGGACGCCAAAAGCAAAATGATCGAGTGGCTGGAAGAACAGGGCGTCGGCGAAGGGACTGTGACATACAAACTCCGCGATTGGCTGTTCAGCAGGCAGCGTTATTGGGGTGAGCCATTTCCGATTCTGCGCGGTGAAGACGGTTCGGTCAGAGCTGTGCCCGAAGAACAGCTTCCGGTCGAACTGCCGCCCATGGAAGATTTCAAGCCAACGGCCAGCGATGACCCCGATTCTCCACCCCGCCCTCCATTGAGCAGGGCCCCGGAATCGTGGCGTATCGTAGAGATAGAGGGCAAGCGTTACGAACGCGAATTGAATACGATGCCTCAGTGGGCCGGCTCTTGCTGGTATTACCTGCGCTTCATCGATAACAAGAACGAGTCGGCCTTCGTCGATCCTTCCCGCGAGAACTACTGGATGTCTGATTCAGGCGTAGACCTGTACATCGGAGGTGTTGAGCACGCCGTATTGCATCTGCTATATGCACGATTCTGGCACAAAGTCCTCCATGATCTTGGGCACGTTTCCACAAAAGAACCATTTGGACGTCTTTTCAATCAGGGATACATCCAGGCCTATGCCTACCGAGATGAACGTGGGATAGCCGTTGAAGCCACAGAGGTGGTGGATCAGGACGGCAGGGCCGCGATGGACGTACAGGATCAGCAGGGCAGAGAGTACTTCTACAAAGGCGCTCCAGTGAAGCAGGAATACGGCAAGATGGGCAAGAGCCTCAAGAATGCCGTCTCTCCTGATGAAATCAACGATATGTACGGGTGCGACACCCTCCGTCTCTATGAGATGTACATGGGGCCTCTTGAAGCGTCCAAACCATGGAATACGCGCGATATTGTCGGAGTAAACCGATTCTTGCGCAGAGTTTGGCGCAATTTTGTCGATCTGGACAGCGATACGTTGCTCGTTTCGGATGACGAACCTTCTGAAGAACTGATGCGCGCTCTGCACAAGACGATTGACCGCGTTACCACGGACATGGAGAGAATGTCTTTCAACACAGCGATTGCAGCGCTGATTGAATTCACGGCAGAGCTCGTTGCTCTCGACTCCATTCCGCGAGCTCTGGCCGATCCCTTCGTGCTGCTTCTTGCACCGCTGGCGCCTCACATGGCGGAAGAGTTGTGGCATCGACTGGGACACCAAGAAACCCTCGCCTACGAGTCCTGGCCGGCGGCGGATGAGCACTGGCTTGCAGTGGATACAATCAAGATTGCTGTTCAGGTAAACGGAAAGGTTCGCGGCACGATTGACGTAAGCGCAGACGCCGCCAAAGAGGACATCATTGCGGCCGGACGGGAAGAAGAGAATGTTGCCCGCCATCTGGAAGGGAAAGAAATACGCAGAGAGATTTACGTACCGGGACGATTGGTCAATATTGTTGTAGGTTGATCCATGAGCGATTCCACCAAATATGATGTCCTTGCTTTTGGCTCGCATCCGGACGACGTCGAGCTCTGCGCAGGCGGAACCGTCGCCCGAATGATCGGGCAGGGCAGGAAGGTCGGAATCGTTGATCTCACGCTCGGAGAACTTGGCTCACGAGGTACGCCAGAACTCAGACTGAAAGAAGCAGCCGCCGCAGCCGACATCCTGGGAGTCACGCGTCGGGTAAATCTGCAACTTCCGGACGGCGATATAACCAACACTCCCGAGAACCGGCTGAAGGTTATTCGAGAGTTGAGGGCGACTAGGCCGGATATACTCCTCATTCCGGCGCCCGAATGTCGCCATCCTGATCATCCAGCGGGCGCCAGGCTCGTGGCCGACGCCGTATTCCAGTCGGGTCTGGTCAAAATTGAAACGAAAGATGACGGCGGTGCGAACCAGCAAGCCTGGCGCCCGCACCACGTCCTGCACTACATGCAGTCGATCGATTTCGAACCTACGATTGTCGTCGACGTGAGCGAGACCTGGAATCAACGCAACGACGCAGTTCGGGCGTACGCATCGCAGGTGTTCAATCCGGAATATGACCCTGCTGAGGGTGAACCCGAGACGTTCATCTCCAATCCGGGATTCATGGAATGGATGGATGCCAGAGCGAAGACCTATGGATACAGGATCGGGGCTTCATATGGTGAACCTTTTCTCTATCGACACGGACCGCTTGGCACCGACGATCTGGTTGCCATGCTGACAAAAGAAAAGCCGTTTCGATAAATCGAAACGGCTTTCCAGGACGGTCCATCTAACCTCCGCAATCAGAATCGCAAACGCGCTCTGCCGGGTGGGTCTTCGGTATCTGCACTGGTTCTAAGCCAATGCGAGGTCAGTTCAACGCCAATTCAGTGTAATCTTGGTTACTCCCACCTCGATGACGGGCAGAAAGACATACGTCGTATCCAGTTCTTCTATGTACTGAACACTCCCCTGTCCGCCAGCCATCCGCATATTCTCGTATTGACCTTTTTCTCCTCGGACTTCCAAAACCAGTCCAGTAATCGCAGTTTCACTGTCGTTGATGAGATCCAGATGCATCTCGTCCCGACCCATGGCCGTCATAACCGGGCGTACTTGATCGCGATTTCTCCACCATGTCAGAACGTCTGAGGCAGGTGCAATCCACGCACCTTCCCGACGGGCTCTGGCCAATGTTGATTCGAAATCAGCGGCTTGCAGCGAACGTGAAGCGTACGTTTCAGGATAGTAGGCCAGAACGTAATAACCGTGTGCATTGCGCACGATTTCATACGATTCGTCAAAGGTTGGTGCGAGACCTTCCGTGACGGGAATGATTGAAAGGGGATCAGGCAGTGACTTGATCTCGGCTGCCGACATGGCGGTGGTCGGTACCACGTCCTCTCCTGGTACAAAAAGAGGCATCGCTTCTTCTTCAGGCGGCAACAGGTCCTCGATGGTGAGACGTTCCCGATAGTCCACTTTTTCCCACCAGTCAATGACGCCGGGCACGAGGCTCGGTTGGGCAGGAAGCAGAAGGTAATCGCCTCCAATTTCTTCCATCGCCCGGATGGTATTTCCGTCAAAAAATCCGGCTGGAGGATATACGCCGTGGATTTCCTGCACGCCGAGTTGCTCGCGCGCTGTCAGGATACGATCTCTCTGGACCTCCATCGGCTGTCCCATAAGGACAAAGTCGTTTTCAGCAGTAAGCCCGATTTCTCCAAGCTGGTTCATGCGAACCATCAGATCCTGGAATGCGTGCACTTCAGAGGAAGCCAGGAAAAAGCTCCCCGGTACCTGCTGCATCTCAAGGATATTGAGCATGTTTTCCAGACCTTCCATGTAGGTCAGGGGGTCGAAACCCGCGGCGGCCATGGCGGCCACACTGAATGCCATCGGGCGTGCCTGAGGCCAGGGCGAGAACGAGATCGACGTCACCCTTGCCAGATGCCCGATACTGTTCACAATCAGTCGCTGATAATTTTCCTGCTGCTCTTTTTCCCTCGATACGTCCTGAGGATTGAATCGCATCCAGACGGTGCGTCCACGTCCATACTCACGGTAAAGAACAGAGGTATACTGGTCGAAAAATTCCTGATCCGAAGGGTCATAAGAGATGAACCGGCCGGCAGCCTGCGTTTCATTGGTATCGTCTTCCCCGGGTTCCAGAATACGGGCCAGGGTCAACGGCCGCTGTGCGGCGATATTCATGTGGTATCCGATCGGGATACCATTACTCAATGGCGTATTTCCGTCGATGCTCTGGAGATATCCGAATGGCTGTGCGAGAACTTCGTTCGTCTGCACAGCGCCAAACAGATTCTGGAACCAGGAATCATCATCATTCCTGTTACCGTCCTCATCAAACATGCCGAAGCGGCCCGATGCGATCAGCCCACCACCATTGTTGACATAATCCTTGATGCGGCGTTTCTGCCGTTTGGACAACGCCTCAGTTGCGGGCATGATAACAACGTCGAAATCTTTGTCGATACCGCCGCCGATGTCACGCTCGTCAATAATCTTGAACGGAACTCTCAGTCCCAGGAGCAACAGCTCCCAGTAGTAAACCGCATTCTCAACCGCCAACGTGTCATTGGTGATGTAGCGTTCGGTTTGTATGGAGCGGAAAAGAGCAACCTTGGGGTCTTTGTCGTCTTCCAGAAATGGAAGCAGATCCATCGCCACACTGCGCGAAGGCTGCTGGAAATTGATCAGTCGTTGAACCGCCTGTCCGGAAGACAGCGTCGGAATCGATGCGAGAGCCAGCGCCAGAACGAAAACTGTAGTTCGTGCGATATGTCTGAATTCAAATCGCATCACGAATCATCGGAGACGACCGCCAGCTCGGGGCCGAGCAAGTCGATATGGAAAATTCTGTACTGCTGAGGCTTCAATTCCTTTATCGAAAGTTCGAGGATTGTCCCTCCTTCCTTCAGCTCGTAAGGTGGGATATCGATTTCGTCAGGAACGAGATTGAAAATGTTGATCAATTCTGGGCGCACGTTCACCGCCGCTACCGCTTTGCCGAGAGAAATACTCACGGTCACCTCTTCCGCTCTCGCGCCATTGTCATTCGAGATGCTCACGTAAATCCTTGAAGGTCCGCGTTGCTCAACCGATGTGTTGATCGCCCTCTTCAGTCGCCACCAGTGTGCAACCGAATCTCCAGAAGCGATCCAGAAGTTCTGATTCTTGGCTCGTTTGACGAGTGCTTCAATCGTCCCCAGGTTCCTGCCCAGTAGTTCAGGATTGTAAACGAGGTTGTAAAGACTTCCTTCATAGGATACCCTCTCGAGCGATTCCATGAGAAGCGTGTTCATCAGGTCCGGTGAGGCACCCTGCAGTCCATTGTTTATATCTGTGTCAGAATGCTGTGTCGTTCCGATTCGCGTGAGCGGTGAATACTCATCACCCATGATTTTCGGAGCGATGCGACGTCCGATCGAATCCGGGAGGAAATACGTGTAGTCGTTGGGATACAAACCTCCCATAGTGTTTATGCCCACAATTCCTCGTTCGGTGGATCGATAGCCCTTGACGGGACCACCCACATATCCCTCGAGCAGGCCTCGTAGTCGGCCCAGACGCTGACCCTGATCTTCAGGGAGACCATCAGCCTCAACACGTAACGAGTCGTAGACCCCAACATCACCCTGGCGGTGGAGTCGTTGGAGCAGTCCGGAATACGGCGCCGCAATGTCAGGAGCCACGAAATAGGTGCCTGGAGCGTTTTCATCCTCCAACATGTCAGCAATTGGACGGAACGCTTCAATTCCAGCGCGAGTAGCGGTCGCGCCGGTAATCATGGCTGCGGCATTATAATTCCCAGGCCACGAATGCATCCAGATCGTCGGCTCGCGCCTCAGATACCGCATGGCGTTGGCAAAAAAGTAGTCGATGACTTCCCGGTCCTCAGAATCCCGGAAGCCGACACCCATGGCGTCACGCTGAAAGCCCATGTAAACAAATCGTCCTCGACCATAGTTGCCGTACAAGAGGCCAGTCGTGTTTTCAGGACTGTCTGCACCGACAATATTATCCGTGGCAAAGTCGTACCAGAATCCAACCGGTGTCGTTCGGACCGGGTCCGTCACCCGGACTTTCACACCTTGATTGTAAACCTGAACCTTTACGCGATAACCAGGATTTACACCCGCTGTCAGCGGAGTGTTCGCACGCAGCGTCAACCTTCGAATACCGGCGCTGGTACGGGGATAAGGAATTTCTTGTTCGGGATCGAAGCCGGTCCAGGTGAAATAGGTTACGATGACTGCGTCTTGCTCGCGTTCCACACCATCGAGGTCCCGCATTCGGGTAACGATGTTTTCGGCGCGGGCGAAGTCAATGGTCGGTCTCGCAGTGTCAAGAGAGTCAAACCAGACATAGTCTCGAAGTGGTGCGAAATCGGCGTCTTCTGCAGCCGATTGTTGAGTCTGACGCCATGCGTCGTCGAGTCTTCCGGGATCTGCCGCTGAAGTGGGAGGAATGAAGCCTGCTGACTCAGTTACATATTTTGGGAGATAGATCCCGTTTGGCGTAGCTCCGGGAAACGTATCGGAATAAATTCTGAAATTCCAGTTACCGCGATCGACAAATCCTTCAAACTGAACGCCGAAGGTTTCTTCCATGAAACCCCATCCACGCCAGGTGCCGTCTTCCTTGTAGATTCCAGGTTGCCAGGTAGCCAGTACACTTCCACCATCTTCCATGAACTCCTGAATCCTGCGAATCTGTAGATCGCTCAGAGCACGTGTGGATGGAAGGACGAGAACCTGAAAGTCGTTCAGTCTTCCTGCTTCCAGATCTTGATCGCTGATATCCTCAAAGGGGATTCCGCGGTTGTCTGACTCGAGGAAAAACTCTCTCCAGGAGAGAAGAGTCTGATCTACCCATGCCGTACTCGTATCACGATAGGTGACAGCACGATGGGCGTTTCGGGTATAGTTGCTGTTGAGGAGAGCCACTCTCGGACGCAGGTCTTGTCCGATATTCGCAGGTGATGCATCCTGTATCCTGAAAGCTCCCAGCGCTGATTCCAATAAAAGAATGTACACCAGGATTCCTGCCGCGAGGGAGGTCACTCCCAGCGTCAGGAACCAGATGGTCGAGATTCTTTCTAGTTGAAAATTGCGCATTGTTTACAGAGGGCGAGAGATTATCGCAAGGGAAAAAGGGTCAGGTCGAATGACTGTCTTGGGCCGACCGGCACGGAAGTCCTGAACAGACTTCCTACAACCAGGCGAAGCCGTCTTCTTCCTGCTCGTCTTCTTTCTCAGCATGCTTGCCTGACTCGTCAGGTTGCACGGGTACGAATCCTTCGTCCGTGTATTCCCAGAAAAGGGAATTGTGAGCATCTGCAGCTGGAGCAGGCGCGGCTGGTGCCGGAGAGCTCTGCGGTGCAGGAGCTGCTACAGTTGGAGCAACGTATACGTTGGTCGCCGGAGCAGCGTGCTGGACTGGAGTTGAGAGAGTGGTCTGCTGGGGAGCGACGAGCACGTGTGGTTCCTGAACATATTGAGTCTGAACAACTCCTTCTTCCCGAGTTCTACGCTCGCGAATCTTGTACAGGACGTAGGCAGCGACAGCCAGAATGAACGTGGCTATGGTCCCTACCAGAATGATCGTCGATAAAATTGGAACTAGTTGCATGGCTTTAAACGCCTTGGTTTTGGCAATCTACAGTATCTGAATGGGTATTAGCAATCACCGTGCCTAATTCCATATTCGACCAAAAATCGCTTAACTAAACCCAAAATCAATCGTTTTCGAACGCTTTGTCTCGTTTTGATTCAATCTGAGACAGCACCTTGAGACAGCGTTTCTAGCGCTTGGCACCCGTTCCGATTCGCTCGAGCTTGCCCCAGTTCATACCGAATCCGAGGAATTCTTCAATCGTGGCAAACGTCTTCGTGACGTCGATCATCAGGATGAAGAAAAGTCTGTAGAACAGCGAGTAGAATACCAGACGAACTTCCTCCTTCTCCACCGCCACACAGTAGAGTGCAGCTATCAGATCCAGGAGTGTCAGAGACAGCCACCAATAGACCAGATAATAACTCATGTTGAACACGAGCGCGATGAAGATGAAATAGGCGTTGGCAAAGACGTTCATGATGGGCCAGATCAATGACTCAAAAGCCATGGACCACATCACGATCGTTCCACCGAAGTTGATGGTGGGATTGAAAAACAGATCCCTGTGCTTCCTGACGGCCTGAAGAATCCCCCTGGTCCAGCGATAACGCTGTTTCAGTAGATCGACGATGCGGTCAGGTGCTTCGGTAAATGACTTGGCATCTGGCTCGTATTCCACTCTCCATCCCGCGCGGATGATCTTTAGTGTGATGTCTGCATCTTCTGCAAACGTATCCGAGCTGTACCATCCGGCATCCATGATGGCCTGCTTGCGAAAGAGGCCTAGAGGTCCGGGAATAATGTTTACGAGTTTCAGGATCGACTGGGCAGAACGGGCCATATTCAGCCCCTCGACGTATTCCAGCGCCTGAAGCGTCGTCCATATGTTGTTTCGATTGAGAACTTTCACGTTCCCGGCAATGGCACCGAGTCGTGGATCCACAAAATGCCGTATCGCTTTGCGAAGCGTATCAGGAGAAAGCTGTGAGTCCCCGTCCACGTTGAGCAAGAAGTCATAATTCGACACCTGCACACCAGCGTTGAGTGCAGTCGATTTTCCGCCGTTGGCTTTTTCTACCAATCGTACTTCAACCCTGCCACCGCGGTAAACACCGACGAGACCACGAGCTACGTGTCGTGTATCGTCCGTGGAGCCGTCGTCGACCAGCAAAATTTCGTATTTCGGATAGTCCATTCCGATGAGCGACTGAACCGTGCTCTCAAGAAGTTTCCCTTCGTTGTAGGCCGGTACCACGATCGAGATCGGAGGCGTAAATGACGCATCGTGCCCGGTCTGAATGGTGTGTTTGGTGGTGTTCAGATAGGCCAGGTTCATCAGAGAGAGATACCGGAACAACAGAATCACGAGAAACAGAACGAGAGCTACAATCGATGAATACACAATCAAGCCGCTTCCGCTGATCGTATTCGTCTCTCCGGTCATCCTGAAAAGAAATCCACCTGGATCGTAGAGAAAGAGATAGATGATGGCGAACAGCACCAGCGAGAGCAGACCATAGATAAATATCCGGCGCAGCAGCAATGACTCGGTCTCGTGCGGACTCGGGAAATCGTCTTCCTTTCGCCGTACGGGCACGAATTCAGTGCGTGACACCGGAATTTTCGGTTGCACTCTCTGAACGTCATCGCGGCCGATGATTCGTTCTTCGTCTTGTATGTTGTCTTCTTTCGGCATCAAATAGTGTCGTTCCTCTCTTGAATCGGCTGTTTTGGCCAATTCATAAGACTATTCCCCTTTTAGAGGGTCCAGTAGAGAGCACCACCAAACGTGAATGTGTTGTACTGATCAATGAATGACGCTGCACCGCTACCGAGCGTTCGCGTGGAAGCGCCCATGGTCGTGCGAAGTGTCATGGAAAAATGTGACCCTAATCTCTTGATGTAATCTGCTTCAAAACGTCTTCCGACGAATCCGGAACTGCGGGCTATGATTCCCATGGATCCACGGAGCCTGACGTACCAATTCTGGGGCAGTTCACGTTCGTATTCGAGGAAGAAGTCATAAGACTGATAGTTTCGCGGCGAGAAGTAGGTATCAACCGTCGAGCGATACGAAGTCTGATAATAAGTGAGTCCGAGATAGGTGTAATCGATGATCCGATATCCGGCTTCCAGTTGGATCTGAGTACCGAAGTTCGATCCGTTGTTGGAGGCCGTGCTACCGAAATTGTCGCGGACAACATTGAGCGCAATGGAACCGTTCACACGCAGAACTGAATCCGGCATGAGGGTGACAGAGCTTCCCCGAACGTCGAGCTGAGTCAGTCGCAGATTGAACTGCCCGCCTCCGGCAGACCAGAGATCAATGGATCCTTCTGCGGTCCTCAGACCGATGGATCCCTGATAACGGCCCAATTCCTGCCTCCAGTAGCGAAGATTGCCATACAGTACGGTACGGTCGCCTTCATAGTCGTACACACCCACCTCACCCGAAATACGATTCGAATAAGAAGCCTTGTCCGATTTCACGGGAGGGGTAAGATCGACGTACATGCCGCCGAATATCTGATTCACGCGACCACGGACGATCTCTGCTCCGGGTACCAGTCGTCTGGATCCCGAAATAAAATGTGAGTTCACTCCTGCTGACAACACTGAGTTGATGGGCAGTGTGACCTGGGTCTGCATACCCTGGGCCCATCGGTCGTAGCGCGTTCCACCGCCGCGTGAGCGGGTAGCGTCCGCCGTCGGCACGATGAGGCCTGCGAAATCCATTCCTGTGTATTCGCCCGATTCGATCAGCGCTGCGCGAACATCGGCGTCGATTCCGACCTGACGCGCGGAGATGGTTTCGGAGTCTTCGGCAAGAAGCAGCGCTTCGTCATAAATGGCGGTAGCCTGCGCATACAGTCCAAGCGCCCGAAGGGACTCGGCCTGCATGAATCGAACTTCGTAATCACGAGGATTCTCGCGCTGGAGGCGCTCGAGCGTGGCGAGAGCGCCTGAAAAGTCTTCCCGATATACCTGAACCCTGGACATTTCCTTGGCCACATCGTATTCGTAGACCTCATTCAGAAGTGATTCGTAGATGCCGATGGATTCTTCGTAGTCTTCGGCTGCTGCATAAACACCGGCAAGCTCTTTCAACTCATCACGGGTTCTTTTTCCGCGGATTGTGAAGTAACGCTCGTAGGCGGAAACGGCATCGTCGAAGCGTTTTGCAGCCACGAATCGTCGAGCCTCATTGAGAACAGCAAACTGTTCTTCCTGACCCAAACGAAGCGTTTCCCGGGCGATAAGATGCTTGAGAGCGTCAATCTGCGTAGCCCAGCGAGCCTGATCCAGCCTTTCGGCCCAGCTCAGGTAGATTTCTGAGGATTCCACGTCTCCCTGACGCAGACGGTACGCCGAGGCTTCGATGAGGAGCTCAGCATCGTCAAGATTTCTATTGGCCGTCAGAGACGAAAGGAACGACTCGCCGCGTGTGTCCAGATTGTCCAGTGCAAATCCTGTCATGACGTAGAGACGCATGATGTCGGGATTATTCGGGTCCCGATCGGCCAGCCAAGCTGCCTGTTCGGAAGCCTTCTCGGGATATCCGTTCACTCGAAGAGCATCCACATATTCAGCCCTGACCTGACGATCTTCCGGGCGAAGTTCAATGACGCGGACGTAGGCGCGAATAACGTCGTCGTTTCTGTCAACGACACGATACAAATCGATCAGCTCTCGCCAGGCTGGTTCATCAACCGGATTGGCAGCCACGGCCGATTCAAGTTCGGCAATGCGGGCAAGCGCTCGATTGATCTGAGTCTCCTGAATGGCTTGCAGTCGGCCTCTGTAGCCCGGATCCATTGGATTAGAATACTGGGGATTCGTCAGTACATCGTACGCCTCGGCGTAACGATCAACTGCGACCAGCGCATCGACCAGCTGGTAGCGGACGATCAGATCGGCCGGATTGAACTGAAGTCTGTAAGTGTGGCGGTCCACCGGATAGATGGGCGACTCACCGAGCTGTCTGATCAACCCCTCGTCGGCCTGGACGAAAAGTGACGTCCATTCCCGGGTGTGACCGTATTCGGCTGAAAGACTGTCCAGATTGTCGTATGCCTCGTAAAAACGATCATATTTGAGGAACTGACGGATCAGCTCGAATCGTTTTTCGTCGTTGTTCGGTGATGCCTTCACCTGTCGAAGCAGGCGATCAACGATAAATTCTGTTCTCTGGGGCTCTTCCGTGGCAATGGTCTGCATCCGGTTCTCGACGAGCGTATAGCGCTGTGTCCAATCCGGGCTCTGACGGTGCCTTGGCGCCAGGAGATCGAGCTGCTGTTTTGCTTCGAAATAGCGACTGTGGTCGACCAGCAAGTCGACTAAACGGAACCGTTTAGGGTCGTTCGAAGGCTCCGACTGCAGTTCGCGATACATCACGTCAATCGGATACTGGGATACGGTTCGGACGGCTCCCGGATCTTGGGACGTTCCCAGACAGTCTTTGGCTTCCTGATTATTCGGATTCAGCAGCAGTGCCTGTTCGCAGGCTTGCTGTGCGAGCGTGTGTTTGCCCTGCCAGATGCGGAAATATCCGAGTCGCATCCAGAGGTCGTCATTCGTCGAATAGATTCCGGTGTATCGGTTGGCAATTTGTTCGCCGAGATCATTGTCTCCTTCGTAGGCTGCTATGGCGATCAGGTAGCGCTGCACAACGTCAGGCGTTCCCTGTGTCCGATCCAGATATTCACCGTACTGACGGGCCGATTCCCTGAACTGCCTGGAATCATACAGAGCGTCAGCAAACCGAATACGATATGCGAGATTTTCGGGATTCAGACTGACCAGACGGCCGAGGCTTTCAAGATTGGCCGAGCCTGTTGCGCTCAGGTTGCCCGCATCGGTATTCAGACCCTGGCCCTGACGCACCCTGCGTAATCCGTCGATTGCTTCCTGGCTGCCGGGATTGATGCGAACGACGCGCTCAAAATCACGCGCTGCACCCATATAGTCCCGACGACCCTCGTGAGCAGCAGCCCTGAGCAGCAGCGGACGAGTATCAGTCATCTCGGGTGTGATGATATCGTTCAGGATGACAATCGCCTCACTGAACCGGGCCTCTTCGATGAGATCCTCAGCACGTTCCTGAGCAACGAGATCCTGTGCCGACACAACCTGTGAGGTCGTCAGCATCAGGAGAAGCATTGTGATAAGTCGGATAGATCGACGCATCATAGTGTGTATTGGTGCGGTTCGGTTAATAAGAGGCGTACGTGGGTACGTTATCGGCCGAAGCATCCCCCGCCGTAACCTTTCGGTTCAGGCTTCATCAAGGGCGTAGCTCAGGAATTCTGAAGCATTTTTGAATGGCCGTCCATCCGGGACAACGATCGCGGAAACCGAGTGCAGGAGGTGGTCCGCCTGCAGTGGAGATTCCACACGCAATCGATCCTTGAGTCGAGCAAAAAAGCTCTGAGCTTCTTCAGCTCGACTGTCACCGAGGAAAACCACCATTCGTTCGACTTCGGCGATGGCGAGCATGTCGTCATTTGGCCTGAGTTCTTCGCGGACCAGGTCCATGAGGAAATCAAAATCGAACGGCCTTGCTGTTTTCTGAGCGGTGCGATCCATCCGCAGCGCCAGGAGCAGAAATGGCTGATGACCAACGTCGCGCTGAGCAAGCTGACTTTCGAGTCTGAGGCGGAACGACTCTCGGTCAGTGTAATCACGCTCGACTGACATCACCGGTGGAGTCGGCGGTGTCACAGGAGCCTCAACGGGCCTCTGTGTCTGAACCGGCTCGGCTCTCTGTTCGTGTGTTGGAGGAGGAGTCACAGGCTGAGGGGGCGCCTGTGGCTGAGGAATAGGGGCCGCAGGTTGAGGGGGTGCCTGTGAAGGCGCCTGCGACGGGGAAGCTTGAGGTACCGGAATAACCGGACTTGTGCCTACCGGTGCAACGTGCTCCTGGGGAGCGGAGTGGGCGGCGTGAATACCACCCTCAGTTGCAGATGGTGTGAAAATGAAGGGCTCTTCCTTCTTTTTTTCTGGCGGCGGCGGAGGGACTGCCGGCGCATAACTGGGTTCGACCAGATCTTCGAGATCCCAGTAGTCAACGACCTGACGCTTGATGTGTCCGATGTGTGGGATCAAAGAGATACGACGTTTGGTCGTTGAAGGACTGTCTTCGCCCAGCTCGATTCGAACGGAACCTGTCATCTGACTGGCCATGAATTCAATGACACGTGCCGACTGCTGATTGGCAGGTTCGGGCATGACCAGCATGGTCGTTGTGTCGAGTGAATCGATCTGCTCGAGAAACTGAATAAATTCGTTACGGAATCTGTCGTATGAACGGAAAGCCACGAACGGCATGAAGTCATTCATGATCAGCCGCGTCGGGCGATGCTGACGAATCAACGTCACCAAATCCCAGAGGGCTTTCGAGACTCCGTCATCTCCCATGTTCTGGAGATTCATGAGCGGAGGAACGCGCATGAGTCTGACGATTCCAGTTTCGTGAGCTTCACGAAGATTGAAACCGATCGATGCCGCCTGGATCATGAGATCCTTCTGGCGATCGGGGGAGACAAAGAGGGTGGGCTCACTGAATGCGGCTCCGGTTCGGGCAAACATGAGGGTAAGCAGACCACGTCCGCTGGCTGCCCGTCCGTATACCAAATACGAACCACCCCGATACAGTCCGCCCCAGGCATTGTCGATTACATCGATACCGGAGAGATGTTTAGGGGCAAAATTCACTGATGATGCTGAGGTAGCGTTCATTACGAACTGTTACGGATACTTAGTGCAAATGTCAATTGCGGTCGATAACCCACATTGAATGTGAAATCGGTTGCGATGACAGGAGCAAGCTTACCAAAAGCCGTGCCATGTCTGCCCAATCCGCCTAAACAGACCGTACTGGCCTGTTTCTGCCAGGGAGGTATCGAAATGATCCCGTTTTGAGACCCGAAACAGCGCTATTTGAGAAGTCTGGACTCAATTCGTAGCGATTATGACATAAATCAGGCCTTTTTAGACTATTTCAGAGTTAATAAGGCGCTCCGCGCAAGTTTGGTCCGATACTTGTATAACCCATCTCAGTACTATGTATCGCGCACGAACAGCATCGGATCAACTCCGACTTATGTCCATGATTAATCGCATTCTGCACATTCAAGAACTGAGGGTGGCCTTCCTCTCCATCCTGTTCGTCGTGCTCACCGGATTTCTGTCCGGCTGCGACATTTTCGGAACGGCAGCTGAAGAACGAGCCCCCCGGGTGGAAATCATCCGACCGTTCGATCAGGCAGTCGTAACTGGAAAGAACCTCAGACTCAGCATCCGAGCCGAAGCGCTTGGCGAAGACAACTGGGTATCTTTCGTTACCGTCAACGTCAACGGAATCCAGGCTGGAGAAGGTGAACGCACAAACGAGGGCGACTACATTTTCACGCTCGATACATTCCAATACCCGGACGGCGTCTACAGGGTTGAAGCCATCGGATTCGATCGCTTCCAGTCCCGAGGAATTTCAGCTCCCATCCTGATCAACATCAACAACGTATCTGACGGTCCCGGACCGATCATGAGCATCACCGACCCGGACGATCAGGATTCCATATTTGGCCGTTCGCGCATAGTTGCCGTCACCGAACCCGGCCAGCCGTTCGTAACGAAAGTAGACCTTCTTATAGATGGTATTCCTGTTGCCACGGAAACCAACCCCCTCGTTGGCGACACGTTTGTATTTGATGTCGACTTTACCGAATTCCCTCTTGGCGAACACATTTTTGAGGTAAAAGCCTACAGTGGCCCAACCGTTTTCCGTATTTCGGATGATGTGCCCGTCATCATTGTCGAAGACATTGGTCAGGGTGAAGGCCAACCCGGATCACTGCGCTGGAAGACACCTGGTATCCAGGGTGACGTCGATGGATCTCCCGCTATAGGATTCAACAACGACATATATATAGGGTCAACCGCCCAGGTCCTCTACGCCTTCGACAGCAAGGGAAACAAGAAATGGGAATTCCCTGCACAGGGTGATCTGGACACTTCTCCTCTGGTCGGCAACAACGAGGACATTTTTGTGACGGGCTCCGGTGGTCGTCTGTACGGGATTACATCCGAAGGTGGTCATCTCTGGGGATCCGCCGCATCTCATTATTCATCGGGTGCCATCGTGAAGTCTTCTCCCACGCTGGGAGCCGACGGAACGATATACTTCGGCGACTCGAACGGAAAGCTGCACGCTGTCAATTCATTTGATGGTCTCAAACAGCAAAATGGCATCTGGCCGGCCAATGTGACGACGTCATCCATCGTGATTCCGCCGGTTATCGGCCGCGACCGGACGATTTATGTCGGAGCAACGGACGGACATGTATATGCCTACGATCCTTCCGGCCATCTGGTATTCCGTACCGTTCAGGATATCGGAAGTATCATGGTTGGCATGGCTCTGATCGAAAAAGACATCAGTGTGACGCTGCCTACAGGAGTCGTTAATACGACGACCATTCCCGTGCTTTACGTGGTTACCAACCAGGGTTACCTGTATTCATTGTCAGGCATCGACGGTTCGGTCCACTGGAGATACAGACTCGACGGTCCGCTTCGCAGCGCGCCTGTCGTGGGACCAGATGGTGTCATTTATGTTGGCTCCAGCATCGGCCTTATCGCCATCAATGACGATACCGATCCCTTCACGCCACGCCTCCGATTCATCCATCCGGCTTCGGATGTAGGAACGCCGGTAATCGATTCCAATGAGGTGATCTACTTCATGGCGGGCGAAGAGCTCATTGCCATCAATCCGAACAACACGCCAGCGTGGAAAAAATATCTGGGGTCTCAGTCAGATGGTCCATTGACCATCACGCGCGATGGCGGCCTCATCGTGGTGACGGAGAATACGTTGATCTACTCGTTTGAAACCGGCTCAGTCGGTCTCAATCCTGAGAAATGGCCGACTTTCCAGCGAAATGCCAGACATACGGGACGATTGGGAATTGACGCGACGGACGGATAGAGCGGGTTTTGGCCCACTCATGACCCGGCTCGTCAGAGAGCCAGGAATGGAATCGGGTCCGAGCGACTGAGAATGTCTCCATTTTCGTCGAAGGCAAGAATCCACATTCGGTATTCCACTCCTACTGTGAGACCGTTTTCGGTCGGCTCAAGGCCAGAAGCGGCCGAGATCGAATAATTGGTCTGATTGGTCCCGGACAATACACGGGCTTCGCCGGTCGCAGGATCCATAACGAGTATCTGGTACATCACCGCATCGTCTTTCGCCTCCCAGCTGAGGTTCAGCTGCTCGGCGCTCACAGATGGGATCCACTCGCCGCCAGATAATGAACCCGGACGTGTACTGTCCATTGCCAGAATCGCTACGGTTATCGTCAGAATCAATACCGCACCGGCGAACAGCGCAGTCACTTTCCAGAGACTCCCCACTCCGATGACCGGGGGTTCGATTCTTCGGCGCGAGATTCGTTTCGGCGAAACCGGCGTCGGTACGTCGGGGCTCACATAGGTTGAGCCATCGCCTGATTCAGAAATCTCCATGGCCTGCTGGGCCATACTCAACAGATCACGCGCAGAATCGTTTTCAGCTATATAAGAGGCAATCTCCTTGCGAAGACTGGCTGGTAGATCTCCGGCCAAAAAAGCGGCCAGGATGTACTCATCCGCATGCTCGAGGTGTCGAGGCATAGTTTCATCTGGTGCGCAAAGCGCGATATCGTAGCAGTTTGTCTGTTATCTCTGAACGAATTTTTTTGATCTATTTGCGCTGGCAACGTCAAAAAACACTCATTTCGAGCATTTTGATTTTCAATTCCTTTCCACAACGCCTTGATAGCAAAGTGATATCAGCGGATATTGCGTTCTCCTGTCCGTTCCCACATCGAACACCTGATGGACCGCGATCTCCATTCCATACAGCAGGCCAGAACACTGCTGAGAAAGGCCAGAAGTGCCTTCGACTCGTACCACACGTTCTCTCAGGAAGCAGTGGACAGGATTGTCCGCGAGATGGTCAAAGCAGGAATAGAAGCATCTGAGCGACTCGCCAAAATGGCAGTCGAAGAAACCGGTTTTGGCCGCGTAGACAGCAAGATCCAAAAAAACCTGTTCGCTACCCGCACGCTGCAGGAACGCATGTCGGGAATGAAAACCTGTGGTGTAATCAACACGACGGAAAACGGCTCCATCTGGGAAATTGCGTCCCCGATGGGAGTTGTCGCTGCCCTCGTCCCTTCCACCAACCCCACATCCACGGCGATGTACAAAACCATCATCGCCGCTAAAGCGCGATGCGCCATCGTACTGAGCCCGCACCCTCGCGCCAAGGCAAGCACTCTTGAAGCGCTCAATGTAGTTGCCACCGCAGCGTATCGCGCCGGGGCCCCAGAAGGATTGTTCGCCTGTATTTCTGAAGTCTCTCTCGAGGGCACCAATGCACTGCTTGAAGACCCCGAGACAGACCTGATTCTCGCCACAGGCGGTTCGGCCATGGTAAAAGCTGCATACTCCAAAGGGAAACCAGCTTACGGAGTCGGCTCAGGCAACGTGCCAGTCTATGTGGATCGTTCTGCCAATATTGACAAAGCAGCTCAGGATATTCTCTACGGAGCGTCTTTCGATTGGGGAACGCTCTGTTCTACCGAACGAAGCATCGTCGCCGACAAACCGGTCCTACCGAGGCTGAAAGAGGCACTTCGGAAAGAAGGCGGCTATTTCCTCAATGACAAGGAAACAGATCTGCTTCGAAACACGGTTGCTCCAGGCGGACGACTCAATATCGAACAAGTTGGAAAATCGCCGACGGTAATCGCTCAGATGGCTGGGTTCAGCGTCCCCAAAAATACCCGTGCCCTGATCGCCGAAGTCAGCACCGTTGGAAAAGGCGAAGTGCTTTCGATGGAGACTCTCTCTCCTGTCCTGAGCCTGTTTCTGGAAGACGGATGGGAAGCAGGATGTACACGCTGCAAGGAGATTCTCGACTTCGGTGGCATCGGACACACACTGGCCCTGCACGCGACGAACGAACGAATAATCGAGGCTTTCGCTCTCGAAAAGCCGGCCATGAGAATCGTCGTCAACTCGGTTGCAGCGTTGGGGTCGGTTGGCTTCACTACGTCCCTTTTCCCTGCCATGACACTCGGGCCTGGCACCGTGGGGGGCTCAATCACAGGAGACAACATCTCGCCTCTGCATCTCGTCAACATCAAGCGGTTGGCTTTCGAGACCAATCCCATTAACCGAGCCCAAAACCCAGTCAGCGTTAATCCGCCCGGATCCGGGAAGCGCCGAAACGGTCAATCCCTGGATTCAACAGATTCCAGGCGTACAAAGCCCTGGATGGATGAAATAGATGCGAGGCTCAGAGAAAGAGCAGGAAATGCTCTTTCAAGGAAGCCTTCCGGAATCAAGAAAAAACAGACGCCTCAGGCACCGGTTGCGCCGAAAAAAAAGGACTCTGACGCCGAATCTTCTCTTTCCAAGGCTCAAATTGATCAGATTGCCGCAAAATTCCGCCGGTCGTAGTGCCGAATCAAGATCGAATTAAGCGATCGGGAGGCAAAATCACGCCTGAATACTCCCCAGTTTCTTCGTGGGAGCGAAATTGACTGAGAAGAGGATGGCGGGGTATATTTGCCGATCTCAGCAGTTTTTCACTTTTGAAAACGAATGGTAGCGCCTGATGGCCGACACGAGCAATTTCAGAAATGGCTTTACGATGGAATGGAACAACGGCATCTGGTCGATTGTCGAGTTCCAGCACGTGAAACCTGGTAAAGGTGGCGCTTTCGTTCGCACCAAGCTAAAAAACGTGGCGAACGGAAAAGTAGTCGACAACACCTTTCGTGCAGGCGAAAAAGTCCAGGAGGTACGCGTCGAAAGAAGGAAGCACCAATTCCTCTATCAAGACGATCTCGGCCTCCACTTCATGAACACAGATACCTACGAGCAGGTAAATCTACCTGTCGCCGCCGTCGCTGGTCGTGAGTTCATCAAGGAAGGTGCCAATATCGACATCATCATGGATGCCGCTTCGGAGAAGGCCCTCACTACTGAAATTCCGTTGGCTGTCGAACTGCTCGTAAAAGAATGTGAGCCCGGATTGAAAGGCGATACTGCCCAGGGAGCAACCAAACCTGCCGTTCTGGAAAGCGGCGCTACGGTAAATGTCCCCCTCTTCATCAACGAGGGTGATGTGATCAAAGTAAACACTGAAAAGGGCGACTACGTTACTCGAGTCAGCGCTGGCTGAATCGAGAAGTCGCAACTACTCAAGCGAGAGGAAATAACATGGATCTCAAACACCTGAGAGAAGTGCTTGAATTGGTCGCAGAATGCGACGTGTCCGAAGTTGAGATCGAAGAAGAAGATCTTCGACTCGTCATTCGCAAACACGCGCCTGCTGCGCCCCAGCAGATAACCTACGCTGCACCCCCTGCTCCCGCTGCCGCACCTGCGGCTACCGCTGCTCCCGCAGCCGCTGAATCAGAAGCTGCCGTCGCTGCTCCGACTGGAACTGAAGTTCGAGCCCCGATTGTGGGAACGTTCTACACGGCACCCAATCCGGACTCTGACCCGTTCGTCAAGGTCGGTCAAAAAGTCTCGACGGGCGATGTACTCTGCATCATCGAGGCCATGAAGCTGATGAACGAAATCGAATGCGAAGTTAGCGGAACGATTTCGGCTGTGCTGATCGAAGACGGCACTCCCGTTGAATTCGATCAACCCCTGTTTGTAGTGGATCCGAGCTGATTCCAGGTTTATTCCGAGTAACCACGACATTCCGTGATTAAAAAAATCCTGATCGCCAACCGCGGCGAAATTGCTCTTCGAATTATTCGAACCTGTCACGAGATGGGACTGGAGACGGTCGCGGTCTATTCGACCGCTGACCGTGACTCTCTCCACGTCAAATTTGCGAACGAGGCCGTGTGCATCGGCGCGCCGGCAGGAAAAGACTCGTACCTGAGATTCGATCGCATCATTGCAGCTGCCGAGGTGACGGGCGCAGACGCCATTCATCCGGGTTATGGATTTCTGGCTGAAAATGCAGACTTTTCAGCTGTTTGCCAGGACCACGATCTCAAATTTATCGGTCCACCTCCGGAGACGATTCGGATGATGGGTGACAAGTCACTGGCAAAAGACACCATGGCCAAAGCGGGCGTCCCTGTCGTGCCGGGCTCCGATGGAGAGGTCAAGGACGCTGCCCACGGAAAAAAGCTGGCTGACGAAATGGGATATCCGGTCATGGTGAAAGCCAGCGCCGGTGGTGGCGGTCGCGGAATGCGCGTTGTCTCCAAATCCGAAGAATTTGTCACTCAGTTCCAAACCGCCAGCAACGAAGCCGAAGCCGCGTTTGGCAACGGTGGCTGCTACGTCGAAAAATTTGTAACCTCGCCACGACACGTAGAAATCCAGATTCTGGGAGACGGCCAGGGCAATGTCATTCACTTTGGAGAAAGAGAATGCTCTATTCAGCGACGTCACCAGAAACTGCTTGAGGAATCGCCATCGCCCGTTGTCGATCGCGACCTTCGCGCTCGCATGGGAGAAGCGGCGATCAAGGGTGCCAAGGCCGTGAAATATGAAGGTGCTGCCACGGTAGAATTTCTGCTCGATGATCAAGGCAACTTCTATTTCATGGAAATGAACACTCGGATCCAGGTTGAGCATCCGGTGACTGAAGAAGTGGCAGACTGTGACCTGGTTGAGTATCAGATCCGTGTGGCCATGGGCGAAGCCATTAATGAACGGGATGTCATCCTCGATGGACACGCAATCGAGTGCCGCATCAATGCAGAGGATCCTTTCAGGAATTTCGCACCCTCCCCGGGAACGGTGCACACGATTCACACGCCCGGTGGGCACGGCGTGCGTGTCGATACGCACGTCTACGCCGGATACCAGATTCCGCCCTATTACGACTCGATGATCGCCAAGCTCATTGTCAGGGCCCGAACACGCGAACTCGCGATCCAGAAAATGTTGAGAGCACTCGACGAATTTGTAATCGAGGGTGTCAAGACAACAATTCCTTTCCATCAGCAATTGCTGAGGGATGAACGCTTCATCAGAGGAGACTTCGATACCGGTTTCCTCGACTCATTTACTCTCCAAGAAAAAGAAGATGGACTTTCCTGACGGACTGTATTACACAAAAGACCACGAATGGCTCAAGGTTGAAGGTTCAACCGGAACGGTGGGCGTAACGGATTTCGCCCAATCTGAACTGGGTGACATTGTGTACGTGGATGTTGATACGTTGGATGAATCGGTGGCCAAGGACGAGGTTTTTGGAACGGTGGAAGCGGTGAAAACAGTGTCAGAACTGTTCATGCCTGTCAGTGGAACGGTGTCCAGCTTCAATGAAAGTCTTGAGGACAGCCCGGAATCAGTAAACAGCGATCCCTACGGAGAGGGATGGCTCATCACAATTGAAATGGACGACCCTTCAGAGCTGGACGGAATGCTGTCCGCAGCTGAATACGCAGAAATGGTCGGTCAGTAGAACTCTTTTCGCATATGCATCAACGCATCGTCATCCTGGACTTCGGTTCTCAATTCACCCAATTGATAGCTCGAAGAGTCCGGGAAGCCGGAGTCTATTCCGAAATCTTTCCGTGCACCATGGCGGTTGAAGACGTTGCGGCCCAGAATGCCAGCGGCCTGATTCTTTCGGGAGGACCCTCATCGGTATACGATGAAGGAGCTCCTCAACTTGATCCGGCAATTCTCGACCTGACACTCGAAGATGGGTCACCCATGCCAATACTGGGTGTCTGTTATGGTCTGCAAGCCATGGCCCATGTTCTCGACGGAGAAGTTCAGCCAGCAGACAAGCGGGAATTTGGAAGGGCTGCGATCCAGATCGACAATGAAGCCAGATTGTTCACCGGAATTCCTGAAGGATCACAGGTCTGGATGAGTCATGGTGACAAGATGACCAAGATGCCTTCCGGTTACGAGGTTATCGCTCATACATCGAATGCACCAATCGCCGCGGTTCGCTCAACCGAACGTCCTCATTTCGGAGTCCAGTTCCACCCCGAAGTTCATCACACCGAATACGGGCGGCAGATCATCGAAAATTTTGCACTCCGTATCTGTGGGTGCAGCGGAGACTGGTCGGCAGCCTCATTCATCGAGGAAAAAAAGGACGAGATTCGCGAGCAGGTCGGCGACGATCACGTGATTCTTGGTCTTTCAGGTGGTGTAGACTCTTCTGTTGCCGCGGTTCTCCTGCACCAGGCCATCGGAGACCAACTAACCTGTATTTTCGTCAATAACGGTCTTCTTCGAAAGGGTGAATGGGAACAGGTTCAGGACACGTTCCGGAATTATTACCAGATCAGACTGAAGGCAATTGACGCAAGCGATCTGTTTCTGGACCGACTCGAAGGAGTCGTGGACCCCGAAGAAAAACGAGTCATCATCGGGAATACGTTTGTCGAGGTGTTCGATCAGGGCAAACAGGACATCGTCGAAGAGCTTGGCACCAAACCAAAATACCTTGCTCAGGGCACCCTGTATCCGGATGTCATCGAGAGTATATCTTTCAAAGGCCCTTCGGCAACCATCAAGACCCATCACAATGTCGGCGGACTTCCCGAGGAAATGGAGTTTGAGGTCGTCGAACCGTTCCGGGAACTGTTCAAGGATGAGGTCAGAGCGATTGGTCGTCTCCTCGAAGTACCCGAAGAAATTGTAGGCAGGCACCCGTTCCCTGGTCCGGGACTTGGCATTCGAGTCATCGGCCCGGTCTCAAGAGACGATCTCGCTCTTTTGCGTGAAGCCGATGACATCTTCATCACTGAAATGAAGAAATGGGGCCTCTATGACGAGGTCTGGCAGGCGTTCGCAGTTCTGCTTCCCGTCCAGACGGTGGGAGTGATGGGAGACGAACGCACGTATGAAAATGTGTGTGCACTCCGGGCTGTGACAAGTGTTGATGGCATGACGGCCGACTGGTCGCGATTCCCGAACGATTTCCTCGCTCACGTGTCAAACAGGATTGTGAACGAAATCCGAGGAATCAACAGGACGGTGTACGATATCAGTTCGAAACCACCCGCCACCATCGAATGGGAGTAGTCCGGAATCCAGCCCGTGTCTGGCAACAATGTGTCTTGTTTGTTGCAGTAGCCGTTGTTGCACTTTCAACGGCCGCTGATGCCAGCGCGCAACGACGGATCGGTATCCCGACGATATCCGCTGCCGATTCACTGCTGAATCACGGTATCGCTGAGTTCAAGGAGGGACGTTACGACGCTGCGGGAGGATTTTTTGCGCGTGTCTATTCTGATTTCGAGCCCAACGCATCATCGTCCACTGCTCGATTGATGGCGGCAAAGGCGGCCTATCGGACGGGCGCTTTTGCGAGAACACGAAGTATACTTGCCGGATTTGCATCGGATTTTCCGACGAGCAGCTATCTGAACGCCGCAAAGAATCTGGATGACTCCGCCCTCAGATCTCAGAGTCTCTCCTCGGATGAGGCCTTGAATCTGGGCGTCATGCTTTCTCTCACGGAAGAAGACCGCGTGTCATCTCAGGCTCTTTTCAATGGGATTCGCATGGCCGTCGACGAGCATAATTCTCGATCGGACGGGCGAAAGGTCAGGATGATTTATCGTGATGTCGGAGAGGGCACTGCAGCAGCGAGTCGGGCTGTCGGAGAACTGGCCAATGAAGACGTTGAATTGATAATAGGAACGCTGTACAGCGAAGAAGCTGTCGCTGCAGCCAACAGAGCCGAACGAGAGCGCGTAGTATTCATGGCTCCTCTCGCCACAGACAGCGAAGTATCTGACGGCCGACAGTATTCGTTTCAGGCCAATGCATCTATGAAGTCGAGAGGGGAGGCCATGGCACGATTTGCGGTGAACGGTCTCCGGTTGAAACGACTTGGCGTTATATCCAGCACGGACGATCGAATGGTTGGCGAGCGATTGAGCGATGGATTCATTCAGGTTGCATCGGCCCTGGGAGCGGAAATCAATTTTATCGACATTCTTCCGGACGATTCTTACTGGTTCCAGGTACCAGACCTGATGCCAGCAGATACGCTCGATCTTATCGACGCACTATACGTGCCCATGGCTACGAGGACGCCAGCCGCCCTGGCAGGCGCCATCCTCTCGTCATTCGACAGAATGGGTAGAACACCGAGGCTTCTCGGAAATGCTGCCTGGCACGATCTTCCTCAGAAAGCACATGCTTCCGAGTTCACGACCACTTACACCAACGATTATTATGTGGATGAAGCCAGCGGTGCTTATCTGCAGTTCAGGAACGCCTACGAAGAATTGTCCGGTGAGCCGGTCAATCGGCTGGCCGTCACGGGATATGATGTCACCTCGTTCGCACTCCGTGCTCTTTCAAGAAATGACACCAGACAATTGTATGACGTCGTGCGTGCCATGCCGGAATTCGAAGGGCTCGGGCTGAGAATTCATTTTGATGGCGGCAACGTCAACAAGTACTTTTTTTATCACCGATACCGGGACAATTCTCTCGCCCTCATCCGTTGATAATGCCCTGTTCGCGGCCGGAACTGGCCCCTCAGGCCTTCGTATGATCGGCCCGCTGTAATTGTGATGCATCGCATACGACGAATCAGTATATACGAATCGGCACCGCACAAACGTTTATTCCGAGTCGTTTGAATCGTGCTGATCTGGCCTTCGAACCGAATACATTTATGAATCGCTTTTCCTCCTTTCTGAACACAGCAGTTGTGCTGTCATTGCTCGTCCTGCTTTCTGCCTGTTCAGGAAGCGGCCGCCTGCGATATGAATCGCCGCAGGAAGCCTACGAGAAAGGGCTGGCACAATACGAATCGGGTGATTTCGAGAGGGCAACCGAGTTCTTACAGGGCGCATTCGACTTCGGACGGACTCATCAGTGGGCTGCGGATTCCCAACTTCTTCTGGCGCGGGCCTATCGCCTGAACAAAGACTTCCTGCTTGCAGCAAATGAGTTCACACGGTTCACCCAGATCTACCGAAGCGACCCCCGTATTCCAGATGCCGAATACGAATTGGCAATGACGTATTACGATCGCTCTCCTAGATTCGAACTGGATCAGACGGACACAGAACGAGCCATCGTACAGTTTCAGCTCTTCATTTCCAGATATGCAGAAAGTCCGTTGATTCAGGACGCGCAGGATAGAATTACCGAATTGCGCGGGAAGCTCGCCCGCAAACAGTTCCACACGGCCCAACTGTATGAACGGCGCGAGGCTTTCAACGCTGCAGCGGTGTCATACGAAGCTGTTTTTGATCGCTACTACGATACCGAGATGGCTGATGACGCACTTCTCGGGGCGATGAAGGCGTATCTCTCCTATGCGAGAGTCAGCTTAAGGGATCGGCAGGTCGAACGTCTTGAACTCGCTGAAGCCAATTATGACAGGCTCATTCAGATCTTTCCGGACAGTCCGCTCATCAAGGAGGCGGAAGAGGTTTACGAAGAGGTTCGGCAACTGTTGGGTGACGATTCGACGACTACACAGTCATGACTCGCCTCGGGATATTTGGAGGGTCGTTCGACCCACCCCATCTCGCCCATCTACGGGTCGCAACGAGCGCCTGTGACCATCTTGACCTTGATCGAATCTTGTGGATCCCTGCAGGCCTGCCGCCTCACAAACAGGATCAGAAGCTCACCGATACCGATCACCGCGTGGCGATGACGGCCATGATGGTCGAAGAGGATTCCCGATTTGAAATCGACCTGCGGGAAACCCGCATCCAAGGCCCTGCCTACTCTGTAACGACCCTTACATCGCTCAGAAATGAGAATCCGGGCGCCCGTCTCTATCTTATTCTCGGTGAAGACCAACTGCGTGATTTCGCTTCCTGGAGACAGCCAGAGGAGATTCTGAGCCTTTCGCACCTTCTCTGTTATCATCGGTCCGAATCGAGGGAGGGCGGACACTATGCGGCAGAAGACGATGCGGGTGAAATCATCGCCGAAGATCAGGTGACCTGGCTTCCCGGAGATCCTGTGGCGATTTCGAGTACTGATATCCGGGATGCCGTCGGACGAGGCGAGTCTGTGAAGAGTCTCGTCTCCCCCGGGATCGAAGCATATATCAAGTCCAACGGATTGTATCTTGCGGCTTGACGCAGACACTCCGGCTTCGAGAATATGTTGCTTCCTCCTGAACGGCTTAGAGATCGAATCTCACAGCTCATTTTCCCAAGATTGGGCTCCAATATGAGCCCGTCCGTTTCGGTAGAAGAGGACGCCGAGAGAATCGAAGCCCTGATGGACGAGTATCCGATAGGAGGTCTCTGCCTGTTCAATGGGGACAGAATCCGAACGCCCCAGACTATAACCCGCCTTCAGAGCATATCCAGATATCCACTCCTCATCGGAACGGATATGGAGCGAGGAGTCGGCCAACAACTCACAGGTGCAACCGTCTTTCCACACGCCATGGCGTTTCAGGCCACGGGCGAGGAAGACGAAATTTTGCTCGAAGCCTCCGCGCGGGCCGCTGCGAAAGAGGCTCTGGCGGCAGGTTTGCACATCAGTTTCTCGCCCGTGGCCGATGTCAATTCGAACCCACGCAACCCGATCATTTCAACTCGGGCTTTTGGCACAACCGCAGAGACTGTATCGAGATTATGCTCCGCTTACATCCGTGGTTGCAACGGTGAAGGCATGTTGTCCACGGCTAAGCACTTCCCCGGTCACGGAGACACCGATGTGGATTCGCACGAAGCACTGCCTGTTGTCGCCGGGTCTCGAGAAGAACTGGACAAAACGGAGTTGAAGCCGTTTGCAAAAGCCGTCGAGAGCGGTGTTTCCCTGATCATGACCGCACACGTCGCATACCCGGGACTGGATTCTTCGGGTGTGGAGGCCACGGGATCACGGCCGATAGTCACAGACCTGCTGCGCAAGGATATGGGATTCCGCGGAGCTGTCATAACGGACAGCCTTCTCATGGCAGGAGCCGAGCACGAAAACGAGCACCCCGGACAAATGGCGGCGAGATTGCTCGAAGCGGGTGTAGACATTCTTCTTGACATCAAAGACGTTCCCGCCACGGTGGACTATCTGGTGACGGCAGTAACGTCCGGCACCCTCTCACGA
>Ga0209992_10000367_pt1 | contig 60740 bp, 52 predicted proteins | sample 2SBtaG_2_FD_182564 | JGI IMG/M metagenome (GOLD analysis project Ga0209992, IMG submission 182564) | Deep subsurface microbial communities from Kolumbo volcano to uncover new lineages of life (NeLLi) - 2SBTROV12_ACTIVE470 metaG (SPAdes)... | ecosystem: Environmental > Aquatic > Marine >... | reverse complement strand
TTAATGAAATCAATAAAGGAAAAACTATTAACGGGATAGAAGACCACGATCGGGTATAAATAAAAATAACGGATATCGCTAAAACAGCTGCCATCACCGCTGCATTTTTTAAATCACTTCGGATAAAGTTATTCTCTTCCAGGCGCACCACCATCGACCCTGTGAGCTTGATCTTGAGTTCACTGTACTTATCTTCCAACCCACTTTTATTTATTGCCTCTTGTACTGTAAAAATAAATTTTTCTGTAAAATCAGTATCGGTGACTGTCCCTTTTGCTTTTATAAAAATATAATAGTTATTTTTTTGCTTTCCTTTATGATAAGGTTCCATCTCTTCAAAAATTTGGTAATCTTTCGCCAAATTGCGGAGTTTAATAGGATTAAAAGGTTCCTCCTCTTCAAAAAAGGCCGGAAAACCACCGAACTGCGCCCGTGCATAGTCGATAGCTTCTGTCATCAAAGATTGTAAGGTTAGTAAATCCCCGCGTGGAATTAAAAGAAGTTGTTTGTTATTTAAATATTCTTTTGGAATCTTCGCATCTACGAACTGCGTACCAGGAATTTTTTTTAAAATCTTTCCAAGATCATCTATTACCTCAGATGATCGAATAGGGTCGAGGTTTTCTAGGACAACAACTAAAGGCCCTGAGCCACCTGTTTTACTAACAACTTGATTAAAGTCTTTAATCAGAGGGAGGTCTTGAGGAAGCAAGTTATCCATCTTGGGGTTGAACTTCAAATCAGAAGCCAGATAAATGGAAAACCCGCTCAAAATTAAAGCAATAAGAAGAACAGTGCCAGGAAATCTTTTCGTAATATTTTTATAGCACCAACTAAGAATTGATTTCATACATGTTTAGAAAATGGAATGTTAATTACAGGTGTGCAAGCTAGGCGAATCAGTCATAACCAAACACAACATCGATTCTCGATTACAATATCACATGGGTTGGCTCAGAAAATACCAACAAAAACATCTTAACCAAAGTTTTTTTCTAATTCGATTGCGGGCCATGCATGAATCGCGTGTGGTTTTTACCCAGTATCAGTTATGTTTTGATCACATTGTCATCGAAAACCTGGAGAATAATATAGCCTATTTCCGAATATCTCACCGAAACGGATTTTTCTATTACCTGCGCAGTAGCCATTCTCATCCTTACTCTTTTGGATTGATAAAACACTAAATTGTAGAATTTACCCGCGAGACAATGTGGCTTTTCATTGAATATTGCAAACATGGATTAAATGGCCTACCATGCAGCTAATTTTATCTCTGAAAGACCAATGATTTCAAAAATTTAAAAATCTCCTTGTAAGGGTCGCAAACCTAGGCCCAGCGTCCTATAAAGTATGGTTAAGATGCTACTTTCTACTTTCGAATCTTCAAAAACTAAACGAGTGGCCTGCATATGCTGCGGATCGTTGAATTTTAGGCCCATCTGCCTTCGAGAAGATAATACACTCGTTGTCCGTTGCCAAGAATGCTATCTGGAGTTTGTCAATCCTTTGCCCACAATAGAAGCAATGCAGGAGAATTATCAAAAAGAAATGATTGGGAATGAGGAAGATTCAGGGTTTCACTCGAATTATATTCTAGAAAGACAAAAACGCATCAAGTCTTTCTCAAAACTTTATAACTCTCGGTTGAATCTTATTGAAAGTTTATACCCTAAAAAGGGGGATTTGCTCGATATCGGATGTGGGGCGGGATTTTTTCTTAATAGTGCAAAAGAAAGAGGTTGGAATTGTCACGGGTTGGAGATCCTACCTGAGTATATAAAATATGCCAAGGAAAACTTTGCGCTAGAAAATATCCGTTTTGACTCATTAGATGAGCCCCTTGCCTATGATGAAAATACCTTTGATGTCATCACTCTATGGGATCTCATTGAGCACTTAAGGGATCCTCTTAAAAGTTTAAAACAAATTAATCGTATCATGAAACCAGGAGGACTACTGGTAATCTGGACTCCAAATGTTAAAAACGCTATCGTTCGAAAAGAAAACTGGATAGGCTACAAAACCCTACAACATCTCTATTTTTTTTCAGGGGATAGTCTAAATAACATGCTAGGAAAAGCAGGTTTTAAAATAGTCTCTTTAAAAACAAACAAAGCTAAAAAAGGATTACTGGAGTCCAAAGATTTTAATCCTTTCGACAAATCAGAAAAACCAAATAAACTAATAGAAAGGTTCCTGCGATCTGGGAAGAGAGATATAAAAAATGCTCTTAGCCCGCTGACCTACCTTGGGCCATTATTTGATTTGGCAGGTTATGGGTTTAATTTATATCTCATTGCATCAAAGATGGATGAATGATTAGTTTGGTGCTGGGGTTGTTTCTACTTTGCAAAAAAAACCGACAGGACAAAGATGTCCTGTCGGTAATGCAGTTCCGTACAAAATTTATTTTGGAATTACTTTAGATGCTTGTGGTCCTTTTTGCCCCATGCTCTTTTCAAATTCCACTTCCTGACCTTCTTTTAATGTTTTAAAACCATCTCCCTGAATTTCAGAAAAGTGCACAAAACAATCTTCACCGTCACTTGACTCAATAAACCCATACCCTTTACTATCATTAAACCATTTTACTTTTCCTTCAGCCATACCCAATAACCTCCAACATTAAATAAATGGGAAAAAGTTCTTCCCGTCATCTTCAGGGTCTGGGTCGCTACCGGAACGAAACATATGTACCGGATAAAAGTTAAATAAACTCCCATGACCTAATATTTTTACGTCAAGGACCCTATTGATTCATTTACTACGACACCTATCCCCCCATTTTTACTCGCAAATCTTAACATAAAACAACTTTTCAACCTAACTTAAATAGATAAAAAAACCCATCCAAAAATTAATACGATAGAGTCCTATCGGATTTTAATTCAAATAAATTAGGAACTTATGTTATTCCAGCAAGTGTTTAATGCTGTTGATCTTGTTCCTTGTCTTTTCTTGTTATTTGATTCAGGGATCGGATTAAAAGAACTACCCAGCCGGTACCAGTCATAGGCACCAAAAAGCAAATGTGCTGTAAAAACGCCAGGCTTAAGGCCATTTCCGGGGACAACCCTGAAAATTTATAAATTAAAAAAGCCGTTGCTTCATAAACCCCAAAGTTTCCTGGAGTTATAGGAAAAATTGTGGCAAGGTTCAACGCCGCCATGACCAGAATAGTAGTCCAAAAGGGAAGTTCTTGGCCTAGACTCATTTGTGTGGCCCAAATCCCTAGTGCTTGTAAAGCCATCATTACTAATGCCAGAAATAGGCCTGCACTAAATACTCTATAATCTCTCAGTATTTCTAAGTGTCCCGCCCATTGCGAAACAAACGTTTTAAATCTGAAAAGCAGGGAGGAAGAAAATTTTTCATCCAAATTTTCAACTTTTGGAATTTTGTAAGCCGCGTAAAACATAATCACAATAAATAGGACGATCAACACAATAAAAACTTGAATGCTTTGTTCCATTTTTTCCGGCAATGGTGAGAAACTAGCAGCTAAAGTAAGAACGACAACTTTGACAATTCCTTCCAACATCTGATCCAGAGCCAATACCGATAAAGCAACTGAATGTTGGATTTTTGCCCGCCTTGCGAACAAAACGAGGCCCACTGCATGTCCTCCTGGAAACGGAAGAGAATTACATGAAGTAGACATAAAAGAATTTGCCTGGAACAAATTTGAGAAAGAAACAAAAATGGCTTTTGGAATAAGAACAGACCACAACGAAGTCCAAACCAAAAGAATTGAAAGGTTGAACAAAAAAGCAACAATCAACCATCCAGCACTAGCATTTTCAATTTCTTTCCAAGCTTGATCAAAGTCGACTGTCTTAAAGAATTCGTAAAAAAAGTATGCGACAATAAGCCAGATTAGTATAAAAAATATTTTCTTATTCAAAAGCAAACACCTGATATTTTTCGTTCAATGGACAAGACAGTTGGTAACTTATAATAATTCTAATTCTTGGTCGAACTCGTCTCCCTAACCCAAAACGCTATCTATGGAAGATTTTAATTATCGTTTGACCTCGTTTTTTGGTTTTCTTCTTCTTTCCGGGTTAGCCTGGGCAACCGGTTCTCGCACTAAAGTTAAAACAAAGACTATCTTGGGGTGTTTTTCCCTTGCCTGGGTGTTGGGTATCTTGATCTTTTGGTTGGCAGGTTCAAGATCTGTCATCCAATGGATCAATGATTTCCTGATTTCCATACTAAGCGCTTCCCATAAGGGTGCAGTATTTTTATTCGGGCCTCTCGCTCTAAGCCCAGGTCAGGCAATGCTTGATGGTACTCCTTCTATTGGTTTTGTTCTTGCTTTCCAAGTATTTCCGTCAGTAGTTTTCTTTTCGGCACTACTGGGAGGATTATATAACCTTGGGGTCATGCAAAAAGTTGTCCGTCTATTCTCAAAATTTTTCCGCCGCACTCTTTCTCTATCTGGAGCAGAATCGCTTGCTGCTTCAGCTAATTTGTTTGTTGGAATCGAATCAGGTTTAACCGTACGACCCTATTTATCTACAATGACCCGATCTGAATTACTCACATTGATGACTTGCATGATGGCCACTGTTGCCAGTACTGTAATGGGAATCTATATTACCGCTTTACACAAAACTTTTCCGAATATCGCGGGCCATCTTGTTTCAGCTTCATTGATATCCATCCCCTGCGCCATATTGATTAGCAAACTTTTTTATCCTGAGCAAGAACACCCAAAAACTTTCGGCAAGCTTGCTGAAAATGACAGCGAAGATTCAAACCACACAAGCTTAATGAGTGCCTTAGTCGAAGGAGGTAGCCAGGGAGTAAAAATGGCTGCTGGTATCGCAACAGTTCTCATAATCGTATTAGGCTTGGAAGCGATATTCGATCTCATTCTTGGTTTGCTCCCTGAATTCCAAGGCCAACAAATATCTGCAGCAAGGCTACTCGGATGGATCACATTCCCTTTTTCAATATTGCTTGGGCTGAAGCCCGAAGACTGGGAAGTGGCTTCACAAATTCTTGGCTCAAGATTCATTGAAACTGAAGTGTCAGCCTATTTCTCACTCGCATCCAACCAGACAACTGATGCGGCTCTTTCGCTTCGATCTATGACCATAATGACCTATGCCCTGTGCGGCTTTGTTCATATTTCCAGTATGGGGATTTTTGTGGGTGGGCTTGCAACATTGGTTCCTTCACGCACTAATGAAATCTCCGTGGTTGGGCTACAAGCATTGTGGACCTCTTTTCTCGCTACTTTGCTCACAGGATGCATTGCAGGCTGCCTAGTAATTTAGAATTATAAGTTCGAATTGGGAACCCTTGCAAACTTGCCCAATTGCCATTTTTGGTGCAACCTATCAATTGTCCCATTTTGTAAAAGCCGAGTCAGGCTGGCGTCGATTTTACTTTTAAGCTGTTTATCTTCTTTTCTAATTACAATCCCATAAAACTCAGATGTCATTCGGGAGCCCATAAAACGCGCTTGCCCCATCAGACCTTTATTATTTTTTAAAAAGTAATTGACCTGCACTGAATCTCCCACCAAGCCATCAATCCGGTTATTAGCTAAATCAATGACAGCATGACCAAATTTTTCAAACGTTTTAATTTTTATACCAGGATATTTTTCAAGAAAATAATACGAGGTCGTGTTGATCTGTGCTCCTACTTTAGCATTTATTTTTTCCAAGTCCTCTAGCGATTCAACATTTTTTATATTATTTCTGACCAATATCGCCGCTCCACTTTGCAGGTAGGGAATACTAAACGCCATCCTTTTCTTTCTTTCTGCAATGATTCCCACAGAACTAATAATCAGATCAAACTTCTTTGTGATCAACCCTGCAAATAACCCTCCCCACTCAACGTTTATCAATTCATATTTCAGATCTGCATCACGGGCTACCTCCTTGATTAGATCAACTTCAAACCCATCCTTTTCATTATCACTATTAATAAAAGACATCGGGATGAAAGTTGCATCAATAGCAATAACAACCTGAGACTTCTGTTCTTTACGATAAGTGGTATTTTGTTGGCATCCTCCAATCCAGACCAATAAAATAATTAATAGAACCCTATATTCTGTATAAATTTTTTTCATAATTGTATTGAAGGAGTACTAAATGAAAATAGGTTTTATTGGACTCCGAAAAATGGGAGTCAATATGGTGGAGCGTCTGCTTCGAAATGGGCACGAGGTAATTACATATGACCCATGTTTAATTGCTAGATACGAGCGTGGTGAACTATGAAGAAATCGTTTGAAGTTTTAGTTGTTGGTCCACATATTCTTTTTGGGTGTAGTTCACCATATCTCCTTTTCTTATTGCATCGCTTATCAATTTAAGTATTCTATCTAAAAGGAGATACATTTGGTCTCCATCAACGAAGTTGTGGGGGTGTGTATAAAGATGTAAAATTCTGTTGTTTTGAATTGCATCATTTATTAAATAAGACCATTTTTTTAAGGTGATCGTTATCGGCACTTTTTTCCTCAGCGAATATCGCCAATTCAAAAAATGCCCTGATGGGATACTCACGGGTTGTTCCAAATTCTGAGACTGACAAGGTTCCTGCGCCCTAGTCCAGATATTAACCTCTGACAGTAGATTTTTTAAACGTTGACTCCTTTTAATATGCGATTGTTTGACTCCCATACGGTAGCCTATAAACCCTGCCTTTAAAAGCTGGTTTTGGTAGCCTATTAGGTTTTGGGGATAAATGAATGTCTTTGGTTCTATGCCTTTAAGTTTGGAAACTTTCTTTATTAATTCCATCTCATTTTTGAAAATATCTCGAGTTATCATATTTTCTGGTAAAGGTATGTGCCTAAAGCTATGAGAAGCTATTTCATGCGATTTTTTTTTAACCATGTCAAAAGCATCTGGATTAAGCCAACCATCAAAATGGTTAAATCCCGCGGCCCGTTTGAAATGAGCAAGGCGATTTTCACCATTTATATAAATATCCGAAAACCAATCTCGATTAGCTTGATATTCATCTTTTGACATGGTAAACGCACCGACAAAAGCAAATGTCCCCTTAATTTCTTTTCTGTCTAAAATATTAGTAATTTTTTCGTAAGCTTTATTCAATCGATCATTAGTAAAATAATATTCGTGGCGGCTTTTTAATGGATCCATACCCCACTTTCCTTCACAATCAAAAGATATAATAAAGATCCCTGGCATATTTATTTTTTTATTTAGTTATTTTTAAAAAGTCTACTAATCAAGTCTTCACATATTATGTTCTAATATATAATAAAATAAAAGTAGTTTTGATACTAAAAACACAAATGATATGTTTACCCGTATACCTATTAAATATTAGGTCTATCTAACTAAATTGGGCTTCAAACGAGAAACTTTTGAAGTTTTCTATTAAAAATCTAGGAAAACCCTTGCCCGAAACATTTTTCTCATGTTAGTATCCCCTCGGTTTATTTACTCCGAATTAAACAGATTAGCATTGTATGTAGGTTTTCCTTTATAAGCCCGATTTTTTGTGTATAAAAATAAAACTCAAGAAAAATTAAAAGACCATAGGTCTTTGGCCGTAGACTCCCATAACAATACTGCTCAGAAGTTTGCAGGGGAGTACCGTTCTTTAGCGGAAAATGATTACTTCACCTCTGCTTTCCTTTTTGGACGGGGAAAAATTGACTCCCTGCTATATTCTACTCTAGATAAAGTTCCTAAAACCCATCGCGTCTTAGATATTGGTTGTGGGACGGGGAATCAAATTCATTTAATAAGAAAACTTGGTTTTGAAGTTTCGGGGATTGAGCCGGCTGAGAATATGAGAGCTTTGGCGAAGGACATGAATCCCGAAGTTGAAATTTTAGATGGTGATATATTCGATTTACCCTTCGAAGATCATACTTTTGACTTCATACTTGCTCTCGAGGTATTACGTTACCTAGACAATGAAGATATACTAGAGAGCTACCGGCAAATGTTGAGAGTATTACGTCCTGGGGGAATTATTTTTTTTACAATGGTCAACCGCTTTGCCCTTGATGGTTTTTTCTGTTATGAGAAAATTATGAGGCTCTTAGGCAGGTTGGGGATTATACCTCAGCGGGCTCATTGTGAGTTCGTCACCCCGACCCAAGTTCGAAATGATTTGGATTCATTAGGTTTTTCGGATGTGAAAACTTTCGGAAGGTTATTTCTCCCGATTCGATTAGCCTATAAGTTAAATCTCTCTCTTGGCCAAAGGTTGGCAAAAACCCTTAATTCTTTTGATGACACTATATGTAAGATACCCTCTACTGCTTCATTTGGAGGCCACTTGATTGTAATCGCAAAAAAGGGGGATATTTAATCCAATTTACCCTTCATTAGTTTCCAAAATAATGAACACCACATCAAGAGAAAAGCATTTGCCTGTAAAAATGATTCGCGGCTGGTAGCTGGGAGCATTTTATGGGCACTGGATGAGGCAGCGGCTTCTAAAATTAGTGTGTAGACTGTCAAAAATGGATTTGAAAATTTGCTGCAAACCCTCTTCTTCAGCTTAAATGAATAACAGGCATGTTTAAAGACTGATTAAAAAAGGCGCAAAATCTATTTCTTAAAATGCTGTCTCATCCACTCGCGCGCTAATTTTCTTGCTAGGGTTATTTGTTCTGATGTCATACGCTTTTCCACCATATCAATATTCTTCCTTCCCTCTTCACTACCATTTTCTCCTGAAATAACAAACCACTTTAAAGCCTTAATGAAGTTTTGTTCTGCCCCTTCACCCTTGCTATACATTGCACCTAAATTATTTTGCGCATCTTTATGGAAGTTTTCAGCGGCTCGACGGTACCACTTTATAGCCAGAAGATTATTCTGCGGCACACCATCCCCCCACTCATGCATGACACCAAGATTATATTGAGCAGCTGCATGACCTTGCGCTGCCAGGGGTCTTAGTTTTTCAAGAGCCTTGCTGTAGTTAGTTCCATGAATAGCATCCAATCCTTCTTGGAAATCATTTGCAGAAGTAGTGGTTGGAGAAAACAGGACCAAAATAAAAAATAAATATCGGATTTTCATAGCATTCCAGCTTAAAATGGTTTGACTCGATTATCAATATACCTTTTTCGTTAAGTTACATAGTGAAAGTTAAAACATACCAGTTTTCACCTGAACAGATCACAAATTTATTAGCGCACCCGAATATGAGAACTTCTGGATTTTTTCCCCTAACCTTGTTATATTTCAGTTCATCTTGTTATATTCCAGTTCGACATAGACTTTCCAAGTTAATTAAAATACCTAGTTGTCTCAAAGTTTTTATTACTAATAAGACATAAGATTCAAACCCTGCCAATGAATCGTTTCGTCCCAGTGTTAGAAAAGGTGATTCAGTTTTCCTTGTTTACGTTTGCCATTTCTTCCTTATTCTCCATCAGCATAACGCAGATATCATTCGGAATAGGTTCTTTATCCTGGTTATTAAAGACCCACCTAACTCGCACCTGGAATGAGATGAGGGGCACATGGGTTGGAATTGCTATCTTAGTTTTTTGCCTAGCTTATTTTATTTCATTGACAACTGCTGTTGACCTGGAAAGCAGCATTAATTATATGAAGAAACTGGTCCAGGTGGTTATATTTTTTTGGGTTGCCAATACAGTTCAAGACGAAAAGCAAAGGAATATACTGGTTTCATTAGTTATATTTGCTGCAGTTGCGTCAGCTTTGAATGGTATTTATTTTGAACTTATTAACCACCCGGAAATCGTCCATATGGTCAGCAGCTGGGGAAGGCAGACTGGGACGATGAGCACAGCAGCTACATTTGGCGCCCTTCTTATGATCACAGGCTTAATAGCTTTAGGAAAATTTTTATTCAATGAACCTAAAAATTATTGGGTATTAGGAGCCGTTGGAATTATTGTTTTTTGTTTGATTCTAGTATTAGCAAGACAGGCCTGGCTCGGTTTTCTTGTAGGAAGTATATTCCTTGTATATTTCTGGGAAAAAAAATTTCTTTGGATCATTCCTATTGTTTTAGTGTTTATTTTTGTGTTGAGTCCTCAAAAATATAAAACTCGCATAGAATCCATGACAGATATAAAAAGTGATAGAAGCTTACAAGAAAGGCAAATTGTATGGAAGGGCGGATGGGAAATTTTTAAAGATTACCCGATCACAGGATGTGGCTATAAATGTGTAGATAAGATTCATTCTAGATACCGAGATCCTTCAGGTGCCATAGGAATTAACCGGGGGATGCACAGTAATATAATGCAGTTATTGGTAGACACTGGAATTGTCGGTTTTGTAGCTTGGCTGTCAATCTGGGTGGCCTACTTCATTGAAATTTTTAAACGCAGGCAAGTATTGGCTATAGATGAGACTCAAAGTGACAAGAAAGGTATGCTGTTAGGTTCCTCGGTAGGGGTTCTTGGTTTTTTAGTTGGAGGTTTTTTCGAGAGCAGTTTCTATGACTCAGAAGTAGTAATGTTGGTTTATTTTATAATGGGGCTTTCTCTCTCCAAGGTAAAAAATGTTCCTAAAGTCTCATAGGTTTTTAGGAAGGGAAGGGAAAAAACCAAATTGCGACCCTTATTTAAGAGATGTGGATTGTGAGGATCTTTATCTCGAAAACTATTTCAACCATACCCCCTGATTTGAATTCCGTACTGAACAACAAGAAATTCCAGGTAGCCTTTCTAATTTTTGCTTCACTTTTAATATTCCTGGGTCGACAATTAGATACCGGAATCACAATTTACGATGATGTCTATTACGCCCAGAAGGCAAAGGAAGTCCTAAATTCAGGGTCTCTCTGGGATATCACATTTGCTGGGACTCCAGCTTTTGACAATCCACCTTTGCCTTTCTGGTTTATGGCTTTGGCCTTCAGCGTATTTGGCGTTTCCAGCTATTCAGCAATTTTTTCCTCAGCCCTATTTGGAACCGGAATCGTTTTCATGACTTACCGGCTGAGCTTGTTACTCTATAAAGATTGCTGGATCGCCTTTACCTCCGCCTTTGTTCTACTTTTTCCCGGAATGTTTGTTGATGCGTCTCGCCGTGCTATGATCGATATTCCTCTGGCATTTTTTGTCACTCTAGCGTTCTTTGCTGTTTTTAAAGCAAAGGACCAAAAACCCTGGTACCTGGTTTTTGGTCTTGCCACCGCAGGTGCCATATTGACTAAAAGTGTTCTTGGGCTTTTTCCTCTCACAATCGTTGGAACTTTTTTAATTTTAAGTCGGCAGTGGAGAGAAATTATCAACCCCTGGTTTCTGTCGGGATCTTTAATTGGTCTGGTATTGGGGTTCAGTTGGCATTTTATTAACTGGCAACACTACGGACAGGGATTTATAAACGCTCACTTTGGCGGGCTGATTTTTGGCGGAAGGTATTTTGGTAGACCTGAGCCTTTTTATTTTCTGGGTTACGTAAAAGACTTTTTAAGGAATTACTGGCCATGGCTCCCATTAGCACTGGTGGGCCTGGCACAGTTTGGTAAACGCGGCTTCAAAGATAAGAATGAAACTGCCCTCTTACTTTTTCTTTGGCCTGTTCTCACTTTTTTAGTTATGAGCACGACCAAAAACCAGGTGCTCCGCTATTTATGATATTTCCTGCCCTCGCCATTATCACGGCGAGAACCATTTCTGCCTGGATGGGAGCTGAAAGAAAAAATCAGGCCTTAGTCATAATGACTGGGGTCATTGTCGCTACCACCCTGTTTGTAAACGCTACTCCCTTCCAGGCTAAAGTTACTCTCGGACAAAGTACTAAAGAAATACGGGAACTGGCCGCTGTTATAAATCTCAACACGCCGGAAAATCAGAGAATTGGTAATTATCGTCTTCAACCGTATAATCCTAGATTAACGGCGCTGTTTTATTCCAATCGTCTCGTCGAGTTAAATGTCACTTACAGTACCGACGGATTAATAATGGCCATGGTTTCTAGTCCCAGAAAAACATGGTTAACTTCTACTAATGAATTTAGAAAATTAGCAACCCAGCATCCAAACAAGGTTTATTTGATTCAGGCCAATAACAAATATGCTTTTTTCACATCAATCAAAAACCGGGAAAACATCCGATATGATTTCTCTGCTATGCACGTACCCGTCGTTAAATAACCTGCTACCTATCCGGGCTTTTAGCTATTGTGAGTAACCAGTCATGAAACGATCGTGTACTATTACGATATTTGCAGTCCTGATGTTATGTTTTACAAGTTCACCCTTTGCGGTAGAAACTATGAATCCAGATTCGACCACTATAAACCCAATTTATCAATTGGTATCTGTATCCACGACGCCCACCCCTCCAACTACTTCCCGGAACAAATATATTCTTGCACCATTCAGCTTGCCACCAGCGTCCTTAATTAATCAAAAGGAATCCCGCACGTTGGTCACCGGTATATTTGACAAGTCCACAAGTAAAGATGAAGGGAAAAAGAATGACGTACCCACACCGGAATGTCAGGAGGCAATTAAACAATTAGGTCTGTTCATCTGGTCGTGGGGTGAAGGTCCTCAAAGGAAAGATCACCACTTTTGCTGGATGTTGACCGAGGATTGTTTCTATCCACACAAAAAATTTCCCGTGGACCTTTATCATAATGTTGCCAATGCCTGTAATATTGGTAAGGGATCTGCATTGAAAGGGAAAACTCACAATTTGCAATGCTCCGACCAGTTGCAATCCCTCAAAGAATCTGTATATAAATTAATTGCTGCTGTAGCTGTCACTAAACGTTATCCACCTTCCCATCCAATCTGGGCCGAGACGGAGGAGGATTGTAGAAAGTACGGGCTGTGCGAGTTCCAGCTCGAGAGCACACGAGATGCGGTGATGCAAAGTTATTCAAAAACTTGGGCCGCGTGCAATATGAATTAGTTAGGCCTATTTAGATGAAAGTCTTTTTGGGTCCTCTATCTATGGCTCGAAAGTGCCTCAAAAAATATTAACCATAATTTATTTCGCTAATCTCTATTATGATCACATCGGATTTTTTAGTAATCGGAGGTGGAGTTATAGGACTCTCAATCGCCAGAGAATTAAAAAAAAGGAACCCGAAATCCAGCATAATTATCCTTGAAAAAGAAGATAGCTGCGGTCTTCACGCCAGCGGTAGGAACAGTGGAGTACTCCATGCTGGGTTTTACTATACCGCCGATAGCCTTAAAGCAAAATTTACCAAGACAGGCAATCAACAACTTACCGAATTCTGCAAGTCTAACAATATTGCCGTGAATAACTGCGGGAAGCTGGTAGTAGCAGAAAGTCCCGAGGATCTAACTCAATTAGATGAACTCCTTTTACGCGGAAAAAACAATAATGTTGTTCTACACGATATCACTGAAAAAGAAGCGAAAGAAATTGAGCCTCGAGTAAAAACATTAGGCCGAGCATTATTCTCCCCAGCAACTTCTTCAGTAGACCCGTCCCAAGTAATGCAGGCTTTAGTCCGGGAAGCTTTAAACCTTGGTATACAAATTGAAAACAGAACCCGGTTCCTTAAAAAAAATAAACAAATCATTGAAACCAACCGGGGTAATTATGAGCCAAAATATGTTGTAAATGTCGGAGGACTCTATGCGGACATAATCGCCAAGCAATTCGGTTTTTCTAAAAACTATTGTATTTTGCCGTTCAAAGGATTATATCTTTATTCGGAGGAACCTCCAAAATCTCTAAAAACCAATATTTATCCGGTACCCAATCTTAAAAATCCATTTCTCGGAGTGCATTTTACTGTCATGGCAAATGGCATGTCAAAAATAGGACCAACTGCTATTCCTGCGTTTTGGAGGGAACAATATACTGGAATTAATAATTTTAATTTTAATGAGTTTACAGAACTGTCTCTACGGCAAGCTTTATTATTCTTTAATTCGAACTTCGATTTTAAACAACTAGCATGGCAGGAAATTAGAAAATATTCTCGAAGCCACCTCGTAAAACTCGCATCATTGTTGTTGAAAGACGTTAAGCTTTCCAACTTTAAAACCTGGGGGAAACCAGGAATCCGGGCACAATTGTTAAACAGTAAAACAAATACTCTTGAAATGGATTTCATTATTGAAGGCGATCATCAGTCCATTCATATTCTCAACGCAGTCTCCCCTGCCTTTACTTGCTCCTTTCCTTTTGCAGATTTTGTATGCAATAAAATCGAACAACTTGTAAATTAAATTCATCTATAAGTCTTATGCCGTGGTAATAGTCACTAATTAAGGCCAGCGACAATTTAATATTTTCGAAAAAACGGATCGGGGATACTCGTTGAAGTTATGAACTCTCCGAAAGGAGAAACCTTATAACTCACCCGCGATAATCAGAGATTATTTAACAATGGGTAAACGCATTTCTGAAAAATCGTATCGGATATTTTCCCGGTTTTTGATTGAAGTGAAAAAAGCATACTTGTTATTAGCTTGAATTAAATAAATCGTGTTTGGATACTGGCCTACCAATTTCCTGAAATCTCGTGTGGAGGTTAGCCATGTTTTTTCTGGGTTGGAAGAGATGACAGTCATTAACTTTTCAGGATTTTTAGAAATAGAATCCTCCATGACGCTATTCGAGTAAAACAGCATGGCGAGTCTAGGGTTTGATCGTGTGAGACGGTAGTTGCCGATTTTCTGATCTGGTGGGGTGTTGAGGTTTATTATAGCGGCCAGTTCCCTTACTTCTTTACTGTTTTGTGCCAGCGTAACCTTTACCGGAAAGGGAGTAGCATTTACAAACAGGGTGGTAGCGGCAATGATCCCAGTCATTATGACTAAGGCCTGATTTTTTCTTTCAGTTCCCATCCAGGCAGAAATGGTTCTCGCCGTGATAATAGCGAGGGCAGGAAATATCATGAATAAATAACGGAGCGTCTGATTTTTGCTCATGCTCATAACTAAAAAAGTGAGAACAGGCCAGAGAAAAAGTAAGAGGGCAGTTTCATTCTTATCTTTGAAACCGCGTTTGCCAAAATATGCCAGACCTACCAGTGCAAATGGGAGCCAGGGCCAGTAATTCCTTAAAAAGTCTTTTACGTAACCCAGAAAATAAAATGGGTCTTTGGTTCCCCCAAAGCTCCGCTCAAAAATCAGCCAGCCAAAATGTTCGCTTATAAAACCTTGCCCATGGGTTTGCCAATTAATAAAATGCCAACTGAACCCCAAGATCAGGCCAATGAAAGATCCCGACAGAAACCAGGGGTTGATAATTTCTCTCCACTGCCGACTTAAAATTAAAAAAGCTCCAACGATTGCGAGAGGAAAAAGCCCAAGAACACTCTTAGTCAATATGGAACAACCGATTGCTAGGCCAAAAATCAAATACCAGGGCTTGAGGTCCCGAGCTTTGAAAAAAGCATAAAATGCGAGTGTAACAAAAAATGTCAGGGGAATATCCATCATAGCCCGACGAGCGGCATCAACAAATATTCCGGGAAAAAGTAGAACAAAGGCGGAGGCAAAGGCGATCCAGCAATCTTTATAGAGCAACAAACTCAACCGGTAAGTCATGAAAACGATTCCGGTTGCAAACAAGGCCGAAGGGACAATTGCTGAGTAACTAGAAACCCCGAAGACACTGAAGGACAAAACAGTTAACCATAAAGTAAAGGGCGTATTGTCAAATGTGGGTAGCTCGGCATGGGTAATAAGCCAAAAGGATCCTGAGTCCAGCATTTCCTTTGCTTTCTGGGCATAATAGGCATCGTCATAATTAGTGATGCCGGTATCCAGTTGTCGCCCCAGAAATATTAAAAGGGAAGTGAAAACTAGGAATGCGACCTGTAGCTTCTTATTGTTTAGTAAGGAATGCAAACTAGAGAATCTGAGCGGCTGAAGGATGAAATTAAAAAGCGGTACTGAAAATCAAAAAAATAATATAAGTACGTAGAGGTATCTCGTTGGATACTTACTTCCAACAAGTCAATAAAGTTGACTTGTGTATGAGATTATACTTGAATAAGCTATAAAGTTAGTAAATTTTATTTATATCAAAAATTGTATATTATGCTCGCTAAGATCTGTTTTTATATTACCATAATCCCCGACAGCGAAAACTCGAACAACCTCTGGAGCCCGTCGAGCCTATGATTAATGGGAAAAAAGTCTGTGTTGTCATGCCGGCCTACAACGCCGAAAAGACCCTCAAAAAAACTTACGACGAAATCCCACAGGACATTGTAGACGATATCATTCTCACAGACGATGCCAGTCAGGATAAAACGGTAAAACTGTCCCAGGAGTTAAACATCAAAACCCTTGTGCACACTGAAAACAGAGGCTATGGAGGCAACCAGAAAACCTGTTACCAAGCGGCTCTTGAAAGTGGGGCTGATATCGTCATCATGTTGCACCCGGACTACCAATACAACCCAAAACTCATCATACCCATGGCATACATGATTGCGGAAGAGGTTTTTGATACCGTGATTGCATCAAGGATTCTTGGCAATAAAGCTATGATAGGGGGAATGCCGCTTTATAAATACATTTCAAACCGTGTTTTAACTCTGGCTGAGAACCTGATTATCCAGCAAAAACTTTCTGAATATCACACCGGCTATCGGGCCTTCAGCCGCAAAGTTCTGGAGACCATACCGTTGCTGGAGAACTCAGACGATTTTGTATTCGACAACCAGATGCTTTGCCAAATCCTGTATTTTGACTTTGTTGTTGGGGAAGTATCCTGTCCTGCTCTGTATTTTCCGGATGCCTCATCCATCAGTTTCAGTCGAAGCATGACTTATGGAATGGGCGTGATGCAAACCGCCATGAAATACGCCTTCGCCAAACGTGATATGGGCCATTTCAAAATCTTTAATCCAAAGGGAAAAAAATTAAAAATTTATTCCTAATTTTTTCAAATATCAAGATGCATTTATTACGTTACTATTGAATGGGAATAAAAGGTCAAATGAGTAATAGAGACGAAAGGGTTATAAAAGATTTTGGAGAAGAGTGGACAAAATTTGATTACTCGAGCATAGATACTGAGAAACTTAAGGAGAGTTTTGATCAATACTTTAGCATTTTTCCTTGGCATCTATTACCAAAAGATGCTGTTGGTTTTGATATGGGGTGTGGTACTGGTAGATGGGCACAATTCGTTGCACCTAAAGTTAAAACCTTAAATTGTATTGAGCCGAGTGATGCAATTAACGCTGCAAAGAAAAATTTAATTAAAAATGAAAATGTCTTGTTCTATAAAGAAACCACTGAAAATTGTAGCCTAGGTCCTAGTTCTCAAGATTTTGGTTATTGTTTGGGGGTTTTGCACCACATCCCCAATACACAAGAAGCCATGAACGACTGCACTAAGTTGCTAAAAAGTGGAGCTCCAATATTACTATATTTGTATTATAACTTTGAGAATAAACCTTTGTGGTTTAAGACTATCTGGAAAGTGAGCAACTATATTCGTAAATTTATTTCTATCTCTCCTAAACCTATCAAATACTTTTTATCAGCTCTGATAGCTTTAGTAGTATATTTTCCATTTAGCCGCTCAGCATACATATTAGAAAAGCTGGGGTTTAACGTAGAAAATATTCCCCTTGCCATTTATCGTAAAAGATCATTTTATAATTGCAAAAATGACGCATTAGATAGATTTGGAACAAGGCTCGAGCAAAGGTTTAGTAAATCGCAAATTACTGAGTTGTTAACAAAGGCTGGCTGTAAAGACGTTGAATTTTCTCCGAATACACCCTTTTGGTGTTGTATTGCTGTTAAAAAATAAGCTTTACAGTGCGAAAGTGGAGATTTCGTAAAATATTAAATTGCAATAGTTACACACGCGTAGAAACAACGTGCAGAGTTAAAGAGGGCATTGCAATAAATAATATTTATGAAACCCCACCCAAAATTAAAAAGATTTTAATACGAATAGATAACGATGCACCTTTGAAAAAACTGCTGCACAATGTGTAACCATAAAACACGTAGACTATTGAAGTCGAATAATAACGTTGGTCATTATTCGAACAAGAATTCCCTTCAAAAACTTACACAAAAGTTACACATAGCTATTATTGGCTATCTAACTCATTGCTTTTAAATAGTTAAAAATCTACGTTACTATTGAATGGGCGTGATGCAAACCGCCATGAAATACGCCTTCGCCAAACGTGATATGGGCCATTTCAAAATCTTTAATCCAAAGGGAAAAAAATTAAAAATTTATTCCTAATTTTTTCAAATATCAAGATGCATTTATTATGAAAATTTTAGTTACAGGTGCAGCCGGTTTCATAGGTTTCCATATCTCCCGGCGCCTGCTGGAAGATGGCCATAAAGTCATCGGCTTGGATAACGTCAATGTGGCGAGTATGCCAGAGCAACCAAGCAAAATAAATCCACTTCGAATTAGCCTCTTTTATTTACTCAGGGTGTTCAAATTTATACCAATTGAACCAGCCTTTAACTTTAAAATTCAAGAAAACCAATGTCTTGAATGTTGAGCTAGGGAGAAATGTTATTAAAAAAAGAGTATAGAATAAAAAATTTTTATGGCACTTATTTATTAAAATTTGTCTAGATTTTACCGGGTTTCCATTAATCCATTCGGTCACAGCTCTTTGAGCATTGGTTTTCGATTTATACTTTTCTATTTCCTGTTCATATTCTATTTCAAAACCAGGAAATTCGCTTATCAATGCTTTTAGCCCTAAGTCCTTCTCATCCGCCAAACTTCCCCATTCTTTGATAGTTGAGCTATCAGAATGTACTCGATATCTTACAAGAGGCTCATCAAAGTAATCCGCTTTATGTTTATAGGCCAGCCTTAGAAAAAAAAGACCATCCTCGAAAAATTTCATTCGTTCATCGAACCAGGAAGTCCCTTCGATTGCGGATTTTCGTATGACAATAGAGGGCATACATAAATAGTACTTTCGGAACAATTCCTTGAAAATTTTACCGCGGGAAGGTTTATACTTTTTATACAACTGACAAATATCACCTTTATCATTAAAATAGATGGCATCAGTAAACACGAGTGCAACATCTTCATCTTTTTCAAATAAAGGAATCTGCTTTTCTAATTTTCTGGAGAGCCAAATATCGTCACAATCTAGGAAGCTTAAGTATTCCCCTCTGGCTTGGGCCATGCAAAGATTTCTCGCATTTCCAAGGGAAACCGTCTTTGCACTATAAAAGTAACGAACCCGATCCCCATAACTTTTTGCAATTTTTCCGCTTGAGTCAGTGGATCCATTGTCCCAAAATACAATTTCCCAGTCTGTGTAAGTTTGTTTGAAAACACTATCTAAAGCCTGCCGAAGATATTTTTCTCCGTTAAGGCAGTTTATAATGACACTTACTTTCGGGATTCTCATTATTAATTTTCAGAAAATTAAAATTTCCATTACAAGTTTATCTTAGTAGAATCAGTCGAGCAGAACCAATGAGGATGAGAAATTATTAAAGCTAACAGGAATAGTTTAACCATAAGAAGCCAAGGGTTTCATTAAGATCCCCGTATAGGACTATATTTCGGTTCCCTAAAAACTTGAATGCAAAAATTAACAAAACAAAGGTTTACAACAATATTCTCTTAATGTAGTCAACATAGCCCTGAACAACCAATTTTTGATCAAAATTTTTCTTGACCCGAACCATTGCCGCATTTCCCATTTTTTTTCTTTTATCGGGAAAATCCACAAACTTAGCAATCGCCTCAGAAAGTTTTTCAATATTGTTTTTTTCAACAAGAATCCCGCTCACACCATCTTCTATAGCATCTGATATGCCATAAATATTATATCCAATAGAGGGAACCCCCATTGCAGCCGCCTCTATTATTACCATTCCAAACCCCTCTCTTCTGCTTGGGAGGCAGAGAAAATCGCTAGCTGCCATATATTCTTCCATGCTCACTGAAAATCCAACATATTTACACCGTTCAGCTAAATCTCCTAACGTATAAAAAATATTGGACCAAATCTTTTCCTCATCAGGGCCTACTACCAATAAAAATAATTGAGGCCGTGCTTTAGCCACAAGAATGAATGCCTCCGCTAAATCAAATAAGCCCTTATCTCTAGTCAGCCTACCTGCAAATAATAAAACCTGCGAATCCTCAGGTATTGACAAACTTTTCCTGACTTGTTTACGTTTATTTTGCGAAAATTCAAACCTCTCAAGGTTGACTCCACATATAGAACCTGAGCCTAAAACTTTAATCTCACCTTCTCGCATGATCTTGTTCGACTCTAAAACTTTTTTTTCGGATTGGCTAACAGCAAGTAAGTAATTTGCCGTAGTCGCTGTCACCTTATCCATTAGTTTTAAAAACAAGCGCCAAAGGCCGGTTCGAGAAGCCCAATATTCTCCTTGGAATATAAACAAACGAACTTTTATATTTGCCAGGCGTGCGGCCAGCATCCCCAGCAAACCCGCCTTGGGCGCAACAGCCCAGACCAAATCAAATTTTCTACGCCTCAAAAATAAAAATAATTTAAATAGAACTACTAGGTCAGCCCAAGGAGAAAATTTGCGTTTAATATCAATCGGAATAAGATTTATTTTGAGATCTTCCAAAGAAGGCGTGTAAGCATCATTTTCTGGATTGGTTAGTAATGTCACATCATAAATTTCCATTAAGGCCTTAATGTGACCGCGTATAAAGAAGTGCACAACCAATGGTGAGGATGCTATTATACATATTCGTGCTTTTTTCATATTAAATGAAAACCCATCTGTAAACTAATAGGAAATGTATACACATCTCGAATAAAAATAGCCATCAGAAACTTGCACAAAGGTTACACATTACTATCCTTTGCCACTTAACTCATTGCTTTTAAATAGTTAAAAATCTACGTTACTATGGAATGGGCGTGATGCAAACCGCCATGAAATACGCCTTCGCCAAACGTGATATGGGCCATTTCAAAATCTTTAATCCAAAGGGGAAAAAATTAAAAATTTATTCCTAATTTTTTCAAATATCAAGATGCATTTATTATGAAAATTTTAGTTACAGGTGCAGCCGGTTTCATAGGTTTCCATATCTCCCGGCGCCTGCTGGAAGATGGCCATAAAGTCATCGGCTTGGATAACGTCAATGACTACTATGATGTAAGTTTAAAAAGGGATCGTTTGAAAATTCTTCAAGAGTTCGGCCAGTTTTCATTTTACGAAAACAAATTGGAGGATAAGGAAGCCGTAGCAAATTTATTCAAAAAGGAAACCCCTCAGCGTGTCATCCATTTGGCCGCCCAAGCTGGGGTCCGATATTCTATACAGCATCCGGAAGTTTATATTCAAAGCAATATTGTAGGCACCTTCAACATTCTTGAGGGCTGCCGCCACAATAAAGTGGAGCACCTAGTCTACGCATCAACTAGCTCTGCTTATGGACTGAATACCAAATACCCATTTTCCGTTCGGGATAACGTCAGCCATCCGGTCTCCTTCTATGGGGCCACGAAAATTGCCACTGAATCGATGGCACATTCTTATTCACATCTCTACGGACTACCAACCACGGGTCTTCGGTTCTTTACAGTGTACGGCCCCTGGGGTCGCCCAGATATGGCTTTATTCCTATTTACCAAGGCCATTCTGGCTTCGAAACCCATAGACGTCTATAACCGCGGTGACATGGAAAGAGATTTCACTTATATCGACGATATTGTCGAGGGATTAAGCCGGATCATAAGAAAAGTACCCGAGTCGGATCCAGAGTGGTCTGGAGATATTCCAAACCCAGCATCATCATCCGCACCCTATAGGATTTACAATATAGGGTCCAATGCACCTATCCAGTTAATGGACTATATTCGAGAAATCGAAAAAAACCTCAGGATGGAAGCCAAGTTGAACCTGATGCCCATGCAGGATGGAGATGTCCGCAAATCACACGCAGATGTCGAGGATCTGATCAGAGATTTTGATTACGCCCCCAAATGGAATATTAAAGATGGAATTAAAAACTTCATCCGGTGGTATATCGATTACTATAAAGTAAAACTACCCACTCATTGATTAAACTTTAATTTAAAACCATGTTAGTCACTAAAATAAAAGAAAGAAAAGCTCGAATAGGAGTTATTGGTCTTGGCTATGTAGGGCTTCCACTGTTAATTGAATTTGGAAAATCGGGGTTCCCGGTAACAGGATTGGATATAGATAAAAAAAAAATTAACCACCTATTACAAGGTAAAAGTTACATCCGACATATAACTGGTGAAAGCATCCTTGCCCTCAATTCAGAAAAAACCTTCCTAGCCAGCACCGATTTTTCTCTGGTCTCAGGGTTGGACTGTATTCTGATCTGCGTCCCTACCCCTTTGACTAAGAAAAAAGAACCCGACATGAGCTATATAGCATCGACGGCAAGGAAAATAGCTCCCCATATAAAAAAAGGACAATTGATTGTACTTGAATCAACAACTTATCCTGGTACAACCTCCGGAATTCTTGCTGCTGAACTGGAATCGGGTTGCAATTTGAAAGCGGATAAGGATTTTTTTCTGGCCTATTCGCCTGAGCGAGAAGACCCAAATAACAAGGATTACTCAACTGCAACTATTCCAAAAGTCATTGGAGCAGATCATCCTCAGAGTTTAGAACTAGCAAACACCTTATACTCATCTGTCATTCAAAAGATTGTTCCGGTATCTTCAACGAGGGTAGCCGAGGCAACCAAGTTAATGGAAAACATATTTAGATCTGTCAACATCGCATTAGTAAATGAACTTAAAATTGTTTTCGAAAAAATGGGGATTGATATTTGGGAAGTTATTGAAGCTTCCAGCACCAAACCTTTTGGATTCATGCCTTTTTATCCAGGACCTGGTCTTGGAGGTCACTGTATCCCCATTGACCCGTTCTATTTAACTTGGAAGGCCCGTCAATACGGAGTCGATTCACGGTTCATCGAACTGGCCGGGGAAGTAAACCTATCCATGCCAGAATATGTAGTTCAAAAAATAGAGTTTGGCCTCGATAAAGAGGGTAAAAATTTTAGTACTAGCCAGATTCTTCTATTAGGTTTGGCGTATAAAAAAAATGTGGATGATGATAGAGAATCCGTCACGTTCAAAGTGATGGAACTTCTTACCAAACAAGGAGCACAAGTAGATTACAACGATCCATATATACCCTTTATAAAACCTCGCCGGGAATACAAACAATTTGTAGGGAAAAAGAGCGTGACGCTGGAAAATATCGACCAGTATGACATAGCTGTCATTTTGACCGATCATTCCACATATGATTTTGAAAAAATTGTTGAGCAATCCAAAGTTGTCGTGGATACTCGCAACGCCTGCGGAGCAATCAAATCAAATAAAATTATTAAAGCTTAGAAATTCAAGTTTTGAACATTTGAAACCATTTAGCCCGAGAGTTGATTTCAAAATATCTAATACCTTGTGTTACACAAAAATGCCAATGAAACCAAAACAGGTAGTTATGTTGGGTTATTTCACACTCTAAACCCAGTTGAACCCCACTCCAAAGCATACCGTTATCATTAAAAAATTTTTGTGCTATATTGACACGTTAAATCACCTTGATCGTTTTGACCCGCAGCTTCTAGGCCGATTCAGAAAAAAATTTCTAAATTATTTTTTAATTTTCGATTTTTAAGTAAATCTCAGAAAATATTAAACCCATTCAAAAGCTCCAGACATATGGCTAGTTTTTTCACAAGACCTAGAAAATTCTTACTATTATTTATTGATATTACCCTGTGCACCCTATCCATTTTTGTATCCCATCTACTCAGATGGGGTGGCAACATCCCTGAAGATTATATTGACCTACATTTAAAATTTCTATTTCCCTTTTTAATTATCCGTGCTGCAGTGTTTATGGGTTTTAAGTTTTATTCAAGGTTCTGGGAATATTCCACCATAGAAGATCTGATCCAAATCATAAAAGCTGTGATCCTAGGTTCTGTTCTAGCTATTTCCTTCATATTTATTTATGACAGGAGCTCGGAGTTATCAAGATCTGTAATGTTTATAGACATTCTTCTCTTAATAATTATGTTGGGAGGATCAAGATTATTATGGCGGCTATGGAGGGAACGAAAAAGATGGCTGGAAAATAATATTAATCCCAAAAGTATACATACTTTAATTCTAGGAGCCGGTAACACCGGAGCCCAGCTTGTAACATATCTCCGCCGATTTGCACCTAACTATTCCATTAAAGGTTTCATCGATAACGATCCAAAAAAATTAAATCAAGATCTCTTGGGAATTAGAGTTTTAGGACACCAACACGACATACCTACACTGTCCCAAACTTATGGCATAAAAGAAGTTCTTGTTGCTGTACCTACTATTTCTTCAAAAAATTTAAACGAAGTCGTAAACATATGCAATCAGACTGGCATCAGGCACAAAATTATTTCTTCGGTCTTGGACTTGTCCACTCAAGAAATTCATATTTCTAAACTAAAAAATATTGAAATAAATGATTTGCTGGATAGAGAACAGGTCTCTCTGGACATTAATTCGATTAAAGAGATGATTAAAGGAAAGAAAATTTTGGTTACCGGGGCAGGAGGTTCAATAGGTTCTGAATTATGCAACCATATATTGGAACATTCTCCGGAAGCCCTCATAATGCTGGACAGGGGAGAAAATTATCTTTATGAACTTAAAATGTCTTTATCCTTTGTAGTGACAGAGGCTCAAACTTATTATTATTTCAGCTCAATCACCAACACCAAAAAAATGGAATCCATTTTCTCCAAGCACCGCCCGCATTTGGTTTTTCATGCTGCCGCACATAAACACGTTCCCCTCATGGAGGAAAATATTGATGAAGCCATTATCAATAATATTCAAGGAACTCGGGTTACCGCACAAATGGCTAAAAAGTTTGAAGTAGAGAAATTTGTTTTGGTGTCCACCGACAAGGTGGTTCAACCCAAAAGCATAATGGGAATGACAAAAAAGGTTGCAGAAATCCTTATCCAGCTAATGTCTCAAAAAAGTAAAACTCGATTCATGGTAGTGCGTTTCGGAAATGTTCTGGGAAGTAATGGCAGCATAGTCCCCCTTCTTCAAAAACAAATAGAAATGGACGGCCCTGTTACAATCACCCATCCCGAGATGGAACGATATTTCATGCTAATTTCCGAGGCCGTCCAACTTATTTTGCAAGCCGGGGCATTAGGCTCTGGTAAAGAAATTTTTGTTCTAGAAATGGGAAAACCTGTAAAAATTATAGATTTAGCAAATAAAATGATTAAACTTGCAGGCTATAACCCCGATAACGAAATTAAAATCAAGTTAATTGGAATACGCCCGGGAGAAAAGCTAAGTGAAGAGCTTATCGATCATGGAGAAAAAATTCTCCCTACCACTCACAAAAAGATAAAATTATTAAGTCCCCGCGAACTACTTGATGATGACCTCCTAATAAGAATCGACCGTCTTTGCCGTGAAGCAATAGATCTTGAACCACAAAAGCTAAGGCAGGCATTATTTCAGTTGGCCAACGCCAGTTATTCTAAGGCTGAGAAAGAACAAAGTTTTTCAGAGTCTAAAGAAAACAAAAGCAAATAATTAAGTTCTTTAGTATGGGATCATATTATTAAAATAAGGCTTGGAATAGTCCCAATTTTATTGAAATATAATTTTCCACGATATTTAGAAACCGTTTATGATCAAAGTATCGCAAGGTTGCCTAGGCGAAGAAGAGGTTAAGGAAGTTCTTTCCGCTTTTGAATATGGCTACTTCGGACTGGCCGCCAAGGTGGACGAATTCGAACAAGAGTTGAAAAACTATCTTGGTGCTTCCTTCGCAATTGCCACAAATTCTGGCACCAATGCCATGCACTTGGCACTAGATGCCTTGGGAATTGGGAAAGGGGACGAGGTTATCGTACCCTCCCTCACATTCGTTGCCTCATTTCAAGCCATTTCTGCCACCGGGGCTATACCGGTCGCATGCGATGTACTGCCGGAGACACTTCTAATAGATGTCGAGGATGTAAGAAAAAAAATCTCAGAAAATACTAAAGCCATAATGCCCGTCCACTATATGGGAAGCCCCTGCGACATGGATGCCCTTTTGAAGCTCAAAGAGTTGCATGGAATTCGAATTATTGAGGATGCTGCTCACGCTTTTGGATCAACATTTAAAAATAAAAAAATTGGCGGATTTGGGGATATCACATGTTTCAGCTTCGACTCATTGAAAAATATAACATGCGGTGAAGGAGGAGTAATCCTATGTAACGAGAAAAAACTCTATGAGCTCTGCAGAAAAAAAAGAAACTTGGGAATGGACAGGAAAAACCAGACCACTACCTCCTGGAAGGACCGCAGCTGGTCCTACGATGTTGACACACAGGGATTCCGCTACCACATGAGCAATATCAACGCGGCAATTGGTTTAGCTCAGCTGAAAAAGATCGATAAGTTTATTTTCCGACGGCGTGAAATATGCTTTAAGTATGAAAATGCTTTGCAATCTCTGGAGGGAATTCAACTTCTTTCAGTTGACTATAAAACGGTTGCTCCCCATATATACGTAATTCGAGTAAAAAATGATCTTCGTGACTCTTTAATGCAATACTTGCAGGACCAAGAGGTTGAAACAGGTATTAGTTATATTCCCAATCATTTCCATACCCTTTATAGACAGGCTGATTTAGTTCTGCCTGAAACCGAAAAAGCCTTTAAAGAAATCCTCACACTTCCGCTGCATTGCAAGCTATCTGACTCTGATGTGGGAACTGTCATTTCTTCGATTTATAATTTTTTTAAAGATGATAATTAGAAGAAATTGACACCCATATTGCCTTTCCAAATTTAAATTAAACACTAGCCTTAAGGGAAGGTGATCTTTCTCAGTAAAATTGTAAAAATATTTCTGACTGGAACTATCGTTTGGTTCCTCAAAAGAATATAATAAGCTTGCTAATGTTGGAATTTTACGAAATCTCGATAAGTCGGCTGACAAAATATAATTATTACTAATCCGTTAACGAAGTGATCAAAAATAAGTTGTTGGAGTTGTTATGACCGGGTGCCGCGTTTTACTTTTATACCCAAACGAACGAGATATGAGTCTTGTCCCGCCTGTTTTTGGGTTGTTCGCCTCTCTCTTGAGGGAGAGAGGACATACCACTGCCATGTTTGACTGTACGGGGTATGATTTTGAGGGGAAAGTCGACACTGATATAGAAAATGAAAAAACCCTTTTCAACAAACCTACGGAACCAAGCGCCCATAAAGGAATCAAAAAAAAATCAACAAACATGTTTGATGATTTCATAGAAAAAGTCGAGACATTCAGCCCTGATCTCATAGCAATGTCAGTAACTGAAAGCACCTTTCTTCGCGGAATCAACCTGCTCAATTATTTGCGTTTGAACAAAAAACAGAACATTCTCACCATCGTTGGAGGAGTATTCCCAACATTTGCTCCCGAGAGAACTTTTAGAGAACCTTCGGTCGATATCATTTGTGTTGGCGAGGGAGATGTCGCCTTGGTAGATTTATGCGAAAGCCTGGAGAGGTCAAAGGACTTCAGCAGGATACCCAACCTATGGGTTAAAAAATCAGATGGCACTCTAATAAGAAATGCTCCTGGGCCCGCTGTCGATATAGACTCGTTGCCAACCATTGATTTTAGCATATTTGAGGACGACAGATTTTACCGACCGATGCGAGGAAAAATATATCGGATGCTTCCGGTAGAAACGCATAGAGGTTGCCCCTATACCTGTAGCTTCTGCAATTCCCCCTCTCAAAATGAACTTTATAGCACGCAAACCCAGAGCAACTTTTTCAGGAAAAAATCCGCAGAGAAAATCAGAGAAGAAATTATTAATTTTCGAGATCAATGGAATGGAGAATATATTTTTTTCTGGGCGGATACATTTCTTGCTTGGAGTATGAAAGAGCTTGCTGAGTTCTGTGAAATGTATTCTGAGTTCAAGTTTCCTTTTTGGTGCCAATCACGCACGGAAACTATTGCTGATTCAGCAGGCGGGTATGAAAAGCTTAAGATGTTAAAAAACGTGGGAATTCATCATATGTCTTTTGGAATGGAACATGGCAATGAAAATTTCCGACGAGAAGTAGTTGATCGAGACTATACCAACGAAGATGCGATAGCCGCACTGAAAAACCCAATCAAGCTAGATATCCCATTTACCATAAATAATATTATTGGTTTTCCAGATGAAACCCACAAGCTGGCAATGGACACAGTTGAAATTAACCGGCACATAGATTCCTTCAATTTAAGCTGTTCAACATTGGCACCTTTTCACGGAACCGCCCTGAGAACCTTGGCCGAAAAGAGGGGTTACATTGATCCTGAGCTCATTTCTCCGCCCAATGCCCACATGAGCACCCTTAATATGCCAATGTTTACTAAAGAACAAATATACGGGTTGCAAAGAACCTTTGTCATGTATGTAAAGTTTCCCAAAAGTCGATGGCCAGAACTTAAGAAAGCGGAGGCATTGACACCAGAAGGAGATGCCATTTGGGAATCGATGAGAGATGAGTTTCTGGATACATACTTCAAAGAACCTGAACCCGCCATCAATAAAGTCAATGACTGATGGGATGAGCAGAATAGGAACTTAGAGGTGATTCCAACCAGCAGAAAAAAGTTCAACAATAAGACTATGTTTTTTAGTTAAAAGATTTGATTTAACAGGATAATAAAAAAGGAAACACTTCAGGAGGTCATCCTTACCGACAATTAGAAAAAAATGATCTTTTCCCAGTCCATTGCTGCCATGCTCTCAAGTTCTCTGGACTGTTTTTCACGCGGGCACATGATGCAGGTAGCAGAGGAATTATTTGTTACTTCAATAGTTATTTCACTATTTTTAAAATAAGCCATGACATTAAAAAAATAACATATAAGGCAAAATTAAAAAAAACATATTTTTGTAAACCCCCACCCTAGTCAGGAAATCCTATTTTCCAGGAACTCGAGGGCGGTCCAGAACCCGGCACCCTGTTGTTTGTGGCCTTGCCATATTTCTGGGATAAATGGCACATCGGGTATCAAGCGATCGATAACTTTTCCTATATTTATAAAATCGACATCTCCTTGGCCAATCTGAACCCCCTCTCCATCAATTCCTGATGCGTCAACTATATGGAGATGCACAGTGTACGGGGCTACCTTTTTAACAAATTCTTCCAAAGACCATTTGTAGTAATTACAGGCCATTTGTGAATGAGATGTGTCGAGACATAAACGATAGCCAGTTTTGGAGCAAAACTCTACAATCTCATCCGGGTCTACAAAAAGATTATGGTAACTTTGTCCACCAAAATGCCAGGGGAAGGGCGGCATTGTTTGAATTATCAATTCAATTCCTTCGCTATTTACTTTATCAAGGGCTTCAGCGACTTTCGTGTACATTGCCGGTCTTTGCTGTTTAGATACAAACCGGGCTCTATTAAAACCCCCGGCATTGGTAATAATTACCGGCCTAGTAGTTTTGGGAAAATATTGTTTTAGTTGGCGGGTTATGTCTACGACACGTTGCAATTCTGTAATGGAACGTGTTCTATATTCTGGGTCTTCAGAAGATAAATCCAAAATATGATCTGCTTTGAAAAGCTCAGGGCTATGCACGGCGAATCCTATATTCTGAGGGCAATTGAAAAACCTGGAAATATCCTCTTCCATATCCCTATAGCTCAGATGAAATTCAACAAATTTCATATTGGAACTGGGAACCAACTCATCAAAATCATGATAGCGGATGGGAATTCCAAAAGGCCTGTGGAAAGAATAATTGCGTGGAAGAATCCGTTTTTCCAGAAGATCAGATTCAAAAAAATAATCCCCGGCCAAAAAATCCCTTTGGGCTTTTTTTCCTATTAAGGTTTCAAGGTGGTATGGCTGTACCCCTTGCCCAGGACTTTTGATCTCAATCATTTCGCGAAAAATTATTTCACCTGCTTTTAACTCCTGATTAATAACTAGGCTTTTAGCCAGTATTTCCCTGTTCATGCTTTCCCCTTGTGAAATGCTTCTCTCCCCACCATTTCCCAGCATTTCTTCGACTTGGCGTATCTGATTAACCATTTCTTTGAACTCTTGAGGCAATAGGCTAACCCTATGATCATTTCCTTCCATTTCTGTATCCACAGTGAAATGCTTTTCCACAATCCGCGCTCCCAGAGCCACAGCAACTACTGGAACGATATAGCCTCTTTCGTGTCCGGAATAACCTACGGGTGAACCTGAAATTTCTTTGAGACGACTCAGATATCGAAGGTTTACACTTCTTAATGGGGTGGGGTAGGTTGAATTGCAATGAAGCATTACAAACTGAGCACCATTTCGTTGTAGAAAATTTACGGAGCGTTTAATCTCTGCCTCCGTAGACATTCCGGTAGAGCAAATCAGGGGTTTTCCTGTGGCAACCAAGGCTTCCAATAATTCGTTATTTGTTAAATCTGCAGAAGCAAGTTTAAAGGCTTCCATTCCATAGTTTTCTAATATGCGTAAACTATCTAAGTCGTAAGGTGTACATAGTGAAACGATTCCTATGCTTTTGCAGTAATCAAATACATCTAACAACTCATTATTTTTTAACTGAAAACGACTTAAAAGGTCTAAAGTGTATTGAGTACCCAAGTCTGCGCTAATGTCAGTTGTTTTGCCTTTATTCCGGTAGAGTCGATCCATATTCCTCATTTGGAATTTAACACCATTGGCACCGGCTTCAACCGCCTTGTCTACTAATTGTTTGGCTAGATCGATGTCGCCATTGTGGTTATTTCCAATTTCAGCAATTACAAAACAAGGTGAATTGTCTGAAATAACATGTCCTCCTACTTGAATGCCTTCGTCGCGCTGAAAGGCAATCGCAACTAATCGTCCACTTCCATCTGTCAAAGGGATAATTTCAATGCCATTTGCAAAGCTGGCACTGATTTTACCTCGATCCTCTTCTATGGAGTGGCTGACGAAATCCATATTCATCACACTGGAAACCAGCGCTCCTAATTCAAACGTGTTATTTAGGGTCAGCCACCGCCTGAAATCACCGTCAGTAATGATTCCTTCCAAAGCCCCGTTATAGTCCAATACAAAAACCAACCTACTGTGGTTTTCTTCAATTTTCCGTAATGCATCAAGGATTGTATCGTCCTTAAACACTATAAATTTTTTAATCGATTTTGTAATTAGCATAAGTGCATCCGAAAAGTTTTCTAGCCTCCATAGCCCAGAGGATATTATTTAACCCGAATAGGTATATTCAATATGAATAGAGGGTTGCTGGTGTATGGCGTTGAAAAAGCCAAGGCCTAAATCCCGGCTCTCTCATGAACAGTTTCTTGTGGCTCCTCACATTTTTAAGTAAAGATTTCGTATCTTTTCATCAGTTAAAATGTTGCTCCAATTTTGGCCTAACGCACTGGTCAGAGGCCTTTCCATGATCTTAGTCATTGCTATCATGGCAGATAGATCATCTTCCGAAATATTTTCAGTGACCCCTCTGGGCAAATTAATATTTCCTATTTTAATCATATTGCGAAATGTTGGCACGTAATCTGGATAAAAATCTTCTAGCTGATTAAAGGCGATACAGTTTGCCAAACCATGGTGATACCCCAGAACCAAGCTTAGACCATAAGACATTGCATGGGCAACACCAACCTCTGAATTTGCAACAGAGGCTCCACCAAGATAGGAAGCGACCATCAGGTCTTCATTATTGCCACCAGTTTTAAGGAATACTTTTTCACATATCTCTAGGGCCTCTTTCGCTTGTGCCCGCCCGAAAGCATTAATGAATGAGCCTTCTATGGATTCTACACAATGAATATAGCAGTCCATGCCTGTATAAAAGCGCTGATCATTAGGGATATTTTCGATCAAATCCGGATCCATCAATACCAGGTCAAACATGCTTTGGTCACTGTTAATGCCATACTTTTTATCCGTTCCCGTAAGTACAGCGGTACGACTTGCTTCTGCACCCGTTCCTGACAATGTAGGTACGGCAATCTTCGGAATTGCGTCATTTTTTACAAGATCCCACCCCTGGTAAAGCGTGGAGCTGCCTTCATTGGTCATTATCACTGAAAGGGCTTTGGCGATATCCATTGCACTGCCTCCTCCAACCCCTACAACGAGGCTTGGTAACTGGGATGATTTTGCGGTCAAGATACTATTCCGCAACTCATCGACCTGGGTTGTTGTGGGTTCATCGGTGGTATCAACCAAGAAAATGCAATCTTCTTGATTATCGGGTATCTTTTCCAGTAGCCCAGTGGTGTTGTGAATATGGTCTAATATAAAGGTGATATATCCTGTTTTTCTATACAATTCCAATAACTCGGCTAATTCCGCGAATGCACCACGACCAAAAACAATACGTGGGACCTGTTTGAAAGCTCTTATTTTCATTGTTAAATTATAATCTTAACTCATCGAGTGCTAGTTTTGTGCATGAAATCATATACTTAAAATCATCCTCCTTCATCCAATGATGAAATGGGAATGAAACCATATTATCAAAAAAGAAATCTGCATTAGGGCAATCTGCGTCTGCAAACCCCATTTTAATAAAAAGAGGGTATCGATTCAGAGGGTAGAATTGAACAATCACCTTTATGCTATATTTTTCTGACAACAGTTTGATCAGGTCATCATTTTTTTTTCCATAAACAGCCCCATCATAGCGTGCTGGTAATAAATGAAATACATTTTGTTTTTCGTGATTCGTTTTCTGAAAAAGTAGTTCTGGGTACCCGGAAAGAGCATCAATAAAGCGGTGGCCTCGGTTACGTCGTTGATCATTCAAATTGTCTATTCGCTTGATAAGTTTTGTGCCTAAAGCAGCCTGGACCTCTGTCATGGAATAATTAAATGGCCAGACCCCTTTTATATCTATATCCACATTAGCCATTGCAGGTTTCCAGTATTCCTCCTGATCACCGTAAGGGGCATGGCCATTATGGCGCAACCCAGGAATAAGTTTGGCCTTCTCAGAGTCTTTGACAACCAAAATTCCCCCTTCCCCAAGAGTGGTAATATTTTTCTGTGCGTGAAATGAAAAACAGGAATAGTCACCAAATGTCCCTACTTTTTTTCCTCGATACTCTGCGCCAATTGCCTGGGCGCAGTCTTCGATCAATAAAAGATTGTGTTCCGAACAAGTTTTTTGGATTGAGTCCATATCACAGGCAAGACCATAAAGGTGAACTATCACCAACAACTTTGTTTTGGATGTCACTTTCTTTTGGATGTCTTCTGGTGATATGACAAAGGATTCCGGATCAATATCAGCCCAAACAATTGTCGCACCTGTGCGACCAAAAGGGATAGCGGTTGCGCAATAGGTATGGGAGGGAATAATCACTTCATCGCCTGGTCCCAAACCGCTCAGAACAGCAATTAATTCTAGAGCGCTGGCTGCGCTTGTGAGAGCGAACGCGTGGTCTACATCAAGGTAACCTTTAATATTCTCTTCAAGACCTGAAAGATATTTCCCCTGAGTTAGAGGATCCGCAGTTTGTGCAACTTCCAAAATTGTTGCTATTTCTTCTTCTGTATAGTCGATTGCGCGACCACTCCAATCTATTATGTATGTCATAACTATTTCCAACCGCTAATTAATCATTCTTATTTTTAATGTAAACCTCATCATACCAGCGAATAATATCGGTAATATGAAATTCTGGGTTGTTGGGATACAGATATTCATAGAGTTGTCTTATGAAGACATACTCTTCCTTTGTGTTAACATCAAGAACAAGCTCTGGTCGCCTAAATTGTTCAGGACATTTCACAGTTCCAACTCTAAATCGAGGATCTATGGGTTGCTGATCCCGATAGTTAAAAAAATTTAAATGAAAATGTTCACGTTTTTCTGGATCAACACATTCTTTCCAGGCAATTTCCAAAGACTCAAAATTATAAACTTCGACGCCAATTCCATTTGGGTAACCATTCCCAAATACCTGCATCAAATTTGATGAGAACTCGAAACCGCTATCAATATGGGCAGTAACCAGTCGATCCATTTCTTCAGCTTCCGGAACAGGATTGTCGGCTGGAAGTCGGCAAACATAATTTGCGCCATGTTCCAAGGCGGCCTGATAACATCGATCTAAAATATCATTTTCTGAGCCTCTGAATAAAGATACGCCATATAATTCAGAAAGGTCTGCTAACGGATTGTCCTTGATTGTATCTGGTACGGCAAGTACTATCTCATTCATCAATTTACATCTTTTTACTCGCTCCAGAATTCTTCCAACGAGCGGCTGGCCCACTAAATCCATGAGGGATTTCCCGGGAAGGCGGGTTGAGCCCATTCTGGCCTGAATAATCAATACAACTTTTGGGTTCATTTGTAATGACAATTAGGTTGTTCGAAATTTCAATTTACATTTAAGATGCAAAATTTACTTGCAGGTATTACAGATATTTAATGCGATTTTATCTGATAAAAAAACATTCGGTTTTTTTCATTTCCCTTGAATAACGTTTGAATTTTAAGCCCTTTATGGTCTATCCTTCAAAAAGATATTTTTGTTAACCGTAAGAATAAGGAATGGTTATTTTTTTATTAAATGTTTCTAGCCAAAAAAAATTATTTGCTGATCCTCCGGGTTTGAGGTGCAATGTCCCTGAGTGAAGGGCAGTTTACCGCCGAAGAATATCAAAAGCTCACTGATGATGGTCTGATCAATCTCTTTGAAAATAAAGACTTCACTATAGCCCATTATTTGAGAAGAAATCACCTGAAATTAGCCTCGCTGGAATTCTTAGCTAGCTACATTGAGGATAAAGCCAATATCAAGATCTGATCTCGTTTGGGTCAGGTCATTGCGCATTGGAATACTTCCTCAGTTTATATTTAGAGGGTAGAGTTCATATTATATACTACCGATAAAAATGAGTTTTTTATAAAAAATGTTGGGTAAGAAAATTATTGAATTTTGGTTTCGGATTTGAAGCCTTTTGCTGAGATTAATATGTTTTTAGTTACAACTGCAGATCAAAGGTATTGGGATACGAAAGAGAAAATTTGTTTTCTTGGAGAATGGTGTAAAGTCTATGATCAAAAAACTGTCTGGTCCAAACTTGATTGCCAGGTTTTGCCCTATCACTGGGATGACAGGGAAAGGATGCACAAGGACTTCCAACATCTGGATCAGGTTTATGAGCGTTACCTCCTAGCCTTATCAGAAAAATTAAATGATCTTCATTCCACCAATTATTCCTTGCGTTATTGGCGCATACTAATTGGTCCTTGGTTAAACCTCTTCATAGGACATGTTTTTGATAAGTTTCTTTCCATACAGACAGCCAAAAACTCTGGGTTGATAAGCAACACTTGGGTGTGTCCATTTAAAGTCACTGATTTCTTGGCAAAGGATACATTTGCATATCGCAAACAGTCCACTGAAGATAGATGGAACCATTTTATATATGGACAAATTATTAAATCTATGGGAGGGGTACCATATGAGATAAAAGAGGGACAGGATTTTTCAACCCATAGGAGCCGAACTGATATTTCTAATATTTCTGGAAAATTAAAAGGTTTTGCCAAGCTTCTTTTGGGCGAGTTATCGAAGTGGTCACCGGATAGTTTAAATCAAATATTTATAGCACCCGGTTGTTTTGGGGTATGGGAATTGGCCCGGCTACAATTGTCATTAAGGCAAATCCCGTGTTTGGCATTGCCTTATGTGAAAATTGAGGATTTCCTGGCAAATGAACTCGTGAGGGAAGGTATGAATTTGGGGATTGGTGAAAACCAATTTGAACTTCTGTTGGATGAACTCATCTCAAAATGTTTGCCCAAGGTTTATATGGAGGGTTACACCAAGGCATGCGCGTTATCTAAGGAGGCATTTCCAAAACGAGCTAAAATAATTGTTTCCGGCGCTTCCACTTATTCGTCGGAAGAATTTAGATTTTGGGCTGCAGATAAAGTGGAACTGGGTGCAAAATTTTTTCAACGTCAGTATGGAGGAGCTTATGGATCTGTTTTTTGGATGAGCATGGAAGCCCATGAGATTAAAATAAGTGATCGATATTTTTCTTGGGGATGGAAAATAAATAATCAAAAAAAAGTAATTCCAATCGGTGCAGCGAAACTAACCGGAATTAAAAACAAAATAAGACCTGACCCCGAAGGTTCCATATTATGGCTAGGTCTATCTTTTCCTCGTTATTCATATTGGATGATGAGCCTTGCTTTGGGACCAACAAACTCATTGATTCATATAAATGAACACAAACGTTTTGTGGGAGAACTCTCCCCCCAAGCGCGTGATCTTCTATTAATGCGATTCCCGCTTATTGAGTATGGGTGGCACGAAGATATGCGTATGACCGAAGATTTTCCTTCCCTAAATGTTTACAGGGGGAAAAAATCCATGTATGAGGAATTGAATACCTCTCGTCTCTCTATCCATTCTTATAATTCGACCACTTTTTTAGAGACGTTGTCCGCAAATTTTCCAACAATCCTTTACTGGAATCCTGAATTTTTTGAGTTGCGAAAATCCGCCGTTCCATATTTCAATATTTTACGTGAGGCAGGTATTTTGTATGATGACCCAAAGGCTGCTGCCAAGAAGTTAAATGAAATTTATGAGGACCCCTTATCCTGGTGGTCAACCCCCGAGGTCCAAGATGCAAGGGATAAATTTTGCCATCAGTTTGCCAGAACGAATGATAACTGGATAGCTGAATGGAAAGAAGAACTCTTAAAACCATAAAAGATAAAACCTTTTGCAAAAGCCATACAACTAGTGTAAACGTTAAATTCCTGCTGTAGCTATTTAGAAGATTTATATATCATAAAGTATAATAAGAGTGTTTTTAGCAAGACGCTTGTTTAGCTCCATAAGGCTGTTTCAATGGGTTTAATAAAACTTATGTTTTCTGCTTTGGCGAACTTAGTCGACAGCACTATTTTTATTTACCCTGGTAGAGAAATATTAGGGACGCGCAACAAGCTCAGGTGCCATCATCTAGCATTTTGAAAACATGAAAAATAAAAAAAATTATCCAAAAACAATTGTTTTAACTTTGCCTCTTAGAGAAGAACCCACAACATTCCCTCCCCTAGGCAGCTTGGCTGTTATTACTGCTTTAAAAAAAGCCGGATTTAAAAATACGCATTTTTATAATATCGATGTCCTGCGCCCAAAATACGAAGAAATTCTTGCATTTTTAGAAAAGGAAAAACCCGATATCATCGGGATCAGCGCAGTTGTGTCCACAGGTTACGGATTCACAAAAAAACTATCCCTAGATATTAAAAGAATATTACCTAAAGTAACAATACTTCTTGGTGGAAACCTGGGGGCATCAGCTGAGGTCCTTCTTAAAAAAACAGGTGTTGATTTCATTTGTGCCGGTGAGGGCGATAAAACCGCCGTCGATTTTATCCATTGCTGGCAGAATGCTGAATCTAAAAGTTCTTATAAGAAGGTGGAAGGGCTCGCTTTTTTGGATGACTCGAGGGAACTTCTGATGACCCCCTATGCTAAAAATATTAGTGCTGAGGAAGTTTATGATATTGATTGGTCTATTTTAGAAAACATAGGCCAAATGGATTTTTATATACGGTCTAGGAATTGTTCAACATTCGAATATAGTTTTGGTCACGATCCTAAATCTTATGAGCCGCATCGGCAAAATAAAACAATGTTTATCCTGGTGGCAAGCAAGGGTTGTGTGGCCAAATGTTCTTTCTGTCATCGTTGGGATACGGGAATACGTTATATCCCAGTACCAATTATAATGAAAAGGCTTGATTATTTTATTAAAAACTACAATGTTGGTTTTATCCGGTTTGGAGATGAAAATTTTGGTTCAGATAAAAAATGGCTTTCTGAATTTTTAAGGGAGATCAAAACCAGGGATTTACTTTGGTCGGTGGGCGGAATGCGGGCCAGAACTGTTTCATTTGAAATATTGAGGGAAATGAAGAGTGCAGGTTGTTGTGAAGTGAATTATGGATTAGAAAGCGGAAGTCAAAGTATGCTGGATGTTATGGATAAAGTCACCAAGGTTGAGTGCAACTACAATGCGCTTAAATGGACCGTTGCAAACAAGTTAAACACTTGTTTGCAGTTTGTATTAGGGATGCCCGGTGAAAGCTCTAAAACGATTCAGGAAACAGCAGAATTTGCTTGTTATTTTTCCGAATTATCTCCCGAAATTGATCCGAATAATGCCGGCATCAATTTTGCCCAGGCCTTGCCGGGAACACCGTTATACGAATACGCCAGGAGAAATGGATTGATAGGACCTACCATTGATGACGAAGAGAATTATCTGCTTCAAATTTCGGATCGCGATGCCCGGGACGGTGAGACGAATATTAATTTTACAGACTATCCAAAGCTATTGCTCGAAAGCTGGCATTTTGAAATCCAAATGAAAACTCGAAATGCATATATTCAAAAATGGGGTATTGAAAGCTATAACAAAATAATCTTGAAAAAATTTAACAAAGTAACCTTGAGCAGAGTTAACCACCATTCCCAGATCAGGTTAAAAGTACCAAATCCTAATAGTGACTCGGGTTATTACGCCTACCCTGCAAGGGTGAAGGAAAAACTTGCAGGAATTTCTGACATTTCTTCTTCTATCTGGTGGCTAATCCGGAATAATGTTCCTGGTCTGATCCCGATGGTATATCCCACCTTCTTTTGGCGGACTCGTTACTTTTCCATCTTATTCGTTTTACCTTGGTCTACTCAAAAATATGGTATCAAATCTACACTAGCTATGTGTTTAGAGTATTTAAGGTGGCGATTAAATAGAATGTTTTTCTTTGTGAAAAAGAAAACAGCATTTGAGCCCATTTCATTAAGAAAAACCATTCTCAAAAATATTCTTCCCCCCCTCCCGACCGACAACCCTGCAATGCAAAAATTTCGTAGGGGAAGATAATTTTCTGCTGGTGTTAGATTTCTGGATTTTATTAGAGTTGAAAATGAGGCCCAAGGTTTCTATAGGATATAGAGTTGTCTAATTCTTCTGTAAAATTTCGTTTTCTTGTTTCAGCGCTCGGAATTAGTATTCGCGGCGGGCTAAACTTTTTATCAATTGTAATAATAGCCCGTGGGTTGGGGACGGATAATTTCGGCGAATTTGCTTTTCTCCTGGCTAGCCTCACCGCCGTCCGGGGGTTGCTTGATATGGGGACGTCAAGCGCATTTTTCACCTTCTTGTCCCAGAAACCACGCAATATCCAGTTTGTTTTAATTTATTTTGCTTGGCAGGTTTTTTTATTTTCCCTCCCGCTATTGATTATTGGTTGGATCCTCCCAAACGAGTGGATTGGTTTTATTTGGGTTGGTTCTAACAAAAATATTATTTTGCTGGCTTTTATCGCTGTCTTCCTGCAACAACAAACTTGGCAGGCCCTTGTTCACATTGGGGAATCAAAGCGGCTAACCAAAAGGGTGCATGTATTAAATGTTTCTATTTCTGCTGCACATTTGCTTCTTGTGGTCATTGCTTGGCAGACTATAGGGCTTTCTATCGAGCTAATTTTTGGATTGGTTATTCTAGAGTACTTGCTTGTTGTTCCCGTTGCATGGCAAGTCTTTTTTGTCAAAGATATGGGAAGTGGGGAGTGGGATGGTAGGGGCGTTTGGAAGGCATACCGTAACTATTGCGTACCCCTTGTTTTTTTAAGCTGCCTATCCTTTGGTATGGATATTTCTGACCGGTGGTTTCTTCAATATTTTGGTGGGTCAAAAGAACAAGCTTTTTTTTCGATTGGTAATCAATTTTCAGTCGTTTGCTTATTACTGACAACCTCAATGATCAGGATTTTTTGGAAAGAAATCTCAGAGGCTTTGGAATCAGATAATCTTGGCCGCGTTAAGGTGCTTTTTCGGAAAACTTGCCGCACTTTTTTTATAGCCTCAGCAGTATTCAGTGGATTCCTCATTCCCTGGAGCAAGGATATTACTCAAATTTTTTTAGGGCCTTCTTTTAAAGAAGGATCTGTTGTTCTTGCTATTATGTTCTTGTATCCCATCCACCAGTCACTGGGGCAAGTTAGTACAACCATGCTCATGGCATCAAGCAATACAAAAATTCGGTTACTTATTAGTTGGATATCAATGAGTATCAGTATTCCTGTTTCTTATTTTGTGCAGGCATCGCCGGATTCATTAATACCTGGTTTTGGCCTTGGTGCAGAAGGCATGGCCTGGAAAATGGTTTTGCTCAATACAGTGTGGGCTAATTTAACAGTCTGGTTGATTTCCAGACATTATGACTGGAAGTTTGATTGGTTATATCAGGTGGTTGGCTTGGCCACATTTTTATTTTTAGGTTGGTTTTCTTTTGAAATCATAAGTGCATTGGATGGCATGGTTTCTCTGGGCTTAATACTCAAGGCGTGCATCACTTTATTGCTTTATTTAGTGTTGTCTGGGTTAGTAATTTTGGCTCTGCCATGGCTTCTAGGTATGACAAAGGAGGAACTTAAATCCAATATTTCTTTTGTATTGGCACTAGGCCAAATGAAGTAGAACGGGAGCAAGAAGGTTTTTTCAGATAAACCGATGACGTAATAATTGCTGGCGCCAAAGGAGGATTGGGTGCCTGGCCTAGAGCTGGGTTCATTTGGACTGTCATTAAAAATGCTCCTCCTACAATTTTTAAATGTCAATGTTAGCAGCTGGTGGATTGCACGTCATTTTGGCTGGAAGTTTGATTGGTTATATCAGATTGTCGCCATGACTGGTGCTTTTGGAATCGGGTGGGTTGCTTGTGAAACAGTGCGATGGATGGGCCCTATTTTGCTGATTAATCTTCCTGTGAGTATATGTATTGCTTTTTTAGTTCACGCAGTTTTGATGGGGATTTTCATTTGGATCCTTCCAGGGATAGCAGGTTTAACTTGTGATGAAATAAAAGTGCATTTTTTTCAATCCTTTCAATTTTTGAGGATAAAAAATCATTCTTGAAAATTTGAAAAAATCTTACATTACTAGGTCGGCAAGAATCCATAAGACCTTGATCCGAAGCTTACACTAAATCGAATGGCATAACTTAAATTCTTGCCACAAAATAAGTGCCTCTACTCTCAGCGTCATACTCTATACCTCCAACTATATAACCGAATTCGACATAATTTAACGAAAAATAATTAAGAATACCCTCTAAGTCGGTAAAGTAATCACTTCCATATTTTTGAACACCATCAGCATACGTCGTCAACAAGTGAATAAGAAATATTGGCTCATTCATCTCTTCTCTCATATTTTGTAACTGCTCTATAAATGATTTCAACTGCGGCAAAACATACCAAGTAATTTCTGCCATCAGAAACACATTAATTTGTTCCTTCTTGTAAAAATCAAAATCATTTAAATCGGCAACTTCAAACTTACATTCAGAGTGAATATTTTTGGCTTTTTCAATCGCTGTTGGAGATATATCAATACCGATACAATTGATGCCTTCTTTTGTTAAATCAGAAGTAATAAATCCTAAACCACAGCCTATCTCACAACATCACACCGTCTGTTTGGTAGAGATTCTCTTAATCCAATTTTTTGCGAGCACTCTTCGAGAATTAAATATATTATTATCATCAACACTTTGTAACCAAGGATCCTCAAAATTTTGATACATTCCTTCAAAGTCACCTACAAATTTTCCATCTTTAATAACATAATCTTGGTATTTTTTCTTAGCCATAGGACTAATCTAAATCACGATTTTATTACTTTAGAGCATCTCTGAAAATCACAAACTTCAACAGACTTCGGACTGTTCTACTCCATACTCTAGGTCAGAGACATTTGGAGTCTCTCGTGAATCGCCACCTTCTTTTGCCAAGTATTTTTCAATATATTCCTGCTTGAGTTCGCTATAAATTTTTTCGCCTTCAGGAGTATTGGCTTCCGCTTTTTTGATGTCCGCCCAACGGTTTTTGGGAAATTTTACGTAAAGAGCGAAACACTTGATGAGACCCTCTATTTCGTCCTGAGGGTATTGCGGCATGACCAGCATTGGTTTGTCAGTCAGAGCTTTTGTTATCGTTTCGGGAGTTACAAGACCGGTATCTTCACACAATTTTCTTAACGGAGTGCCATGGAAGGGAACAAAGGAATATAAGTTTTGATTATCCGAATCAATATTGCGATTCAACTCAACCGTGTCCAATGCTAACTCGCGGGTTTCGGTGGGGAACCCTGTGATATTGTTTACGCTAAATTGAACACCGTATCGATGAGGTATTTTCAAAACCTCTATAATCGGTTTATTTTCCCATTGCCTATCAAGTAGCTTCTTTCTAAACTGCTCATTACCATGCTCAATCCCAAAAGAAATTCGATGCAGTCCCACCTCGGCCAACCTTTTTATCTTATAATCTGAAATTGTTTCTGGCCGGGTCTGCATCCAAAATGGCAATCCAATGTCCTGGTACCTATCGCAGAACTCGTCAAATTCATCTGCAGTCCATGCCAGAAATACATCGGCCCAGAAATAGTTGTACTCAACCCCAAGATCCTCTTTAAAATGTTTTAGTTCCTTATATACAAGATCAAGCTTCTTTTTCCTGAAAAAACTGGCGTCCGTTTCCTCCTTGTACATAGTTATCTGATCCGGAGAATTGCAGAACGTACATTTAAATGGACAGCCTCTAATCGTTTCCATCGGCATCATCTTGTACCACTTACCTGCCATGGGCCGGTACAACCTTTGCTCCTCAAACAGGCTCATATCCAATATCGGGGCATCGTCCACATCTACAGGTTTTGAAATCGGGTTTTTTTTAATCGCCCCGTCCTTTTGCTTAACCCAAAGATTCGTTACATCTTCATAGGGTTGGTTTTTTCCAATTCTTGCGCATAAATCCACAAGGGCATTTTCACCCTCACCAACACAAACCATATCAATTAAAGATTGCTTGATTACGATCTCAGGAGCAAAAGTGGGGAAAACGCCTCCCGCTAAAACAGGGATTTTGTTCAGAGAAATTTGGTCCTTGATATGCTCCAACATCTTCAGTCCTAAATTCCACATATCTTCAGTGGTGGACAAAGCTATCAGGTCTGGATTAAACGATGCAATTTGCGCATCCAAATCATTCCGCCAGTCAGTTGTTCGCATTTTTATACCAAGAGCATCTGTTTCAAAAGGAACAACATTCAATCGCTCGGCTTTTGTACCATCAGAGTTCACACCGTAGTCGATCGAATAATAGGTCGCATCGAAAAGAGCCACTTGATGGCCATGTTGCTTAAGAATTGCAGAAAACAACGCAATCGCTGGTGGCAACATATTCATGCCGAATGTATTAGGATATATAAATAAAACCTTTATCCCCATAGTCCCCTCGAGTAATCATACATACCAGCTTAATTTTTAAATTCTCATTTAAGCCAGATATCCCTACATTCTTTCCGAAAGCCAATCCTCCCAAAAGGCTAGCAAAAACCTGACCCCATTTACGCAAACCTACCCTAGGACCATCGCTTGCATATTGAGCGATGAAACCCCTTAACATCAAAAAATTGTACTTTACAAGGCGAAGGAAAGATTACTACGTTATTACTTTCTCCCAAACTCCAAGTACTTGCAACCCCTATCTTTACAACACATAAATTTCTACAAATTTGCCTTAATCCACCTTTCACTTCTGCCTATATCCTCCTCGGTATGAACATCAACAGACCCATCAACCTCAAACGGTTTAATGCGATCTCCCATGAATTTCCATGGAGACTGCCCCCCCCCAGAGAGAATCGATTTTTGCACATTAAGTACCCAGAAATTGTGACAGAGGAAAAAATTGTCTCCAATCTCCTGCCGATTGCCGGAAATTTCCTTACTACCAAAATCGAAGAAAGGCTCCAAAAGACCCTCTTTCCCGGTACGCTTGGCCCGAAATGGGTGGTGATCCAAATCTAAAACTACAGGAACCACTGCTGAAAGGGTGGGGTCACTATGAATTTCATCAATACACTGGTCTATCCATTCCGTTTTAATGCTTACCGAGTTAGCAAGAAGGATCACAAGTATGCCTGGCTCCACACCCTCCTCCTTCATTTTTCCCAAAGCATGAATTATGGCATCTTCTTGGTTGGAATCGGGTTGACCAAGTTTCTCTGGCCTCTTGATTTTTTTGTAACCCAACTTATGACCAGCGGAAAGAATCTTCTCGTCATCACTGCTGACATAAAAATCCTTAATTCTGGAAGATTGCATGGCGGCAGCTGCAGGATAGGCCAAAAGCGGCTTACCACACACTTCACGAATATTTTTATCCTTAAGGGTATTGTTTCCTCTGCCATTTAACAGCGCTACTACTCTCATGGTCACCCCTTATATTTCTTTAACCTTGAAATACAATGATAGCAAGCTTAAAGCCATTTGATAATGGTCTATGTCTTTGATCTCAAGAGCAGTTAGCTTATCTACTTCAAAGTAATAAGGAGATTGCCCAAAGTACTTACGGTTCTGATGGTATGTTTCTTTTTGGCTGATGTAGCAACCATTGGTTATGCGATAAACAGGTTTGAGGGATGCTCTCCTTTTATAATCATCAATATCGAAGTTCAACGGCTTATTTTGAAAACATATATATTCCTGCTCTTTGCACACTGCAATCAAACTGTCATGGCTCCCGTCAAGGGAAAAAAACTTTTTCAACATCGCCGTGTAGTCGCTCGCAGAAAGAAAAGGAGAGGTTACATGAGCCCATAATATATTTTTTTTACTAATAGGATCGATACATTTAGGAATCCAATCTGAGGGATCGCTTTCTTCGCCCCGTTTGATAGTTTGGATACCATATTCTCCGGCCAAGGCGATTATTTTCTCTGAGGGTGTCGCGATATAGATATTCTCGTTTTCTACTACTCCCAGAACTTGAGAAATTTTCCACTCCAGTAAGGTGGTGTCACCGAACTTGACCAAATCTCCTTCTGGATAATACTGGTTTTTATCCAGTGCCGGGATTACTATAGCAACATTTGTATGCATGGTCAGGACCTCATTTTTAGACGAGTAAGCCTGGCGGTTTCGGATTCCATGAACAGGTCGCCCATCTCCCTTTTAGAAAGTATGTAAAGCTCTTCGAATCGAAGCGCTTCTTCGACAGCTTTCTTTTTAAGCATCATTTCAAAGGGAAGTATTACTTTTCGGGTTTCCAACCGGAGGATCAGTTCTTGCCAGCGTTTTTTGTTCTTCCTGAATAGAGCAACGGTATTTTTACTGATACCGCCTCCCACAGTCATGGTCATACCCACAGACTTCGATTTCTCACCTAATTCTTTCAGCAATCCAAAAATAGGCTTGCTGTCCGGACGAATGTTGGAGTCAAAGTGAGAACCACTCAGATCAGTGCGACCGACAGTTAGGTTGTCGATCCTCCGCCCTTTGGCAAATTGTAATATGTCGTCGACCTGACAGACGGCCCCAAGAGTTTCAATGTTAATTGAGAGGTGAAGTGGTGTGCCCTTATAAATTAAATCAACTGCATCGACAAACTTTTTTACACCAAAAGGGCTTTCCACCATTGGGGCGATCAACCCATCAACTCCCAACTCCAATGAGTCTTTAATATCTCTTAGTGCCTCCACACCCCCTATTTTCAAAAACAGTGGGATATCCAATTTATCGGTAAGGCGTCGCAGACGAACTAAGTCCCGAAAAGAGGATCCCTCACCCTCAAACTCGGCTTTGATCCCCTGAAGGTTGTAGACCTCCTTTAACCGCGTGAGCTGTTCAAAAAGCTTAATTTCTAGTCCGAACATTTTTCCCTTGGATAAAATTCTTTATATCTTGTAAGACACAAGCACTATTATCCTCTTTTATTTCTGGAGCAACATAACCCCACAGTGCCTGTATCGGAATCAGATTGTCAATCGTATTACAGGCAATAAGGTGTTGTTCAAAATCATCCACAAAAAGCGATTCCTCTATTTTGCGATCCCGAGTCAAGCGCTGGATAATATTCAGCTTCGAACTATAAGCTGCATACTCTTCATTACCCAAGACATTTTCTTCCCAAAAACCTACTTGGAAAGCATTCAATATATTAAGGACTGAGCCTCGATCCCGCGTGGTAATTAAAAAAAACTTTTCAGCATTTTCCTCAATCAAGTCCCGCAATCCTTCCACTAAACCCAAGGGTGCGATTAAAGACAACCAAACATCATGTTCGGTTTCTCTGAAAATTCTTCGAGCCTCGAAAAACTTTTCCTCAAACACACAATGCCAGGCAGGACTTTGATTTTGAATGGCATTGCGAAAGGCTTCCTCTGCATCCAAAGAGGGATCTTTGAGTTTCTCGTCAACCAATGGCATCAAATAATAATAACTCCAAGCCGAACCAACCAAAAAACGGAGTTCACGAAAAACCTGAAAATGCGGTGAATCCAGATTGACCCCAGAAATATCAGCTGCCTTGTCCAATGCAACCATCGAAACACAGTAGGCCTCTTTGACGGTGTCGAACAGAACACCATCGAAGTCAAGAAAGACAGCTCGTTTTGGCATTGTATTCATAGTCAGAACTCAGAGAACACCTGTTATTCAGTCTCCCCCGGTTACTGCAAGAATTTCTCCAGTAATAAAATCACCGGCTTCTGAAGCCAGGAATAGAACCATACGCGCCAAATCTTCCGGTTTTCCTGCACGTTTGAGGGGAATGAGCTTTACGCGCTCTTCAATATTTTTCGACCCTAGCTTTTGATGGAAGGAAGTGTCTATGAACCCTCCACGGATAGCATTGATCAATATCCCATATTTTGCTCCGGCGCGGGCCATACCTATTGTCTCCGCTTCCAGCGCAGCCTTGGCAGCTCCATAATGAATGGATTTTTCCGAACCACCGTATTTAGCTGCCACGGAACTGATATTGATGATTCTGCCACCCCCGTTTTTTTTCATGTGAGAAAAAGCCCGTCGAGCTATGAAGAAAGGAGTCTGGGCATTCAGCCTGAAGGTCCTCTCCCATGACTTATCGTCCAGTTCGAGAAAATCCTTGAACCCGTATACGGCCCCAGCGTTGTTGACCAGTATATCGATGCCACCAAAACGATCAATAAAAGCATCGACCATAGCTTCACCTGATTCCTCTACCAGATCCGCTTGGAACAAGCTGACCTGCGCACCAAGTTTTTCAACATCTCTAGCCAGTAAGCCAGCAGCCTGTTTTCCTGAATTATAGTGGAGGCCTAAAATCGCCCCGTGCTCAGCAAATAAAAGGGCCATACTCGCACCAATGCCTCCACTGGCACCCGTAATTAAAACTTTTCTCCCTCTAATCGCTTCAAACATTTAATTAAGTAACAACGCATCGATTGCAAGGTGAACAAGCGGATCGAGTTTTATTTTGATGCTGCTCCCGCAAACTCATATATTTGTCGGAACGCCATACTGTGCTTAAATCTTCTGGGGTTGCCATCCCAACTTCCAGGACAGATTTAAAATCACTGTCACAAGGGTTTATTTTGCCGTCCCACCAAACAAACATCCGACGCCACAAGTCCGAACAGGGCTCGGAAATATCATTTGCAGGTTGATCATAGATATTTTCCCATGGGTTATAATCTACAAATGCTACCTGGTCTACCAGTTCACCCCAGAACCGCTTCATAGCGCTCAAGTCATCAGTACCGGAGACTTTTACTCCCGAGACACGGGTGATGGTCCGGCTTTCTGGATAGTGCTTAACGCAAATATCACGAAAAAGTTTTATGTTTTTGTAAACATGATCAAGGTTGCCATTCACCCTTAATTTGCTGTAAGCAGGCTCTGATGCGGCATCCGCAGAAAAAACCAGGGTATTCACGCCAGACTGCAAAATAGAATGACACTTACTTTCGTCAAGGAACCAAGCATTGGTATTTAGTTTTAGCGCCAAAAATTTTCCAGCGGTATAGACCAGCATTTCTTCAATATCAGGGCAAATCAAAGGCTCTCCGCGCGAAGCCAATGTGACCGCCTCACAATTTCCTTCAGCCTGATCAATCAACCGCTTAAATAAATCGAGAGACATCATGCCCATCATTCCGTTACTCTTTTTTGTGAATTCCGAATCGACCTGATAGCAAAAGGGGCAACGGTAGTTGCAAACTGAGGTTGGCTCAATTTGAAGGCAAGGTGGAAATTGATCCAGCTTCAAACGCTGAGGGAATGTATCGTAACGGTAACGGTAAAATAAATAACGAGGTAATTCACTATCGGTTAAAAGGGCTATTTCTTCTATATTATAAGGATACAACTTGAATAGCGGGTTGCTGTTGTCCTGCACTGCTCTTCCAAGAAGTTCATCGCAAGCATTTTTTATAATTGCTTTCTGATAATCGGACAGCATCAATGACGACAGGTTTTTATCAAGCTTTTGAATTCTAGGTAAAACATCTTTTAACTGACCATCGTGTGTTAGTTCGGCAAAGCTATTTTGCTTTTTATAGGTTTGATCTATGGTAGGCATCTGACTAAGCTATGATCATTATGTTTGCCGGAAGTCTAATTTTTGAGAAGTTGTAAACAATCGCACATATTAAAACACAGTACCCAGTTTTTATCTATCTTTTAACGGCTTAATTCTTGGGGAACGGTTTATCTATTCATAATAATTCGGGCCCTCAGAGGTACTGATTTCCGATAGCTGGAGTATCGTGCAGAATCCCAACCCTACGCAAATCATCAAAATAAGGCTGTGCCGATTCTCTTAATTCGTTTTGGTTTGGATCCCAAAAAAGGATGGTAGGAAAATTAGCAACAAAAGTTTGTAAAAACCCTGTAGCATTATATGTGCATATACAAAGCCTGCTTTCGTTGTGCTGCTGTAAAATATTTTTCCAGTTGGGATCGGATTGCCCGATTAACCTTCCCTGTATTCCTTGCCAAGAATGTGTTAAGTTGATTTTAAAATGGGTTTTTCCGTTGGGTAATAGTTAAAGTTCTGGATTTAATTTTGTAATAGACTGGGTCGAAGAAACCAGCTACCGCCCCTCTTAGCCTTCAGCTACCAGCATGACATGCTCCAAACTTGGCATTATGCCCAATTCTCCTCTTCAGAAGACTGTTTTCATAAAGGACGATAAAAAATATGCAGGCAAATTCCTCGATGGTTCTTTTGGATGAGAGTAACCAATGGGACGAAGATGCAATAGTAATTGCCCATTGGACAAAATTGAATGTTCCCCCACATCAAGAATCCATACCTCAAAAAGTTGAAGAGCAGGCTCTCCTGATAAAAAATGATTACCTTGCTTGGGTTTATGATTTAGGACAATACAAAGTTAATAATCAGACCCTGACTTCCTATTTAAAGTTTTTTGAAAACCTTTCCTTTTGGTGGATGACAAAAATTGCGGCAAAATCTGAATGGAGAAGTCCGTGTATTTACCAGGTTTTCAAACTAAGGGCTTTTGAGCAATTATATTTAGAAAAAGGGTGCGAAGGGCTGATCTATTGCGGGAATAATAAAATTCTACATCAGATTTTTCAGGATTGGTGTCAAAAACTGAGTCACCCCTATAAGCAGGTATCCGAGAAAAGATGCCATACCAAATCAGAAGGGACAGGAATAAAAAAACTTATCTTTTGTCTCCCATTCTGGTTCCAAGCCTTTTTATATCTTGCTCGCAACTGGTTTACACGTTATCGCCATATAAGACCAAGCAACATCAATAAAAAACAAAATTCGAGTAAAAATCAAGTGACCCTGGTCACATATTTTCCGAATATTGACATGGAAAAAGCAAGGGAAGGCCGTTTTTGGTCTCATTACTGGGAACATTTACACGATCTGTTGGACGATTTGCCCTATAAAATAAACTGGGTTTGGTTGTATTCAAAATCAGACCAGATCAATTTTAAAGATACTGTATCGCTTAAAAATAAATGCAATCAACATTCCCCGGAAAAATACCGACACTTTATGCTGGAAGAATTTTTTACCTTGGGCGTTTTAATCAAATGTATTAAATATTACTTGAAATTCTATTCTAAGGGTTTTCGTCTTCAAAAAATCCAACAGGCTTTTAGCTTTTCAGGTTCCAAACTCAATTTTTTCCCAATATTGGAGCATGATTGGAATTCCTCCCTATTTGGGAAAGATGCCATGGAAGGTATTATTTATTCTTTCTTTTTTGATTCTATGGCAAAAGTTTTGCCTGCAAATCCATGGGGTCTTTTTATTTCGGAAAACCAACCCTATGAACTAGCTTTAATTTCAGCATGGAAAAGAAACCAGAAAAAAACCAGAATTCTTGCCTACCAACATTCACCATTAAGAGCCTTGGATTTAAGGGTGTTCTATGACGCAAGAGTATTCAAAACCATAGAAACTGAAAAACCTCCTATTGCGGACAAGTTGGGGTTAAATAGTCCTAGCGCTTATTCTTTATTGAAAGAATCTCAGTATCCTATTGAAAAGATCACCAAAATTGAAGCTCTTCGCTACTGGTACCTCATGGGACGATATGGAAGCGAGAAAAAGAAAGAAAAGATTTCCGACCGAACCTTGTTAGTGGTAACAGGATGCCTTAATCATGAGACAAAGTTTCAACTCGAACTTTTACATGGGGCAGCCAATCAAAATGGTTTGGCCGACTACAAAAAAATCATCATCAAAAATCACCCTGATCTTCCAGTAGATAAATTTTTGGAAACTCTCAGGCCCCGATTCCAGTTCACCTTGACCTCGCAACCTTTGAGCGAACTCTGGCCCACTTCAGATGTTATTTATTGCTCTAATTCAACCGCGGCAGCAATCGAAGCCGGGTATTTAGGCATCCCTGTTATTATCACCGGTGCGGAAAATTGGTTTAATTTAAATTCTTTGCACGGTTTTTTATCGGTTAATTATGTGACCAATTCAAAAATGCTTTGTGAGGAACTGAAAATTCCAACAAAGATAAATATTCCCGAAGACTATTTTTATCTGAACAATAGAATGACACTTTGGAAAAATTTACTACAGGAATAGAAAATCGTTTAGCTGCAAAAGGCCTTTTGGACTACTCTTCAAACATAAAACATTATTTATCTGTTGTGCTTGCAAGTGAATTTAAGTAGTGGAAATATTTTTCCTGTCCGAATAAAATCAGAAAAGCAAAATTTCCTGGCAACCAAAAATTTATATAGAACAATTTAATAATGAAGAATGCTTTTACAAAGCTGATGGATGAAGTACCCATCCCCCTTTTCCGTAGATTTAATATTTTTTCTGGTACCAATGACTGGGCTGAGTGGAGGTCAATACTAATTGATTTTTTAAAAGGTGCTATTAGTGACTCACAATTAATTTCTAGCTATGAGAAAAATTTTGCCGAAAAAGTGGGGACTCAGTATGCCTTTGGTTACAGTACTGGAAGGATGGGGCTGTATTCCATCTTAGAGGCTCTAAATATTGGCCCGGGGGATGAAATCATCATTCCGGCTTTTACGTGCACGGTAGTTCCAAATGCGATTATCTATCGTAGAGCCACACCTATTTATGTTGATATTGACCCCATAACCTTCAACATAGATATTGCGCAAGTAAAAAAGAAAATCACTTCAAAAACCCGCGCACTATACGCTCAGCACACTTTTGGGCTAATATGTGATGTTGAAAATTTAAACATACTGGGGAAGAAATATTCAATCCCAGTTATTGAAGATGGCGCGCATGCATTAGGGGCTTCATGGAAGGGCTTTCCTGTGGGATCTCTTACAGATGTGGCGTTTTTTTCAACGGACCATAGCAAAGTAATAAATACCTTGTACGGTGGTATGGTTACCACAAACAACAAAGACCTAGCCAAGAAAATTAAATCCATCCATGACAGGACACCTTCTTTAAGTATCCAGCAGCAAACAAAAATATGCCGGACATTTTTAATAGAATTTCCGTTATTCCGCGCAAGCTTTTATTGGGCGGGTTGGTTTTTATATAGGCTAGCAAACAGACTGGGCCTGATATTCACCTTTAACGATGAATTAAAAACTCAAAAACCTCTCGATTACCCTTACCCAACTAAATTATGCGGTTTTCAGGCAAAGCTAGGAATCTCTCAGCTCAAAAAATTGAAAAACAACCTTAAACATAGAAGAGAATTGGGTGTTATATTAGAAAAACGATTTAACTGGTTGCAGGACAAGTTAACTCCCGACATCTCCAATCATGCTTTTTTAAGATATTCTTTTCTTGTGAAAAATAGAAAAAATTTCATTAAAAACTTCAGGGCTAATTTTGATCTAGGGATTTGGTTTCAAAGTATTGCGCATGGAAGGCAATCCGATTTTGAAAAAATAGGTTACCAGGCAGGATCCTGCCCAGTGGCAGAAAAGGTGGCCAAGCATATCGTCAATTTCCCAACCCATGAGAGGATCGATAGAGATTTTCTTCTGGGAAAAATAAATAAATCTTTTGACCAAATAGTTAATAATATAAAACGATTTTAGAATTTATTATTGAGAGGTTTGTGGAATTAAAAAGTTTTATTGCAATACTCTTCTTTTTCAGCATCATCAATTTACATAATTGCAGCAAAAAGATCAGTTTTTTCCTAACCTACGAAACTCTTTATTGAAAAATGAATATTCTAGTTACCGGTGGATGTGGTTATAAAGGTACTGTCCTGGTACCTAAACTTTTGGCCCGAGGGTATAGAGTAAATGTGGCAGATATTATGTGGTTTGGTAATTTCCTCGAACCCCATGACAACCTTAATGTTCTCAAAGCTGATATCCGGGATATTGAAAACATTGACTTAAATGGCATCGACACCGTCATTCACCTGGCTTCTGTGGCTAACGACCCCTGTGGAGACTTGGATCCTAAGCTTACCTGGGAGATCAGTGCTTTAGCAACCATGCAGCTTGCCGACAAAGCCGCAAAAAGTAACGTCACACAATTCATTTATGCCTCATCCGGAAGCGTTTATGGTGTAAAGGAAGAGGATCAGGTAACGGAAGACCTCGAACTCAAACCTATTTCAGAATATAACAAAACAAAAATGGTTGCTGAGCGAGTACTCTTAAGTTACAGCGAAAAAATGAGTGTCCAGATTATTCGACCCGCCACGGTTTGTGGATATTCTCCACGCATGAGGCTGGATGTTTCGGTAAATATGTTGACCATGCAAGCCCTGACCAATGGAGTGATCACAGTGTTTGGCGGCAATCAGACTCGCCCAAATATTCACATTGATGATATTACAGACGTATACCTGCACTTGATTGACCACAAGGATTCTATTCAAGGAGTTTACAATGCTGGGTTCGAAAACATTTCTATTTTAGATATTGCCAACATGGTGGTTAAACACGTCCCAGTAAAAACTACCGTTACGGAATCCAATGATCCTCGATCATACCGAGTTAATTCAGACAAACTCTTGGCAACGGGTTTCACGCCACAAAAATCGGTAGAGGACGCAATTCAAGAAATTTGTGGAAGGTACAATCAGGGCACTCTCAAAAATGAAGATCGTTTTAATAATCTAAAGTGGATGCAAAAAACAATTTTTAAATAATTTATACCCTATCCAACCCCAAAATCTCAATGTCAGAAAAAATTATCGTAATTGGAAGTAACTCATTTTCCGGTGCCAGTTTTGTGCCTTTCGCACTTGATGAAGGGTTCGAGGTAACCGGCATCAGCAGATCGTCTGAGATCAATCCGGTTTTTCTGCCTTACAAATATTCCGGAGAGAATATCGAATTTCATCAATTGGATCTCAATCATAATCTCGATAAAATTATGGCTCTTATTGAATCTAAAAGACCTGAATATGTCGTGAATTTTGCGGCTCAAAGCATGGTTGCTCAAAGCTGGGATCACCCGGACCATTGGTTCATCACTAATGTAGTATCCACTATCCAGTTTCATGACAAGCTCAGGCATTGTGATTTTTTAAAAAAATATGTGCACATCTCTACCCCTGAGGTTTATGGAAGTTGTGAAGGATACATCAAGGAAAATAATTCCTATTATCCAAGCACTCCTTACGCTGTATCCAGAGCCGCGGCAGATATGAGTCTTCATACTTTCTTCAATTCGTACAAATTCCCCGTCGTTTTTACCCGAGCAGCTAATGTCTACGGACCCGGTCAGCAATTGTATCGAATCATTCCAAGAACTATTCTGTTTATCAAAATGGGGAAAAAACTCCAGTTGCATGGAGGGGGAACATCAGAACGCTCCTTCATTCACATGCGGGATGTTTCGGATGCCACCTTACGCATTATGAAACAGGCTTCAGCTGGAGAAATTTTTCATATCGCTACAAACGATTCCATCACAATCCGTAATCTTGTTGAGTTGATTTGCGATTTAATGGACGTTCGTTTTGAAGACCATGTTGATGTTGCTGAAGAGAGACTAGGAAAGGACTCAGCTTATCTGCTGGACAGTTCAAAAGTCAGAAATACCCTAGGTTGGCAAGATCAAGTTTCACTGAAAGAAGGGGTTTTAACCGTCCTCCAATGGATAGACAAAAACTTCGATATTTTGAAACAACAACCCCTTGATTATGTCCATAAGGCCTGAGCCCTGGCCCTCTTGTCAGGTTTTTACCTTTTGACTTTTAAAACCTTACTGAGTATAATTCACTTTGTTTTAGGACGCATCGGATAGTGCAAAGCCTTTGTTTTCAATTGGTTTTTAGGCCTCGGTGTAAAATTTTTGGTTGCGTGATTTTCGAGTAGCTTTCCCCGCGTAAACCACCATGGGTTTGATAACATATTTTCACGGTTTGACTCCATTTAAGTTCCGAGCATTCGATAAGAATCTGGACGTTTTCAAATCGATCAAATATCATCACACTCTATAAACCCAGAATCCAGAAAAACTTTATGCGTGAATTTGCTAAAAATTACTTCAATGGACTGGCCAACGACATCAAGTCCTTTGAAGTTTATGACCAGGCAGGCGGGTCAATAGATATCTTTGAAGGAATTGAGTTGGTTGCGCGTGAAATTATCTCCAACAATCAGGATGGTAAGAAATTAATGTTTATCGGCAATGGGGCAAGCGCATCGATTGCCAGCCACATGTCCACCGATTACTGGAAAAATGGAGGGATCCGGGCAGTAGCCTTTAACGACAGTTCGCTGTTGACATGCATCAGCAATGACTACGGTTACAAACATGTGTTTGAAAAGCCGATAGAAATGTTTGCTGACAAGGGCGATACTCTGGTTGCAGTCAGCAGTTCAGGTAAATCTGAAAATATATTACGTGGAGTTCAGGCGGCCAGGGCCTCCCAATGCAAAGTGATCACATTCTCTGGATTCAAAAATGACAATCCCTTGCGATCTATGGGAGACTATAATTTTTATGTAGCCTCACCCTCGTATGGTCCCGTCGAAATCATTCACCTTTCTATATGCCACTGCATCTGTGATGCCATCATCCAAGAAAAATCAAAATCTTTTTGAAGGTTCGAGAAAAGAACTGTCTTACTCGTTACTGTACGACATGTTGCGCATTCGCCTGATCGAAGAAGGAATCGGCGACCTTTATTCGGAACAGGATATGCGTTGCCCTGTGCATTTATGTATTGGTCAGGAAGCCATCCCGGTAGGCGTTTGCTCCAGCCTGTTAAAGGAAGATATTGTCATGGGTAATCATCGTTCTCATGGCCATTATCTGGCCAAAGGCGGTGATTTGAAAGCCATGATGGCAGAAATATACGGGAAAGCTACAGGTTGCTCCAAGGGCATAGGTGGTTCGATGCACCTCGTTGACCTGTCTGTTAATTTTTTAGGCACTACCCCTATTGTAGCAAGCATAATTCCCGTTGCTGTGGGAACAGCATTTGCGTCCTGGATGAAAAATGAGAACCGGGTCACCGTGATTTTTCTTGGGCGGGCGGCTACCGAGGAGGGCGTATTTGCAGAATGTTTGAACTTCGCTTCTCTTAAGAAACTGCCTGTGGTTTTTGTTTCAGAGGACAACCTTTTCTCTGTGTATTCGCCCCTTTCTGAACGACAACCTTCGGAAAGGGACAACGTGGCTATTGCAAAGGCCTATGGGATTCCAGGTGCCCGGGGAAATGGGAATAATGTTCAGACCGTTTATGAATTAGCTCAAACGGCTGTCAATCATGCCAGGGCTCATCAAGGCCCTTATTTTTTGGAACTCGAGACCTATCGCTGGCGGGAGCATTGCGGCCCTAACTTTGACAATGATCTGGGATATCGATCAGAAAACGAATACCAAGAGTGGAAACAAAGATGCCCTTTAGAGAACTTTGAAAAATTATTGCTGGACACAAAAATTATTGAAAAAAGCCAGATGGAGCAAATGCGCAAAACCATCTTGCAAGAATTCGAGGAAGCCGTTGATTTTGCCAAATCCAGTCCGTTCCCAGACCCTGGAGAAATAGGAAAAAACCTCTACAAAGAAAAAGACCTGAACCCTGTTTAGAACAAATTCCCGATGACTCGAAAAATCACATATGGAGAAGCGGTCCGAGAAAGTACCGACCAGTGTATGGGCAGTGATCCATCCGTATATATCATGGGTCTTGGGGTTCCCGACCCCAAAGGAATCTTTGGCACAACAGTGGGGTTGCGCGAAAAGTACGGGGAAAAACGAGTATTGGATATGCCGGTATCTGAAAACGGGATGACAGGGATAGCGATTGGTTCGGCTTTGATGGGAATGCGTCCTGTCATGACACATCAGCGGATTGATTTCATGTTGCTTGCTTTGGATCAGATCATCAATAATGCCGCGAAATGGCACTATATGTTCGGTGGGCAAATGAGTGTACCCTTAGTAATTCGTTTGCTGGTAGGCCAGGGCTGGGGACAAGGCCCCCAACACTCTCAAAGCCTGCAGTCCATTTTTTCCCACATACCCGGACTGAAGGTGGTCATGCCATTCACACCCTACGATGCAAAAGGTTTGCTAAATTCTTCCATTGAAGATGATAACCCTGTAATTTTTATCGAGCACCGTTGGTTGCATGGTTTATTTGGAGAAGTTCCCGAAGAATCTTATAATGTTCCAATCGGGAAGGCCCGAATAGCAAAGGAAGGTAAAGATATAACAATTGTATCTTCTTCTTATATGACTCTTGAGGCCTTAAAAGCGGCAGACTATCTTATTAATGATAAAATTGATGCGGAAGTAATAGATCTTCGATCCGTGAGGCCGTTGGATGAAAAAACTATTATTGATTCGGTCAAAAAAACGGGGCGTTTGATGGTAGTGGATGGGGCGTGGAGATTTTTGAGTATATCGTCAGAAATCATTTCGATAGTTGTAGAAAAGGCTTTCAGTACTTTAAAGGTTCCCCCTTGCAAAATAACATTTCCTGATTTCCCCACTCCAACCAGTTGGGCGTTATCCGATCATTATTATCCAAGGGCCATTCATATCATAAATCAGGCTCAGGAATTGTTTGACCTCCCTCAAAAAAACGAAGAAGAGTCAGGATTTCCCCCAGCCGGTCCATTGGATGTGCCTGATAAATCTTTTACAGGACCCTTTTGATATAAAAATTTAAATGCCAACAACTCACATAAAAATTTTAAGTCTGGAAGACTTGGCCAGTAAAGCGGAAGAACTAAGGCAACTGGGAAAACGCATCATTTTATGCCACGGGACCTTTGATCTTTTGCATATAGGGCATATCCGCCATTTGCAGAACGCCTGTAAAGAGGGCGATATCCTTATTACAACAGTTACCGGTGACAGCTATGTTAATAAAGGCCCTGGTCGACCTGTTTTCCCAGAGAATTTGCGTTCAGAAAACCTTGCCGCCCTAGCCTGCGTTGACTTGGTAGCAATAAATCAAGCTGTCACAGCGACAAACGTTATCTCACTGGTTAAACCCCATGCTTATGTGAAAGGTACAGAGTATAAGGATGACAAGGATGACTTGACAGGGAATATCGCCCTTGAAAAAGATGCCGTTGAGCAATATGGTGGAGAGCTTATCTTCACAAAAGACATCACGTTCAGTTCTTCCAGCCTTTTGAATGAAAATTTTGGAGTCTTCCCTAAGGAAGTAAAAGAGTATCTCGAAAAAATCCGCAATGGGCAGAATGATTCAGAGCTGATTCAAAAGCTTAAATCCTGCGGCCGTATGAAAGTAATGGTCGTTGGGGATTCGATAATCGATGAATATCGATATAGCAGCCTCTTAGGGCAGTCAGGGAAAGGCTCCCATCAATCTGTAAAATACCAATCCACGGAGCAATTTGCTGGAGGCGCCCTAGCCGTTGCCAATCATCTGGCCGGATTTGTAGAAAGTGTAACTCTTGTGACAGGGTTAGGTGAAGGTGATAATCACGAAGATTTCATTCGTTCCAAATTAAAAGAAAATGTGATTCCGCAATTTCATTATTTTAAGAATGCCCCAACTATTGTTAAGACACGATTTGTAGATGGAGACCTTAATAAGTTATTTGAAGTGTACAATTTTAACGAGCGGTCTACTTTGGAAGATAATGGAAAGGAGTTGTGCTCCTGGTTAAAAAATAAAACACAAAATTTTGATATCGTTGTCACACCTGATTTTGGGAACGGGTTTATCACTCGGGAAATGATACAGGTGCTTTGTGGCAAGTCACGCTTTCTGGCCGTAAATACCCAAATAAATAGTGGAAACCGAGGATACCATGCAATAAATCATTATCCACGTGCCGATTTTATTGCTTTGAATGGCCCTGAACTAAGGCTAGCCGCTCACAACAGATATGATTCGCTTGAAGGATTGGCCAAGAAGATAGCAGAAAATCTGGATGCCAAATATATTGCAGTAACTCTTGGAAAGCAGGGGGCTTTTCTCCTAGATAGAAAAGTGAATACTACACATACGACCCCTGTTTTATCTACAAAGGTTCTGGATAGGGTTGGGGCGGGCGATGCCTTTTTATCCTTGTCCAGTTTATGCTTGGGCACAGGAATGCCCCCGGAAATCGGACTTTTTGTCGGCAGTGCCGCCGCTGCTTTGGATGTTCAAATTGTCTGTAACCGGGAACCCATCTCCCCGGTAAACCTGTATAAGTATATAACAACCCTGCTCAAGTAAGGTCCCGTTGCAAGTCCCTAAACCATTTCAATCAGTCCCCGGCCTAATTTACCCTTTTCTAGCTCTTCCAAAGCCTGATTAATTTCCTCAAGTTTGTAGGTTTGGGTAATAAGGGGACTCAATTCCAGCTTTCCAGTTCTATATAAATCCAGATACATCGGGATATCTTTGTCGGGCTGGGTCTCTCCTCCCCAAGTTCCGATAACCCTTTTTCCCTTTATAAGGTCAAGAGGATCGATTGAAATTGTCTTTCCTGCGGGCAGATTTCCCGCAAGGACACAAAGCCCTCCCCCTGTCCGAATGGACTGAAAAGCCAACTCCATAGCTTCAGCATTTCCCGAAGCTTCTATTGCATAATCCAATCCTGCTTTATGGGTAACTTCATTGATATAAGAAGCAACATCCTGTTTTTTGCAATTTACCGTATCCGTTGCCCCCAGACTGCAGGCAAGCTCCAGTTTGTGGTCGAAAATATCAATGGCGATTATTCTTTTCGCTCCGCGCAGTTTGGCACCTATAACGGTACTGAGCCCAATTCCTCCCACACCAAAGACTGCGACGCTCGATCCTTGTGCAATTTTTGCGGTATTAAAAGCAATTCCCGCGCCGGTAGGTATGGCGCAACCCAGAAGAGGCAATTCCCGCAGAGAAAATTCTTTAGAAACAGGAATGAGCCGGTTTTCAGATACCACGGCATATTCCATAAAAGTCGAAATGGCACCGGAGTTTACTTTTGCTCCATCTTTCCTTGTGTATATGGTTGATGGGACATCAAGACCATCTCCCTTTATCCACGTTAATATTACAGCATCGCCTTCATTGACCTTGTTCACACCGGGTCCCACCACCTGAACGATTCCTGCGCCCTCATGCCCCAAAGTGTGAGGAAGAAATTTATCAACTCCTTTTAGTCCCTGAACCTCATTGAGTTGAGAGTGACACACCCCGCTATAGGCAATTTTAACCAAAACCTGGCCTTCTTTGAGAACAGGTATCTGCAATTCTTCAACCTGCAACGGCTGGCTAGTTTCTACTAAAACAGCGGCAAGAGTTTTCATGGAAATTTTATCTTTCGAATTAAATAGGAATGGTTTTTAAAGGAAGTTCACCCAAGCTAAATCAATCAGCGATGAACCAATAATAATCACCGCTAAAACCAATCTGGTCAAATAGCTTTTTCCAGTCATCCACATGCATATAGGTCTCTGCAGTGAGTACCCATTTAAGAAGGTCTTCATGCTCCTGTTCATTTCTCCACGCATCCACCGTGATAAAACTGCCACCTCGGGATACTCTCTCGATTTCCACCAAGGCAGTTTTGCAGGCTTCCAGCGGCAGATTGTGAATCGAGTTTATGGAAATAACCAGATCAAAGCTTTTATCGGGATAAGGGAGTTTTTCGGCACTTGCAACTTTCAAAAACTGTTTTACAGTAGGCATAGAATTTTCAATGGCGTATTCACTTACATCTAGCCCCGCCACCGAACAGTCCGGCATAATCTCCTTAAAATCATGGAGCATAAAACCTTTGCCACACCCCACATCCAGAACTGAGGCGTTGTCGGGCAAATTATAATGCTGGCGCATCTGCTCGACCGCAGCCTTCCACCTGCCATCATATTTATAACCGCCGTAGCCACATTTTCGGTCCCCGTCAAAAAAGTCCTTCCCAAATTGTTTGGCAAGCTTGATTATCTCAGGGGTTTTTTCTGCGGCACGTTTGTCGTAATCACGTTTAGTTGTTGGATGAGTATTTAACAGATTTATTTCAGGCAATGTTCGATCCTT
>Ga0209992_10000366_pt1 | contig 61000 bp, 84 predicted proteins | sample 2SBtaG_2_FD_182564 | JGI IMG/M metagenome (GOLD analysis project Ga0209992, IMG submission 182564) | Deep subsurface microbial communities from Kolumbo volcano to uncover new lineages of life (NeLLi) - 2SBTROV12_ACTIVE470 metaG (SPAdes)... | ecosystem: Environmental > Aquatic > Marine >... | reverse complement strand
AGACCTCTGTTTCTGCTTCTACCTTTTTACATTTAAAGACTACTCGCTCTGGATTTACTTCTTGTTTAGCTATGCGCTTTGAGTAAAGGCACGCTTTTAAAGAATCTTTATAAACGTGTTCTATCATTGTACCATTTAATTCTAGTATTAATGCAAATACAATCTCTATCATTAGTGACCATTCCCGTTTCTAATTAATTTTTCTACATCCTCTGTAAGTTTCTTTGTTCTTTCTTGTAAGAATTCTATGTTAACTGCATTGTTTCTCATACTCTTAACTTCTATTTCTAACTCATCTAATAATCCTGCGATATGCTCCACCAACATAAAAAGTTCCGCTTCCCCACTTGACTGACCAAGTTCTCCACGCGGATATTTTATTCTAAACTCTGTATTATGTTCTAAATCTTTTTGAAATAATTCTAATTGGGTGCTGTGTTTATTAAGTTGTTCATTAATACCAAAATATGCCCACGTTCCAATTGCAACGAGGGCTATTAAAGACGCAACCGTCTTCATCGGCATTTGCACTTTAGCTTCGTCTGATATGTTTAGTGGTTTATTAGCCATGTGGTCCTCCACAGAAAGCTAACACTACTAACATTAATATTAATAGACCTGTAAAATAATAATTCATCCTGGCTACCTCTATCATTACGTTAACCAGCTTATAACTTTTTCCCACCATTTGTTCCCTGGTGCCTGACTCAAACTGCAATCACAGTGAGCACATTTGTTAATACCTTCATGAACGTGATGACTTAGTTTGTGTCCGCATAAATCACACATCTTTGATTGTGGTTTTTTAATCATGTTTCCTCCCATATAATCTTCATATGTTTTTATCACAATATTGTTACATATATAACAACTACAGTAATCGCATTTACGACCACAATGACAATCGTGTTTGCATTCAAAGCAAAACGTTTTCATTTTTTCTTTTCCTCAATTTCATAAAAGAAATTGTCGGTGTCTTCTGTTTTCCATTTACCAGTATCCTCTACATTCCACTCGTTAGTCTGTACTTTCCAGTCAGGAATGTTGTCCTTTACTGTGAAAGAAGGCAGATCCCAAATACATCTGTTGTTGGGTTGGGCTGCATAATTGCCGTCATCTAAGGCTATTATGTGAGCACACTTGTGTTCGTGTGGTATTTCTGAATGATCAGAATCTATTATATTACCTTCTGGGTGAGCCCAGTCAACAGTAAATAAATAGGACCCATGGTGCCATTTTTTATCTTTACCAATATATTTGCCTGATGCTGCGCTTAAAATATTCCAAGTAGTAACAGCAGGATAATAACTAAAAGAATTCCAAAGTTCCAATTCATCAAGTCTTTTATGTGGAACATTTTTGGGTTCATAACCACGTTGAATAAAAGCCGTAATTGGGAGACGATAAAAGACTGCACCGTTTTCCATAATGGCGTGCCATAGAATAGCACGGCCGCCCATGCTTGTGAGGCCAAAGATAATACAGTCTTCAACTTCTCCTTTATGTTTTTTGAGATCATATAAATACTCCCTTCTTATTTGGGCGTATTGTACAGGAATATTAGCATTTAGGTAAGACATATTTTAATTTTTTTAGAAGATCATACCACAATTCTTTATATTTTGGATCTTTGGTTTTGTTCCACATTATCGCGGCTTCATCAAGGTCTTTCAATATTTTCACTTTATTGCTCCTACTAAAACTTGTTTTTGTTTGTAAGAGGGCAATGCATAATGCAATATTTTACCATCAAAAACAATTACTTTTCCTTTTTCAGGTGTAATTTTTTTGTTAATTGGTTCTTTTAAAACCGTGTCTCCATCTGCATTATTTAAATACAATATAAAACTATACTCATCAGGTTGGTGCAAATGTTCTTCTTGATGTCCGCCTTCTTGATATTTTATATAATGAATATGAAATATTTTTTTGTATAACTCATCTTTTAAAACTATTTTTTTAAGAATATCATTTGAAAATTTATCTATTATATTGATAGTTTGAAAACCTTTTTTAGTAAAACAGGTAGGAGAAATGTGTTCTTCTTTACATAAAGAAACAATTTCCATGATTTTATCTATTGTATCTTCATCTATTTTATGTTCGTAAAACATTTTATTTAATAGACCCCCAATTTGGTCCAGATTCATAATCAACTTTATTAGGAATTTTTAATTCAACTGCATGTTCCATTATATCTTTTATTTTTGCAGCTTCTAAATCACTTATTACAGATATATCAAGTTCATCGTGTATTTGTATATGCGGTGTGATACCTTCTTTGTATAATTCTAACATAGCTTTTTTAGTCATGTCTGCAGCTGATCCTTGAATTAATTTATTTAAAGCTTTGTATGTAAAGGCTCTTCGATGACCGTTCTCATGCCAATAATTTTTTTGTTTGTTGCCATCTTTATCTAAAAGAAATTCTCCTTCTTCATCTTTCATATGTGGACCCATAGCTTGTAGTTCTAACATTCTTTCATGATCTTGCGCTGGCACAAATCTACCCCAATCATTACCTTTTAATATGGGTTCGTACTTTGGAAATCTACATTTTCTATTTAAAATAGTTTTTATTCTACCCTGACTTTGAGCTGCTCTCATTAATTCATTTGTTAATTGTTTTACGAAAGGTACCTTTGCGTGATAACTATCAAATAAATTTTTAGCTTTAACTGAACTTACACCTAACTCTGCTTCTAACTTTGCTTTACCCATACCATAAAATAATCCAAGGTTAATTACCTTAGCTTGACTTCTTGGTATCTTTGCCATGTCTGCTACGACCTGGTGAAAGTCTGCTTTAGGATCTGAATCATATGCATCTGCAATTTTATTTACAGAAGCTAGACCAAATCTTAATGCATACTCTGTAACTAATCTTGGTTCCTGTTGCGAGTAGTCAAACGTACCCCACTTACAACCTTCTTCAGGTAAAAATAAACTTCTAATCAATGGCCCTGTCTCTGGATCTTTTGCAGGTATCTGTTGTAGGTTTGGATTAGAATATGAAAACCTACCAGTTACAGTTCCGCCATCATCAGAACGTATTTGATTTATCTCTGCATGTATTCTACCATTGTGTTGATGTCTTAAAATCGTATCTATAAAAGTTGTATTGACCTTGTTTATTCTTCTAGCTTCTGCTATCTTTTGAATTATAGGATGTTCATGATTCGAAAGGAAATTTTTTGTAAATGAAGGTGCACCAGTCTTTGCTGTTTTTTCAAAAGGTAATTTTAAATGTTCGAAAACTTTTTGTATACTTCGCGCAGCCCATATTTGAGTTTCTATTCCTGTTTCTATTTTTACTTGGTGGATTAATCTTTCTTCTTTTGTCGTTAGCTCTCGCTTTAGTGTATGAGCTCTTTGAGCGTCAACTCTTACGCCAAGAAATCTCATGTCAACCAGACAAGGGAAAAGATCAGTTTCTAAATTAAATATATCTTGACAGTCATCTTCGTATAATAATTTTTTAACGTGTTGCCAAAGTTTAAAAGTTAACTCTGCATCTTTTTCAGCGTAAGCTCCTACTTCACTTGCAGGTAACTTCCACATTTCTGCTTTTGGATCTAATCCTCTAGACTTAGCAGCTTCAGTTAAAGCTTTTTCATTTTTACCTTCGTTAAGATAATACCAGGACAAAGCATTTAGTGTGTATGCAAATCTATTTTCATCTAAAACAGAACATGCAATCATTGTATCTACGATTAAACCATTGATTTTTATACCTAAATTACGTATCCAACATACATCATACATAGCGTTATGAAATATTTTTGTGGCTGGACATCCACAAATATCTTTAAACCATTCTAAAGTTTTTGCTCTGTTTGTATTTGGTCCTTCACCATGAGCAATTGGAAAATACCATTTGTCATTGAACGTAGCTACAGCGATACCTACAACTTCACCATTACCTGTAACAGCACCTGATCCTTTTGATTTTAAATCAGGATCTCTTGTCTCTAAGTCAATTGCAATTTCATCGTAATCTCTTAGATCAGGATATTCTGTGGGCTGTACCCATTCGGTTTGTGTTAGATATTTAGGTATCTTCATTTTTTATCTTTTAATTTTTTTATTTCTAAATCACAATAGTGTTTAATTTTTTCTAAATCCTCTATTCCATTTTTGTGTAAATATCTACAAACATATTTTACAACGTTGCCCTGAAAAAATGATAAATCATTTTTTGAAATAAATTCATAAGGCTGAATGTGAAAGTCTTTATAATGAGATCCTCCAATCTGTTTGTCTTGAGGAAAAGCTTCGTCAAGCATTTTTTTATTTGTCATAATTGATACTCCTTTATTTTCTTTTTTGCTTTCAGTTTATATAGATTATTTCTAGCTCTAGTTGTGCCCACGTACCACACTCTATGCTCTTCATCTTGTTTGTCAACACTTAGACGTATACTTTTTTGTACTTTAGCACCTTGGTGTAAAGATAAAATTACATTGTCTTCTTCACCACCTTTTGCAGCATGAATCGTAGACAGCCATACTCTTGCTTTTTCAGAAAGTTTTTCACCTCCAGAAATTATATTTCGAATATAAAGTATTTCTTTTTGATCAGCTACGAAGATTTCGTGCCAACTTTTTTCAGGATCCCAATTGCCACTGGGAATATATTCTACAACATCATTTATTTCTTTTTCTTCTAACGTTCCTTCTCTTACCCATTTTGTATATGCCATTGCAGCGTTGTATATACCAACGTTAAAACTTTTACCTTTGTTACTTTGATAATAAATATTTTTATTTTTTAATTCTTTCATAATATCTAACAGATTACTTTTAGTTCTTGTAAGCACTAACCATTTGCCTTGAGACAGATCAACTTGTCCTAAATTATTTATATGACACGCAAGACCTTCTTGCGCCCGTGGCAGATATTCTTTATGTTTCCTGATGCCTGCTATCTTACTCACAGCTATTTGTGACTGTTCTTGCACTGCTCTTGATACTCTTCTAGAATATCTTAATACTCTTTCATCAGCAGGTTCTTTAATAAATCTATTAACATCAGCGCCAGCCCAAGCAAATATAGCTTGATCATCATCACCGGCTAAGTACATATCCTCACAATTCTCTCTTAATTTATCATACAATTGCCATTGTAATGGTGATAAGTCTTGTGCTTCATCTATAAAGATAGCTTTAAACTTTGGAAACTTATCTGACTTAACTGCTTGTTTTATTAGATCATTAAAATCTAATAAATGCATTTTCTTTTTGTATTCTTGTAGATTTATATAAATGTGATTTAAAGTATTCCAATCTATATCTTTTCTATCGTGTTCGTTAAGGTCAAACTCTTCACGTATATCTATGTCTTTGTTAATAGCTTTACCTATCATTTGAAAGTATGGATTATTACATGTTAAGAAATGTGTTTGTTCTTCATTGTACTTATCATTAAAACTTACTCTTACATTTAACATCTTACCTAATGCTTCGTAATGATGTGGTTGAATTATATCTTCTTCATTTTTGTTTAACATATGAAAACAAAATGCATGTAAAGTTTGAAAGTATGGAAGTTCTTTTTCATTTACATCAATTCTTTCTTTTGCTTCGCCTGCTGCTTTTTTTGTAAAAGCAAAGTAACCTATCTTATGATAAGGCGTACCTGTCCTTACATATGCTTTTACTCTTCTAAGCAATCTAAATGTTTTACCTGTACCAGGTGGTCCGTATATTTTAATTGGCTTTTTCATCGGTTCTTTTAAAAGTATCTAATAAAGTTCCCGTGAATCCAAAGTTACCATGATGTGTTGTTTCACCATCAACCACAGCATAAAATTTAAAACCTGCTTGCGTTGCAAGATTAGAAAAATGTGTATCTTCTCCCCACCAATAACCAGATTTTTTATCAAAGACAGTATCCCAAAAATTATAAAAGTATGAGTTTGCTTTCTCAGATATAATTTCTTTTTGTTTTATTTTTAAACCAGGATGATCTTTCATTAATTTTTCATAAACTTTTTTACTTATTAAAGTTAATCCAGCAGGTCCTATTGTTATCTCTGTCAAACCTTTATCATCTATTCTAATATCTGTTGGGTCTTTAAAAGCCACAGAATATTTAATTGTATTGTCTTCAGTTTTTTTTCTGTATGGTGTACATATAAAATCTTTTCCAGACAAAATCATTCTACCTACAACCTTAGGATCAAATTCTACATCAGAGTCTATAAACAATTGGTAATCATAACCTGATTCTAAAAACATTGCAGTTAAAACATTTCTTCCATAACCTACATATGGACATTTAAAAGTTCCTATCTCTACTTTTATTTTGGCTTGTGTAAATTTATCAAAAAGTTTTATTAATGATAAACATGTCGCTACGTGCATTGTATCGTATGTAGGCATACATATAAATACACTTGGTACTTTTTTCGTCATACTATATTCTCCTTATCTTCTATTTTTATTTTTTCATCTGGTATATTATCTTTCATCAAATCATCAGCAGGTATTTTTAAACATCTAACTGCAGGAAATGATTTTTCATTTTCTCCTTTTGGAAATCTTTTTTGAAAACCAAACTCTCCTTTAAAATGTGTTTTAATTAAAGTTCCTGTTCTTGGTCTATCTTTTGTCCATTCATTTCTTTTTATCTCTTCATAAAATTTATCATAATCAAAGTAATAATATTCATCATCCTTTAATACAGCTCCACTTTTAAACGATGCATATGTTTTTGCCTCTGGTCCATTTACATAATCTTCTAAATATTTCTTCAACATTTCTATTGGATTAGTACCAGCAGGAGGTTTAATGTCCTCTTTAGTGGACCATAGAGCGTCCAGGATGGGCTGATATTCATTATTCTTAATGATGGGAGGGAATATTGAAGTTTGGTCTGCTATGAGCGCTCTCATCTCTTTCATCTCTGCTATTTTTTTTATGTGTTTTGCATGTATTTGAACTACTTTACTGTCAGATAACTCCACGTTAAAAAAATATTCTGGATCAGGTTTGTAATCTATTTTAATTAAACCTGATATCTGAGGCCAACTACTTTCTTTATGACTGCCAATGCCAAACTTTCTTCTAAGACAAGTTCCTTTCGCACAATAAGCAGAGATAGGTAAGTCATGACATGTATGACCTGCTGTATCTTTGTCCCAACTTTTTATTTTCTCATGTACTTTAGCATCACCCCAAGTGTCATCGTATTCTATAAAATCTCTTGCAGCTTGTAATAATTTTTTCTTCCAATCATCTTTGTGTTTCTTTTTAGTAAACACCATGTAGTTAAATAAAAATCTATCTCTTTCATCTTTTAATTTGTTCCCTGATTCCTGAACCTGTTTGCATATCATTTGTAAACATGGAGGACCGTCTAGTAAATCTTCTGGTCCACCTGTTAATATTTCTTTTACTTTTTTATTAGATACTTCTTGTAATGATTCTTTTGTTTGTAAATTATCTTTTACCACATTTAAAAAATCTTCTAACTCTAATTCTTTTCCGTCAGGTAGTAATGCTTTACGTTCTGTTTTTTTAAAATAAGGTAGATTAATAAATGATCCAGATGTTCTAACATTATCTTGGTTCATACCTAACTGTGTTTGTTTAGGAAATATTTCTGTCTTTGATGACAGTCCAAATAAAAATAATAAATTTTGTAAAAACTCTCTTATTAAAGTTGCAGGTACTTTTTCTTTGGTGAATACATAAATGTGAAGACCATTACTTTTTGATTTGATAGGAACCACAGGAAGATTTTTATCTTCAATTACTTTTAGGTAATGGCCAATATCAAAACTAGAATAATCAGACGGATCAATATCTATTGCTCCAAAGCTAGCCATACCATTATCATCACATGCTTGTATACCTATTGCACGTTTACCCTCTAAGTGGTCTTCGTAATCTCTTTCAGATATACTTCTTTTTGACCAACCATAATCACCCGGATCAAATTTTAATTTGTTTGTTTGTGGATCATGATAGCCATTGTTTACATTACAGAAACCAAAGTCTCTTTCTAGTCCACTAAAATATTTTTTAAAATCTTTCATAAATTCAAGGCGCCTCCAGTCTCCCTTCAGCGCCTCTGTTATAACAACTTATTATACTATGTCTTGTTTCTTTTGACTAGCATCATATTTAGGTTTAGCAGTACCCTTAAAAACTTGTTCTTGAAGTTTTGCTGCTATCTCAAATATTGCTGCATCATCTTTGTTACTCATATCAAGATTTCTTTCTCTTGATGGTTTGTAAACATGCCAGCTTTTGCTGCCCGCAGTTTTGCCAACTGTATTTAATTTATATACAGCTGAATAACTTGCAGGATTAAACGGACCTTGATCATCTGTGAATCTAAGATTCTTGATAAAGTTGTTTAACTCCCTCGCCGGAGATAGATTAGAAGATCTCATTGGGATTACTGCAGGTTTTAGCTCACCATCTACCAATGCTAACACATAAAAGTATGCAGTCTTCTCAACATAGTTACCGTTTGGTAATCTATATCTTCCGTTCTTTTCCTCCGTAGCATCAGCAGGAATTTTTTCATGTGTTGCTACTGGAGCCGAAGCACTATCGCCTCTCTCCTGCCACTCAGGATATTTAGTTTGAGAGTGAGCAATTACAACTTGTAATCCCTCTTCCCCATCTATAAGTTTACCAAAACCTGATGCGTAAATCATACCAGGTTTAGCTCCTTCTACATGTTTGGCATCTCTTTCGTTACACTCTGGAGAAAGTTGATGAAGAATTTTTAAGATCGGTGTTGAAACATCATCGTTCTTAATTTCCTCTGATCCTTTCCCAGCATGCTCTCTGAGATTTATTGTTGCTAATGCACCTGCATTAGTCTTCTTTGCTACTTGACTTTCCATATTTACTCCTTGTTAGTCTGTTAGTCTGTTGATTTAGGTTTGTTAGTTATCTTTGTTCTATAACCATCAAACGTACTGAAGTACTCTGAAGGAATCTTACCACCACGGATGTGGAGATCCTCCAGAGCAACTCTTAAAGTCGAAGCATGAACAGCAACTTTTTGTTCCGGTTCATAACCTTGACCTCTTGCAAGGTCAGCATATTGCTGCGCCTTGTTGTCTTCGTCCTTTCCAAACCTTACTGTGATTTCATTTTTCACAATATTGCTTAGTCCGTTATCTCGAAGCCATTGATATGCTTCTGCTTTTTTTTCAGCTAATGCAGAGGCATAAAATTTATTAGATACTTCTATTTCAGAACCATCTTTTAATTTCATTGTTTTTAAATTCATTGCATTCATCATTTCTGGAATTACAATTTCAGAAAAATATTTTTCATCTTGTTTTAAATCTTCAATAAGATCTTCATGATGTTTTATTTTAGTTTGTATGTCTAAAAGTTTTTGTATTTCTTCGGAAAGTTTTTCTGGATCTGTTTGTGTCACCTGACTAGGTGCATGATCCCTAAGATTTATAGTCATGTTACTCCTTAATAGTTTAATAGTTTAAATTTATATTTGCACTATCGTATATATAGGAGAATTTTATGTTGTCAACTACTTTTGAAAAATATTTAATTCAATAGGGTAGTAACCTTTTTGTGTTCTATCGTATTTTAAATATTTGAATTTACCGTTTGTCATTTCTGAAACCACTGCACACACTACACCAATAATAGCAGGGTCACCATAAAGTAACAAATAGTCATCAGAGGTAAAATCTTTTAAAGAATTTTTTATTTCTAAAACCAATGGTCCTGGTGAAAACTGCATTTGTTTTAATCTTGGAAACATAACCTTAATTTCGCCATATTTTATTGCAGGCGTAATATCAATTTTAGGTTGACCGGTTTCTCTATCTAATGGAATGTCTTGTACTAAATAAATTTTGTTCATTGACTTTATACTTTCTATACATTATATAAACTTTTAGAAAGAAAAGTAAATGATTAACTACAAATTTAAAACTGAGCCTTATGCTCATCAATTAAAAGCATTAGAGCGTTCTTGCGAAGAAAAATATTTTGCGTATTTCATGGAAATGGGTACGGGTAAATCTAAGGTATTAATAGATAATGCTGCTTATTTATACAATCAGGGTAAAATAAATGGCTTACTTCTTATTGCACCTAAAGGTGTATATAAAAATTGGTATGAAGATCAAATACCTACTCACTTACCAGATTATATAAATAAAAAAGTTGTTCTTTGGAAAAGTTCTGACAAAACTCTTGGACAAGAAAAGAAAATAAATTCTGTGTTACAAACTGGTACAGAGTTGCATGTTTTAATTATGAATGTAGAAGCTTTTTCTTATGACTTTGGTAAAGAGTTTGCTCGTAGATTTTTAAGTTGTCACAATGCTATGATGGCAATAGATGAATCTACAAGTATAAAAACACCTGGAGCTAACAGAACTAAAAATATTTTAAAATTAAGAGATCTTGCTAAGTACAGAAGAATACTAACAGGTTCACCTGTAACTAATTCACCATTAGATTTATTTAGTCAATGTGAGTTCCTTGAACCCTGGCTCTTAAAAACAGATTCTTTTTATGATTTTAGAGCAAGGTATTCTATTATGAAATCTATTAACCTTGGATCTAGAAGTGTAAATATAGTGACAGGTCATAGAAATCTTGGAGAACTGTCTAGATTAATTGAACCCTTTTCAATGCGTGTATTAAAAGATGATTGTCTAGACTTACCTGCTAAAACTTTTATGAAACGTCAAATTACTATGACACCTCAACAAGAAAAAGTTTACAAAGAAATGAAAAAATATGCAATGGCACAACTTGATGGTAAGACTTTAACTACTAATAATGTCATGGTTCAATTAATGAGACTACATCAAATTTCTTGTGGTCACTATACATCTGATGATGGAGAGATATTAGATATACCTAATCATAGAGTAACAGAACTTATGGAAATACTTTCTGAGTTAGAAGGTAAAGCTGTTATATGGTCTAACTATCAAAAAGACGTAGATACAATTATAAAAACTATTAGAAAAAAGTATGAGAGTGATGATATTGTAGTAGACTATTATGGTTTAACACCTCAAGAAGAGAGACAAGAAAATATAAAAAAATTTCAAGAAGATCCTAAATGTAGATTTTTTGTAGGCACAACTCAAACAGGTGGATATGGTATTACTTTGACTGCTGCAAGTACAATGATTTATTTTTCTAATGGTTATGATTTAGAAAAACGTTTACAGTCAGAAGCACGTATTGATCGTATTGGACAAAACTATCCGATGACTTATATTGATATTATTACTGAAGATACAGTTGACACAAAAATTGTTAAGGCCCTTCGTGACAAAGTAAATATTGCAACTCAAATTATGGGTGAAGATCTAAAAGATTGGATTTAAAATAATCCTTTATCTAAAGCTTTCTCTAACAGCAGAAGTGATACTGCCCCAACAGTACCCAATAACACCCAATAGATCTTGTCTATCTTACCGCCCAAATCGTGTATACCATCATGCATGTGTTTAACATCTTTTTTTAATCCTGTTATGTAGCCATAAATAGATAGCAAATGCTCTCTCGTATTTTTGGGTTTAAGTTTGTCTCCGTTTGGCATTATGTAATTATTCCACGTTGTCTTAGTCTTATTTGTTTTTCTTCTTCAGATAATAAAGCATTCTCTACTGAGGTCAATCCTCCATTATTTGGCACGTTACCTAAGTTAGCTTGAGCTGTTTGTATTACTTGTGGATTAGGCATAGCTGAAGTTACATCACCTGGTAAAGGCGGTGTTTGTATCCCTGCAGAAAACATATCATCATCTATGTATGTTGTAATATCAATATCAAAATTATCTTCTAAAGATAAGTCTCTTAAATCATCTCTTATATCTTGTAAAATATCTTCTGCTTCTTCGAATGGATTTTCTTCACCAATTCTTTCTGATATTTCAGCAAACTCTTTTCTAATATTTCTAGATGGATAATAAGGATCAAACCTGTCATTCATAATATCATTATAGTCTCCTCTTAATTGTCTTTCTCTAAACTCTCTAGATATTTCATCTTCATCTGCATTTAATAAATCTGCAGCTTGAAGATCTTTTAACATTTCTTTTTGTACATTAAATCTTGCTTGATTAGCTTTTATGTATCTATCAATAACTTCTACAGGTGTTTTTGGACCACCTGATAATAGTGAATCACCAAGTCCACCACCTGTAAATAAACCTCTAGATTCTCTAATACCTCTTTGATACTGAGCAATTTTAAATCCCATTGATCTTACAGGATCTAATTTAACAGCTCTATATCCGGCAAAACCTAAAAGCTCATCTGGTAATTCAAAAAACTCACCACGTTTTGATGGTTTATCCATAGCTGCTTGATACAATCTTGTTAATTGTGGGTATGAAAAAGGTAGCATTGATTGTGCAAGATGATCAATACCTATTTTTATTTTATCTCCCCCTGGAGTTTGATCAGTCCATAAATCTCTACCATCATCTGTTACTCCACTTCTTGTTGTTAAATCTAATAATGCTTCTGTATAAATAGCTTCAGATATAAATGGTGATGCAAGCTCACCAGCAGCCTCTGACATACCTGTTAACAAACCTTTCATTAAAACTTCTTCATCTTCTATTCCGTTTTGAATATTGTTTAATAAAGTTTGTAATGGTCTAATAGCTACGTCATATGCATTACCATGACTAAAGTCTATGTATTTTAACTCACCTGTATCTTCATCTCTAATTGGAAGTATAGTTGAGTTTTTTGACCAGTTAGGTAAGTATCTTTTAATAGCTTCTAACTCATCGTTGGTTACATCGTACAACGATTGGAAACCTTTTTGTATTCCATAAGGAGCTGCAGCTAATACAGTTGTCATACCTAGTAATCTTTTAATACCAATGTTTCTTAACGCTGGATCTTTTATTTCTCTAATAGCTCTTTGACCAATGTTAGTTGTTGTTCTTAATATCTCAGATGGGAAAGACATGAACGTACCAAGAGGTAAACGTCTTAATGCTCTAACAGTATCAGATACATAAGCATAGTTTGGAACTGTATTTCTTACAATATCAGCTGCTTCATTATCTAACATTTCCTCTGTAAACTCTCTACCAGCTCTACTATATGCATTTTTTAATCTATATCTTTCTACAGCATAGTTAGCTATTTTAAACAAATCATCCTCAGCTGTATATAAATCTTCAGCACCTTTCATTACAGCTTTGGCTCCACGTCCAGCTGAACCTAAAAGTTTTCTACCCATAGACTCTAGTGGTTTTTCTAAATTTAAATTACCACCATAACCAATGTCTCCTAATATATTTCTAAAATCATTTACGTTTGTTTGTGAGTTAACAACACCTAGTCTTAAAAATTTTCTATACGCTTCTTGAAAATCTTTCTCACTGTATTTGTATGGAGTATATTTAGATGCAAACTTTTTAATACCTGCGCCAGGTTCTACTGTTTTAAGAGCTTCATTAAATGCTTTTGCAACTACAGCAGGGTTTTCAAAAAAGATACCATTGGCTGCAGAGAATCCTGTTGCAGAGAATATGTTTCTAAAGTGAGTTACCGGTGCAAGAATTGTTTTGGCTACCTGTGATGCAGCTTTTGGAAATAAAATTAAATTACGATAACCCCATGTTGCTAGTTTCTCGACGCCTGTTGCATCTTTTCTTGGTTCAAATAAAAATTTTAAAATTTTACCACTCTCTGATAAACCATCAGCAATAGCTTTCGATGTATATTTACCTGCTAAAGGGTTTACTGCATAATCATCTTTAAATGCGTTTGCTACATAATCATCTAGTTTTACAATTTCTTGATTAGGTAAAGCGTCCTCTGCTAAATTTCTAGTTCCAAAGAAAAAACCTTTGGTCCCTGGTGCAACGACTCCTCCAGCTTGTTCTATTTCTCTTACGGCTTGTTTTCTAAAATAATCTTGATCATCTAACCTTTGAAACATTTGATTTTTTCTAGCAACTGAAGATAGTCTTGTCATTCCGTTGTATAATGAAAATCTAGGATCATTCATCTCACCAAAAAATTCTCTAAATATTTTACTACCTTTACCAATAGGTTCTATGATATCACCTTTTTTACCAGCTCCTTTTAAAGCTGACGTTCTTCTTTTACCAGTTAACACTTTACCTTCAGCATCTTTTACTAATACTTGTTTAAAAAATTTTTTAGTTAAAGTGTCATCAGCTTCTGCTGTTCTTGATGTGTATTTAAAAAAAGGTAAAGAGTTTGGTTTCTTGGCTGCTATGGCTGTATCAATTAATCTATTTAACTGTTCATCAACCTGATTAACACTTGCAAATGGTTTACCAGATTTAGCTGCATATCTTATAAATAATTCTCTAACATTTTTATAAGCATCTCCTGTTGGTGTGTATCTAACAAAAGGTAGTATAGGTTTCGCTTCAAATATTCTATACGTGCCACCTAAATAATCTTTTACTCTTTGGCCCATGATAGATTTTAATGGTGTAATATTTTTCATATCTCCGCCTAATTTAGTGGCTGTAGAAATAAGAGTAGTAAACGCTTCTCTTGCTTTACCTAAAGTTCCAAACAATTGATTAATCTCTGGTCTTTTTAATCCTTTTATTTTTAATTTTTCTGTAAGATCCATTACTACATCATCTTTAATTCCTTTAGTCAGATCTCCAGAAAACATAGCATCATTTAAAGTTTCAAGTATCTCTGCTTTTTCTTTACCAGTTGATTGATTAAAAGTAGTTTTTATAGTTGGAAACATTTTGTTAAGAGGTTTGTCAAACTCTTTGACTAATTTCATGGCTTCATTTGTATCAGCCATTGTAGCTCCTTTTTCAGCCATCTTTTCTTCAAATATTTTTTGTGGTTTAGCACCTCTTGCTCTCACCGCACTAAATATTTTATTAAAAAATTGATCTAATTTAGAATTACTAAACTCAATATTTTTACCAGTGGCAGCTGCTGCTTTAATACCTGTACCTATACCGTAAACAATCGGTGTAATAAACAAAGACTCTCCACCAAACTTAACCCTGTTTAATAATTTTCTACCAGCATCTTTTGATGAATCAGCTAAAGCTTCATCATCTAAGTCTGTTGGTCCTCCTAATGCATCTCCAATACTTCCAATACTTTCAACGTCTGCTACTAGCGTTTCCCCCGCTGCACCTCCAGCAACTGCTGCTGCAAATCTTTTTTTTCTAGCTGCTTTATTTAATTCATCAGCTTTACCCGCACCTTTTAATAAGTCAGGCCTTTTAAGATCTAAATATTTATTTGCTTTTTTACCTGATAAAGCTTTTGTTGCCATCTTACGAGCAACACTAAAACCTATTGATCCAGGTATACCAATTTGCACTAATGCTTCTGTTAATCTACCTACTGCTTTTTCTTGTGCTATTTCTTCAAATGGGTTTAGTTTATCAAAAAATACTTCTACGTCTGTTGCAAGATCTGTACCTGCTCCTAAGTCAATTAACTCTGCTCCTAATGAAACCACACCTTCAGGTACTTTAATTAACCCTGAAGCTACACCTGCTAGAGCTGCACTAAAAGCATTTCTTTCATTACCTAATTCTTCATCAGCTAAACCCATGAAGCCTTCTGGATCAAAATTTTCTAATGCCATTTAGCCTCCTAGTTTTGTATTAGTTCTTCAAATGTAATGCCTCTTACGTATTCAAGTTTACCATCTCTAGCAATTACTCTAGTATAGGTATCTGTAATATCATCATAGTATACACCTTGAGCAACATTTCTTTTTAATAAATTAGGTCTTTTAGTTGAAAATAATTTTTTAGCTCTTGGTAATTGTATATTTACTTTTGCGGCTTTTAACTTATCAAAATCACTTAGTTCAAAGTTAGCTCTGTTTTTAGCAGTAGGCATATCTTTCATGTCCCCTGATTTAACCATAGTCTCCGCATAACTAAATACTTTTTCTTCAGGTGAATCTGTTTTTAAAAAATCAGAAGGTTTTCTATAAGTAGAGTCTATAAACTCTTTCATTTTAGAATTTAATCTTGCATTATATTCTTCTGTAGTTTCCGTTTCCATTTGTGGTCCTACAGATAATTTAGCTTGCTCTCTAATTTTTAAAAGATTATCTTTTCCTAAAGTATCTACAGCTTTAGCTCTTAATGCAATATTTTCACTGTCTTTTGATCTTCTAGTTTTAATTAAATCTTTTATTGGGTCTTTAGCTGCAGCAGCAGAAGTTTGTAGAAGCCCTGAAAAACCTGAACCTTGAGGTGTTTGAGTTAATAAGTTTGGTCCAAATTGTAATAAGAAGTCTGTAGCAGGATCAGAACTCATGTCTTGTCCACCACCTCTAATTAAAGAAATGTAATCTGCAATATCTTGTTCTCCAACGTTTAATGCAGGGTTAGTAGATCCTACCTTATAATTACTTCTGTCCACAATACCAGTCATGATACCGTCACCGACGTTACCACCTTTTCTAAACATAGGTCGTCTTAATGTTTTCATTATCCCCCTAGTCCAAAACCTTTGTATATGCCGGCTAGAGTTGCTCCTGTTCCTAAAGCTGTTTGCATTATTCCAGGAGTAGGAGTGAATGTTTGTTGTGTTTGTCCTGGGTATCCTGATATTAAACTAGTTACCCCTGAACCATATTGATTAGCTGCAGTTAAAGGTTGCATTAGTTGTTGTTGTAATAATTGTTGTTGAGCTGTTAATTGTGCTTGGTTCTGCGCTTGGTTCTGTGCACCTAAACTAGAAAGAGCTCCAATGTCTTGACCCATAAATTGTTGTTGCGCACCACCTAGTCCTAAAGCAGCTTGACCTAATCCTAATTGTTGATTAGCTAGTTGTTGTTGATTTTGAAAAGCTTGTTGTGCAGCATTTTGAGCTTGGCCAAAACCTTGTTGTAATAATTGTGATTGTATACCTGCTCTGTTTCTATCTGATGTAGATTGATATTCTGCTCTTTGTACACCTTCTCTACCACCACCAAAAGCACCTGCTGCAATCGCTGCTGCTGGTACACCTTGTGCTCCTTTTTGAGCTTGGACATCATATTCAGCAAGAGTTGTGTCAATAACATCTTGTTGATATGGAGACATAAATTGTTTGTATGCACTAGGTCCCATAAACTGACCTGCTTGTCCTGCTAATACACCTGCTTGTTGTTGAGCTTGTTGAGCTTGATTTAAAAATGGTTGATAAGCACCAATACCTGAAACAGCTAAATTTTCTGCTTGTTGTTGTAACTTATCTTTACCTGCTACAAATTGTGGACCAAATACTTTAGAAAGATCAGCACCTGAATAACCACCGACTGCTTTTGAAAGCATGTCTAAAAAAGTTTTACCGCCTGCCTCTATAAACTCTGGTGGTAATACTTGTGTTTGTTGTACAGCCATTATACTACTCTCGATTCTAGTTTTTTCATTGTGTCATACATAAGTTGAGCACCTTTATTAATATCTCCTCCACCTGCATTTCTTACAGCATCAGCGGTAAATACAAATTCGTTATTAGATAACATCGCTGGGATATCATCTGCTTTTTCTTTTACACCAACTGGAGGAATAAATCCACCTGTTTCTCTAAGGTCTAATTCTTTAACACCTTTAGGGTTAATATTAATAGGTAGGCTCTCGATGCCTGATGCCATCTCTACTTTTTGATCAGTTCCCATAGCATAACCAATACGACCACCGTCTGCATAGCCACCTTGACCTGATGAATATTCAGAGGTATCTCTTTCAACAGCTTCTGCTATTTGGTCTGCAGTGTAACCTAAATTTTGATAATAACCTGTTAAGTATTTTCTTAAAGAACTTACATCTCTTGTAATCATTTCTTGTTCCTCTTCACCCATTCCGGCTAATGCTCCTAATGCAGAACCTCCTAAAAATACTTTACCAAAGTTTTTTAATGCTGCACCTTCACCTACAGATTTTTTAAAAAGAGAAGGTAAACCAATATTGCCTAAAAAACCTTTACCTCCAAGACCAAAAGGTAGCCCAAAAGCATTAACACCTAAACCTATAGCTGCTAATCCTAAAGGAGATTTAATTACATTTCCTACGCCTTTAACTAAACCTTTAACTCCTTTTTTAATTCCTTTAACTATACTTCCTAATCCATATTCTTGTCTGTCCATTTCCATACCACCATCAGCCAATCCAACTCTAGAGTTCATAAATAAATTTGGAAAAGTTCCGCTACCTCTCATCATCATTTGAAATAAATTACCCGGATTACTTTGCATTCCTCCAGGTGCATCTACAGCAGGTCTAGGACCAAACTGAGACAACATTGGTTTACTTGGTAATGGCACTGTAGTATTCTGATCTAAAGGCCCTGGTTGTCCCCCCGAAGGTTGACCTATTTGACTTTGTAATGAATCTATAGATGTATTAATACCTTGTAACTCTTGTTCAGCAGAGTCTATGCTTGAACTTAAACTACCTAGTCTAGGATAAATACCACCGCTCTCACCTAAAGTAGTTTGTTGCATTCCTAATCCAGCAGCTAACAAAGGCATTGTTGAAGATGAAGTTGGTCCTCCTCCAGCTGCCATCTGTGGATCTATTTGTTGCGCTAGCGCTGCTGCTTGTGGACTTGCGAATCTTGTCATAGTTTATATATTTAAAAAAGTTAAAAGCAGGCATAGAAGTCCTGAAAATACTACACTTTATTTGATTTTTGTATCTTCGTCAAGCGGTTTGGCATGTTTTGCTGGCCTGTGACCTTGATATAAATCATCATAAAATCTACCACAATATTGAAACTCTCCAACATGTGTTATTACATCCATTACATAGATATGTACTTTACCACCCATATCACCCCATCTTTGACAAAAACCAAAGTCTTCACCAAAATAACGTTTAGTTGTAGGGTCATGTATTGTATCAAAAAGGTTATACATATTTGGTTTTTTCTCTTCTTTACCATTAATATATGTAGGTTGAAATATTTCTAACTGAGGGTATTGTTTTATCATATCCTCTAATACTTTTCTTTTAATTAACATACATCCTGTTGGAGCATGTGTTACTTCTATAATACCTTTCTCAGCTATTATGTTATGATTATCTTTTACTTTAATTGGATAAGTAAAACCTGCTCTCGATAAATCTTGTGCAGATGTAATGGCGTCTTGTTTATTGTTTATTCTTCTCCATACTTTATCCCAATCCAACATCTTCATAGGATAAGGACATGAGATAACATCTTTATCAGCTTTTAACATTTTCTCTATTGTAGAAAACTCAAAGTCAATATCTGAATCTATAAATAAAAGGTGTGTATAATTATCAGGGTGATTTAATGTTTCTGCTACACATAAATTTCTACCTTGTGTAACCAAAGAAGATTTTAACAAAGTAAAACTAACCATTATTTTTTTTATCATACACTCTTGTTGAAACTTTAAAACTGCTTGTGTGTAATGCATTGAGGTATCACTATGGCAAGGCGTACATACCATTATTTTATATGGAGAAGCATCACCTACATTTATCTCTGTTACCTTTTCTTCTGGTTTATCAAACCAAATAGGTTTATTTGGATTTTGCATTAATAGCTCCTTTTAAAAATCTAGTCCAACCATTAGCTATTTTATGCCAGTTGTAATAAATATTTACATAATGTGATTGTGAGTCTACATGATTATGTATTTGAGGATCATGTAAAGTATTTGCTGCGGCTTCTATACCAAAAGCAAACTTTTCTGCTAATCTTCTATGATCATCATCATAAGTTATAAACATTGGAAACTCTGCACCTGTTTCAAATAATGCTCCTAAATTTGTTGTAACACAATACAAACCACCAGCCATACATTCTAACAAAGATATACAAGACGTTTCTTCAAAAATACTAGGGTACACATACATATTATATTTGTGCATGTTTGATTTTATATAATCATTAGGCTTGTAACCTATATAATTTACATTCGGTAAAGCTTTTGCTTGTTCGTATAACTCTGTAAAGTTGTGATCATTTTGTTCATAAAAATTTTTTCCATATACTTCTGTAGAAGAGTATACATCTAAACTAATCAAAGGATTCTTTACTAATTGCATCGCACCTAGTAAAACAGACAAACCTCTCCAAGGTGTATTCTGGTGAATAATTTTTATAGGTTCACCTTCTTTATAAGGTTTAGCTTTCTGTATATTATCTATACCATTTTTAATAACAATACATCTTTCTAATGGTAACCTAAACATCATTCTAAATTTTTCAAAATTCCAATGTGAGTTAAATACATACCAATCATATTTATAATGATTACTTTTATCTTGGAACCATGGTGCTAGATTCGGTTGATCATAAGAATTTTTTTGCCAAAGTATATTTACCTTGGTTGGATGCAATGGAATCTTTTCAGGTATTGAAGTTGTTATTTGTACTTGATCTAATAACTCTTTATCAACATATTTTTCTAAATAGTTAAATTGTAACTCGGTGCCACCTTTAGGTGCTTGATTTATTATCATCTTTGCTCATTGCTTTCTGTAATAAGTTTAGACCTTTTGGTGATACTTGAACTGTTAGATCTTGTACCACGTGATCTGCTTTCGTTTCTGTATTAGGATCATTTATATCAGCATCTCTTTCTGCTTCATCTTTATAAATTTTACCTGACTTAACATTTCTAATTGTAACTACTGTTGTACAATTTATTTTTAATATATCGTTATCCATTTTGTTGTGACCTGTCTATTAAAGCATAACTTATGGCGCCTTGTATTTTATTGCTGCCCGTCGCTGCTTGCACTGTTATAGCATCTCCCGCTTCTAAATTCAAGCCTTGAGGTGCAGCATTTACTTGTGACTTAGCTGCTACATCATCTCTAAAAAATTCATACTCGGTGTTTGAATCAGATGAATCAACTAAATTCATATTTACTACAATAGCTGATGATGCATCATTATTTGCACAATAAACACTTTTAATTATAATTGCTCCACTAGTAGGGCAAGTAAGCACCGTTGCTTTAGCTGTATCAGCTTGTTTAAAACCTTGATTTTTATATTGTATAGTCATTAGGATAAAAAGTAATTATATGCATCTTGCTCTTCTTTCAAGTCATTTTGAAAAGCAAAATTTAATTCCATTTTAATAGTTTCAATTGATTGTAAAATTTGTCTTTGATTTTCTACATCATACTCTTGTTTAGGTTCTGGTATATATGCGGTTACTTTAGCCATTATCTTCCTACTCCACCCCTCATGCTACCTAAATCTCTAGATCTAGTCGCAGCAGCATCTCTTTGTGGTCCATCTCCTTCTCCTCTGCCCATAGCAAGATCTCTTGCTGATGGTGTAGCAGAAGGTCTTTGTGCCATTTGTTTTTGTAAACCTCTTGCTTGTGCCATAGTCTGTGCTGCTCTATTTTCTCTTTCTCTAAGTCCACCATAACTTCTCATATCTAAATAATCAGCTAAATTTTTTGCTTGAGCAAAATCAGAACTTTGTATTCTCGCATTAAGTGGTTCTAATAATTTTGCTATGCCACGTACAGGACTAAACCTAGATAAAAATTCAAATAAACTACCTATGCCTTTAGATTTTTCTTCTTCTTCTTCAACGTCTGGTTCATTAGCAACGCCAAAAGAAGTATCTATAACAGGAGTTAAATCATCATATAATAAATTAGATGCTATAGTGTCTTTAGCTATTTGTGGTGAAGTTGGCATTTCCATATCTTGATACTCTAAACCTACAAAAGGATCTTTAGCATAAAAAGAATCTGGAGGTATATTAAGTCTTTGTCTTACAGCTTCAGCAGCTTGAGTTTGTATTGGAATTCCTTGTGATACACCTTGATCGTATTGACTTAGATTTATGTTAAATGGAGTATTTGTGTTATTAAGAAAATTTCTATTTCCACTAATTAATGCTTTTTCTAAATTAGAAAGATTGTCAGGAAGTAGACTTTCTGCTAACGCTTGAGCAGAAAAAATACCTTGATTTGCTGTATTACCAAAATTAGGTTCTGCTGCACTTACTTTACTAAAAGGATTAAATGTATCTATCGCTCCAGCTATGATTCCTTTTTCTGGAATTTCTTGTTGAGCTTCGTATGCAGCTTTCATTTTTTCGTAGTTATTTTGACCAGTTAAACGAGATGATTGTTGATCTTTAGTTTTAGTAGGATCATATAGTTTTTCAAACTGTTGATCATAAAACAGTTGTTCCATAGGTTTTAATTGATTCAATAAATCATCAAATTTTATTTCAGCCATTATCTTCTTCCATCTGGTTTTGCGTCAAGTCTTAATGTACCGTAACGCCATGTTTCACCCACAGCATCACATTCTATTTTAAGTGCCACTAATCTTGCTCTTGCACGAGTGTCTATTTTATCAGTAGATGAGCTTATTGTAAAGGGTCCAAGTGGTGAGCTTGCAGCTGTACCTGTTGGATAATTGTTCAATAACAAAGTAATCTTAGAGTTACCAGTCAACACTTGAAAGTCTGGTATAAATCTTTTTACAGACATTATAAACTCACCATCTCCTCTAAAGTTAGCAACACCTGAAGATGAGAAGCTAGAGGAGCTAGTAATATCATAATCCCCTGATTGAATAAAAGCATCAATAGAAGTAGTACCAGAACTGTTTACTTGATCAGTTCCTTTTTCATGTTCATAATATGTAGATGCACCAAAAGTATCTGTAATTCCTTGTATATCAAAGTTAGGTGTAGCTGTCTTATCATATTCAGTTGCATAAGGAAGTTCAAATACACCTTGATCTAAATAGCTAGTTCTAGCTAAAGAACTTGTAGTAAATAAATTCTCTGCATAATTATATGTTACGCATCTATCTATTTGTGAAGAACCATTTTTAGGATAAAACCAATTAATCTCATTATATAAATTATTGTGTTCTGAATAAACAAGAGGACCTGAAGAGTAGTTAAGTCCAAGGTGATCACCATTTGTAGTAAACACAAAGTCTTCTACTAAACAAGGTATGTATTTAACTGTACCATCAAACTTAAAGAAACCACCTTCACTAGACATCCAATATACTTCACCATTAGAATAGGTTAAAGCGTTCTGTCCAATGCATCCACAGTTAGTACCAACTTGTTTTAAAGAAAAAGTAAAAGGAGGTCCTACGTATTGAATAACATAAGCTGCAAGATCAGTTAATACTAATGTATAATCTTTACCTGAAACAGCAGCAATAATTCTATTACCTTTATCTAATCTAAAACTACCTGCCGTGTTAGTAGCAGTTGGTTGATATTCATTAAAGTTTTCTTGATCACTAAATCTAATAAACATAGGATCTAAAGTTGTTGTGTCTCCAATAGTTGTTTCAGTTCCAAAATGAAATACGTGTCTATCTCTATCAGAAACTTGCGTTAGTCTACTTGCAGTTGGTGCACCAGTCATTACAGTTGCTCTATTATTTTTTGGATTGTTTGCACCTGCATTCCAAGTAAATGTTTTACCACCATGAACTGTTGCAATTAATATTTGACCAAAGTTATCAAGGCTCCAGAAGCCTGCATCAAAAACCACGTTAGAAGATAAAGAAGCTGATCCCCATCCAATATAATATTCAACCGTAGCACCATCACTGTGCGCTGATCTAGTTCCTGCTACAGCTCTTGTTATACCTGTTAAATCATTACCATTTATTCCTGTATAAGAAATATATTCTGCTCCTACTTTTATAACTCCTGTTAACGGAAAACCAGTTGTTGATGCTAACGTAATACTTGTACCTGATCCTCCTGTACCAGCAGTGTCATCATTCAAAGCACCATTTAAGGTATTTGTAAATCCAGAAGATCCAGCCCATGCAGCTGTGCCCCAACCAAGACCTGCAGTTTGGAAAGTTGTACCTACGAATACATACGGATCAATTTGTGCAGATCCTGTACCTGAAGAACTACCTGCTGAAGTTGTAGGCATAATAATTTCAAATGTGTTTGAAGTCACATTTCTTATTTCAAAAGTATTATCTTCAAAAGCAGTTGTTGTGTAACCAGAACCTGTAGGAACAGTAACAGAGGAAAACTTTACATATCTTCCATTTGCTAATCCATGAGCTGTTTTATTAACTGTGACTGTTGTAGAACCAGATACTGATGTAAATGTAGCGCCAGTAATCGCTGTATCTAATGGAGTAATATCGTAAAACCGGTTGTCATTAAATAAAAACAAACCTTGAGAAGTTCCTATGGCTGCATATTGTTCACCTGTTATAGAAGTAAAATCATGTTGTGCTCTTGCTGCTCCAGGTAGTGTATTGTTATTTGTAGTTAACTGTGACCAACCACCTATCTTTTCAGGTAGTCCATATCTAAATCTAACAAAGTCTCCATCAACCCACTGCGATTCTGCACCAGACACAGTGATTTGTTTGTCGAAACCAGGCTTGAAATTTAATTTTTGCAGCATATAGTAACTTATATATTAGTTATTTAAATTATGAAAGACACAATATTCTATATCTAAATGCATATACTATCAATTCATTTTGGTCACGATGGAGCATTTTCCATATCTAAAAACAACAAATTACTAATGCATTGTCAATTAGATAGATTCAACAGAATTAAACACCACAGTAAATTATCTAATTCTTTATTAATATATCTGCAATCTTTAAAAATTGTATTTAATTTTGTAATTTTTGTAGATCTACTAGATGAAGATAACAATAAAGATGAACCTTATTTAAAAGAAGTATTTGATAAATTTAAACTTATAAATGACCAAACTAAGATCATAAACTTTGCAAACAAAAAAAATAGAGAACATCATCTTTTACACGCTTATTGTAGTAAAGCTATGTTAGGACCTAATGAAAATTATGTCGTCGCTGATGGAGGCGGTGTTCGGACTAGAAATGGAGAATATGAAAGAGAATCAATTTATGATAAAAATTTTAATTTAATTGCAAGTTATCATAAAAGAATTGGAGTAAGATATGGACATATAACCGCTAAATTATTTAACTGTCAATATGAAGACGGATTTCATTTTTGTGGAAAAACAATGGCCTTGTCTCAATATGGAAATAAACTAATAAAACATTCTAATAATTTAACGGAAGAAAGAAGTAATACTGAGTGTCAAAATTTTTTATACTCTCTTCAAAAAATAACTGAAAAAGATTTATTAGAAATAATGCCAAAAGAAAATGTTAATTACACAGGTGGTGTAGCACAAAATATTTTAGCTAATTGTCAATTTTTAAAATATAAAAATATAAAAATTGATCCAATTTGTATAGACTCAGGTATTTCATTAGGACTATTAAATTATTTTTTAAAAGGTAATCTTGAACAATTAAACACTGTTTATCTAGGTCCTTTACCTGATTACACAAACATAGATATATTTAAAAATAAAAATTTTGACATAGTAGATAGTAATGAAATTAAAGTTGCTGAATTACTAAAAGATAATCCTGTAGCTTTGTTCCAAGGTAGATCGGAGCAAGGTCAAAGAGGATTAGGTAATAGATCGCTATTAATAAATTGTTTTAATAAAAAAGCTGTAGAAAAAATAAATGCTATAAAAAATAGAGAATGGTATAGGCCTTTTTCACCTAGTGTAATTGAAGAAAAAGCAAATTTATTTTTTGATATGCAGGGAAAAGTGTCTCCTTATATGATGTATGCTTTTAAAACAAAAGAAAATTTATCTAATGTTTGTGCTATTGATGGGAGTAGTAGGGTGCAAACAGTTAACAAAAATCAAAACTCTAATTACTACAATTTATTAAAAGCCTCTGGCGGTATTTTATTAAATACTAGTTTAAATTTTCCAGGCCAAGTGCTTGTAGAAAATTTACAACATTTAAAATATATGTTTATTAATTCACCCTTGAAATATGCTTGGTTACCTGATATTAATAAATTAGTAACAAAGAAAGAATTATAATAATGGACCATTTAGAAGCAATTGTTGAGATAAAAAATATAATAGACCCTGCTTTTATAGATAAAATAATACCTTTTATAGATAAAAAAGCTAAAACTAATATGACAGTTCAATCTGGTTTAGATAAAACTATTAGAAATGTAAAAGGTTATCATTTAAATGATCACACTCCTACAAATATGTTTTATTGGCAATTTGTTAAAAAAGAAATAGAAAGACTTCATGTTTATTATCAAGCGAAATTTCCTAAAATTTGTAACTCTCAGATTAATCAAATAGATTTATTAAAATATAAACCAGGTGGAAAGTATAATGTTCATACTGATCATTTAACAAATTCCTATAGACATTTAAGTGTTATTATGAATTTAAATAATGAATATGAAGGAGGAGAATTAATTTTTACAGATCAAAAAGAAAAAGAAATTAAAAAATTAAAACTAGGTAAAGGATCAATAGTATTTTTTCCTAGTAATTTTATGTACCCTCATGGTATTCAACCTGTAAAGAAAGGAACAAGGTATAGTATAGTTGCATGGCTGCAGTAGATTATAAATTAATAAAAAACTTTTTTTTAAAAGAAGAACTAGAAATATATCAAAAATATTGTCATAGAAAATTAGATCAAGGTATGTATGAACTTCACAAAGTTAATTTTTCACCTGCTTGGTATAATGATGCTTTAATGACATCTTTATTAGATATTAAATTGCCCATAGTAGAAAAAGAATCTAACTTAAAATTATTTCCTACATATTCTTTTTGGAGATATTATGTATTTGGTGGAATGTTAAAAAAACATTCTGATAGACCATCTTGTGAAATATCTGTTACTGCTTGTATAAAAAAAGAAGATAATTGGCCTATTGTAATTGAAGGTACATCATTTGAATTAGAAGAAGGTGACGCAATTTTATATGCAGGTTGTGATCAAAAACATTGGCGCCCTGGTGTATATAAAGGTGAAGGTATGGCTCAAGTATTCTTACATTATGTAAACAAAAAAGGTCCATTTACACATCATGCTTATGATAAATATAATAAAACTACAGGAAAAAAATCTTCAGAAGAAGATCAAAACATATTGAGAAAAAATGAAAAAAAAAATAAATAATATAGAAAACTTTATAGGTATATATGATAATTACATTTTACCTGAAGAATGTGACAAAGCTATAAAATTATTTGATGATCAACACAAATTTAAAAACACTTTAAACAGACAAGCTTTTGAAAGTGCTCCTACTTTAAATAAAAAAGATAATCAATTTTTTGCAAAAGAAAATAATATTGATATATGGTGGTCAGAGCTAAAACCTATGATGGCTAATTTTGATATTGCTTTTAGAAATTATTCGGAAACTACAGGAGCACAAGAAGCTTATTCGCAAGAATTTCATTATTCTGTTATGAAAATTCAAAAAACTTTACCTACAGAAGGATATCATGTTTGGCACATAGAACATAACCACGGATTTGATAATGAACCTCGTGCTTTTGCTTTTACTGTATATTTAAATGATGTTAAAGAAGGAGGAGAAACAGAGTTCTTACATTTTTCTAAAAGAGTAAAACCTAAAAAAGGTAGAATAGTTATATGGCCTGCAGCTTTTCCATATGTGCACAGAGGTAATCCACCTTTATCTGGTAAAAAATATATTCTAACTTCTTGGATGAAACTTAGACCTTAGATACTATGAAGAATAAGATGTAGGTCTTGGACCTTTTTCAGACTCTTCCCTTGGATCTTCATCCCAGTCTAATTGTAATTTTGATAAATGAGCTGCATCCCATCTAGAAGAAAATTGACTTATATCTCCTAAATTTGCATCTGCATAAGTTGTATGTTGAGTTTCGTCTCTATACTCTACTTCATCAGTAGGTGAAGATGTTCCGTATTGAATAGCCCAAATATTTGAAAATTTAGAATCAGCCCAAAAAGAATCATCAGATATAACATATCCAATACCTTGACTTGCTCCCTCTGCATGATTTTTAATTATGCATTTGTCTTCAAATACTATTGTCCAATTTCCTTGTGCTGCCATTTTATTTTTCCTATGTTTTTATAATATAAATTAATGTTAAGTAAGGTTGTAATACTGAATTAGATGATCCACTAAAGTTACTACTAGTTGAACTAGATGCATTACCACTACCACTAAAGTTTGCACTCATATTGTGAGAGTGTGATCCACCTGAACCTGCATTATTAGTGTTAGGAGTAGGACCATCAAAACCGCTTTGTTGTCCACCTATTTTAAAAGGGTTACTATCATTAGGAGGAGATGTTCTTGTAGGTATTCCATGTGAGTGAGAGGCTAACTGTGGAGTTGATAAAGTTGCATTACCTGTTGAACCTCCAACGTTACCTGAAACGTTAATGTTTGTATTTGTGTTACTAGACACGTTACCAGAGTTAGATACTGTATTAGCTCCTCCAGTAGATGCTAAAGCTTTGTTATTTGATTTACCTACAACAACTTCGTCTTGTAGATCTGGTACGTTAAAAGTACTTGATCCATTACCTGCTCCGTAAGTTGTACCTACAATTGCAAATAAAGCTGAATAAGTTGATCTTGAAACTGCTTGTCCATTACATTCTAAAAAACCTGTTGGCAGAGATGAATCTGTCCAAGGAACTACTGTTGCTGTTGGGATACCACCTACAAGAAGCGATCCCGCATTGATCATTTCTGTTCCGCCTGAATATAGTGCCATTATGAGTCTCCTTTTACCTTGGATAAATTAATTTTAAATTTTTCTCCAGATATATTATTAATCATAAATATATCATTTTTGCCTTCTTGTAAAGTCCAATTGCCTTTAGTTCCATCTACTATATTACCCTTTTCTTTGAACCTATTAGTAAGGTGTAAGTCACCTGTATATATGTCTCTAAAAACATTACTAGCTGCTCCTAAATCATATGTATCATTTGCACCAGGTAAGATATGCCCTGAAACTCTTAAAGCCCCTGTTGAACTAAGAGCTTCGTATATATCTGATCCATCAGTATATAATATTTTTTTACCTTTATCTGTTGTTCCCCAAGTAACACCTGATCCACCACTTGGTTTAAAAGTTACAGTAAAAGCTCCTGTGGTATTGTTTTCTACAATATAAGTTTTTTCAATAGTCTGTGGAATAGTAACATCTATATTTTGAGAAATAGTTCCTGTTAATTTTATTATTTGGTTTTTACCATTAGACAAAACACCATTAGAAAATGTTAGAGTTGCACCGCTAGTTGTGTTTACAGTAACAGCTTCATAACCACCGATTGCTTGTTCTAAAATAAGTAAATTAGTATTTGTAAATTGTCCCCAAGTCCCTGGATTTTCTCCAGTTGCTTGCACTGTTAATTTTAAACTTGTTGATGTAGTATTTGCCATAGTTTTATTTTATTGTATTTTTAATCAAAATCAAGCTACTTCTTGCCAACCAGGAGGGTTAATAGGAGCATTGCCCCTAGAAACTTCACTCCATAATGTAAATCTAGTATCAACCCCTTGAGTTATAGTCATAGGTATTCCTGTTAGTATTGCTAATGAATCTGGTGCTGATGCAGTTCCTTCTTGCATAGTCATCGCTTGACCAGTTAAATCTACCAAAGTATTAGCATCTAAAACAGCTGTACCAAGAGCTGCTGTCATAGCAATACCTGTTTCAGTGACGTTAGCATCTCCAGTAACTGTTGGAGCATTTTCTTGCATAGTCATCGCTTGACCAGTAACTGAAACATTTACATTAGCAAAAGCAACAGTGCTTCCTAAATTTATATTAAATCCAATTCCTGTTACATCTTCTGTTGTAACATCAGTAAACGCTTGAGCTGTTCCTAAAACTAATGGTGTTGCAAATCCTGTTTCAATAACGTTAGCATCTCCAGTAACACTTGGAGCGTTTTCTTGCATTGTTAATGAGAATCCTGTTAAAGCAACAAGACCATCTGCTGTAATCTCTGTAACATTACCAAGTGACATAGGAAGAGGGAAAGTTCCTACGATTCCACCAACTGTAGCTTCAACTTGTACGTTTACTCCATCAATAGTATTAGGGCTGAGTGTAGCAAAAGGTGCTTCACCAAATGCATTTAATGTATCTTGTTCAGGTGTTATGTTTGCAACAGTTAAATCAAAACCTGTTACAGGAACATCAGAGTTACCAATTGATTCAGTTGTAGTTCCTAAAGTATTAGTTAAAGCTTGTCCTGTTACATCTACAAAAGCTCCTGCAAGACCAGAAAGAGTACCTGTTGCACCAACCATTGGTTGACCTGATACAGATACGTTAGCGTTTCCTTTAATTACACTAAGTGAATTTTCTTGTGCGGTTAATGCAATACCAGATGGATATGCAATTACGCTTGAAGCGTCAGCACTAAAAGGTGCCTCTGAATATGCGGTAACTCCCAAAGCCATGGAATTACATCTCTTCTAGTTTAAATCTGTATTTTTTACCTGATTTGTTATTTAAAATAAATAAACTTTCTGCACCCTCTTGAATAGTCCAATTACCTTTTGTGCCATCAACAGCGTTACCTTCTTCTTTTGCTTCGTTAGTTAAGTGTAAGTCTCCAGTGTATATGTCTCTCCACACATTACCTGATGCACCTAAATCATAAGTGTCATTTGCACCAGGTACAATATTTCCTGAAACAGTAGCGGCACCAGTAACAGTTAAAGTAGAACCATCAAAAGTTAAATTAGCTTCACCATTTAAACTATCTGCATCAGAATAAGTTGCTATTCTATTATTTGCTCCATTTGCAGTAGAAGTAATTGCTGCTGCTGCAATAGTTTGAAAGGATGGCACTGCTCCAGCTCCTGCTGAAGTTAAAACTTGTCCTGAGCTTCCTGTTGCTACTGCTGCTGGGTTTCCAGATGTGTCATAAGTAATTAAGTTACCATCTGTCCCTGAAGCCATTTTGGCTAGAGTCACTGCATCGTCTGCTATTTTAGCAGTAGTTACATTAACGTCTACAATTGAAGCAGTTACTACAGCATCTGATGCAAGCTGATCTGCACCTACTGCGTCATCGCCAATTTTAGCTTGAGTTACTGCGTCGTTTTGAATTTCTGCTGTAGCTACTCCTAGATCTTTAATTGTTATTGCACCAGAACTGGCGGCAAAGTTGTCTGAGCTAAATGAGGCAGCTCCTTTGGCAGACGTAGAAGCATCTGCTAAATTAATAGTAACATCTCCTGAAGATCCACCGCCTGATAAATTTGTACCTGCTGTAACAGCAGTAATATCTCCAACTGTAGGTGTTTGAAAAGATGGTTGTGCTCCAGCCCCTGCACTTGTTAAAACTTGTCCTGAAGTTCCTGTTGCTATTGCTACAGGATTACCTGAAGCGTCATATGAAATAATATTTCCGTCTGTGCCTGATGCCATTTTAGCTAATGTCACTGCATTGTCTGCTATTTTGGCTTCTGTAACATTTACATCTACAATAGAGGCTGTTACTACAGCGTCTGATGCAAGTTGATCTGCACCAACAGCATCATCTGCAATTTTAGCTTGAGTTACTGCATCGTTTTGAATTTCTGCTGTGGCTACTCCTAAATCTTTAATTGTTATTGCTCCAGAACTAGCAGCAAAGTTATCTGAACTAAATGATGCTGCTCCTTTAGCAGATGTAGAAGCATCAGCTAGATTTATTGTAACATCCCCTGAAGATCCACCACCTGATAAATTAGTTCCAGCTGTAACTGCTGTAATATCTCCAACTGTAGGTGTTGCAAAAGTAACTGCACCTGATCCATCAGTTGTTAAAACTTGAGAAGCAGATCCATCTGACGTAGGTAACGTGTAAGCTGAAAGACCAAAGTTTGATCCATCACCTTGAATAATTTTTCCTGCTGTTGTTGCTAATCCTGCAACGTCTTGTAGTTGAGCATCTAATCTTGCATTTGCAACAGTACCACTTGCTAATGCTGTTGCATTTAAATTTGTTAAATTACTTCCATTGTTTGCAACAATGTTTCCGCTAGCATCTAGTATAACTGATTTAGATGCAGGTAGAGTACAGAAAACATCTTTAGTACCTGCAGGTAAATTTACTGCAGCATCACTATTAGATGAAGATATGATAGTAGTTCTAGCTAAAGTGCCAGCTGCTACTGTTCCTAATCCTACTTCAAATTCACCGTTGTTAGCAACGATGGCATAATACGTTGTATTCGTATTTCCAATTGCAGATGAAAATGTTTCAAAACCTGTTACTGCTCCTGCAAGAGTAAGCGTACCCGTACCTGTAGTGGTAGAGGTTTCTTTTACTCTATCATTTACGACTAATGCCATTTAATTCTCCTTAACCAGATATTCTTAATATAGCTGCTGCTGTAGTAAATGCTGGGAACTGAATTGTAAAAGTTCCTGATGTAGCTGTTTTATCTGATCCAAAATCTAAAACACATACTGTTGCGTTAGTAACAGCTGAAGATGTATTGTAGATCATAGCACCTCTAGCTGTCAACGTAACACCTGTGAATGATAGATCTGCAAAGTCAACAATTGCAACACCTGATGCAATTGAAGTATTTTGACCTGTCAGAGCTCCACCACCAGAAGTGTAAGTACCTGTATTTGCAACTTCATTTGTAGTTATAAATGCAGTAGTTGATGAGTTTAGAGTTGCGGAGTTAGTATAAAGAGCTAACTTAAACTTATCACCACTAGATGAAGAAAAATTTTGATCACCTTCTAGTAATTGTTTTTTAAAAGCATTTGCGATTGCCTGTGTTATAGCCATAGTATATCTCCTTTTATTTTCCTATTCGAGGAACACCACTTTGATATTCGTCTCGTCTTCTTCTTCCCATTTGTTCGATTGAGAAGCCTTCTATTACTTGTTTATACTTTTGTTCGTATAATTGCAATAGGTCTTGTGGGCCTTTTAAAAAACCGTAGGCCTCGACTAGGCATGCATATAAAAGTCCATTGGGAAAATTCTGACTTATATATGTTTGAGTATTTGTACTAGATAATCCGGGATCTTTCAAGATATAATTTAATTGAATTGTGTAAGTGGCATCAGGTGTTGGTGCAACTACAATTGTGTTTTCGTCCCATAGACTGTAATATTTTGGTACTCCTGTATCTTCTGTAGGATTAAATTCTGACATAAAACTAGTATCTCTATATTGTAAAAATTCTCTGTTGTTAGGTTGAGAACTTCCTTGTGAATCAACTATTTGTGCAGATCTAACAACCAATAAACCTGCAGGTCTACTAATAAATCTGTCATTAACAATTAAATTAGCTGTATCATATCTTCTGTTATTATCAGAATCTATATCTCTAAGAATTCTAAATTCTGCATTTTCTATAAATCCATTTAAGATAGTTGAAGTAAAAACGTTTGCATCAACTTCAGTATAATCTCTAATTTTATCTACTAATTCTGTATATGTCATAATTATCCTCTATCATTTATTGGTCCAATTGTACATTGAAAACCACCTCCTGTAGCTGCACTTAAAGCATTATTAGCTAATTCAAAATCAAAACCTGTTTGTATAGTAACTGTAGTTGGCATTCCAGGATTACTTTCAGTTCTAGTTGTTAGAGCTGTAATTTTATATGCTCCAAAAACTTTAGCTCCACTAGAATGAGAACTTGCATTAGTTTTTTTAGGAGCTACTCCTCTGTATGGAGCGCTTGTTCCTCTAACACATCCTGTTAAATTAGTTCCTGAGATTCCGCTATATTCAACAACTTCATTTTCAAATAAACCACTAGTAAGATTTACTTTTTCAATAACAATAAATCCACTTGAAGGCATACCAAAAGTAAAGTCTAAGGTAATAGTGCTATCAGTTTTTGTAATATCTCCTTGTAAAACCATTCCTGATACTTGCAATATAGACTGATCAACACCACCTACAGATAGTTGTTTAACATCTCTAAATCTTACAATATCATTTACACTCATATCACCATTTTCAAAAGCTACAGAGACAGTTGCATCTGCTGCTTTAGTTGTGAAAGGATTATTAGGTAAAAAATCTTCTGTTGGAAATTCAGTTCTTGCAGGTCTTGCTTTTTCTAAACCTTGTGGATCAGCAACAAAAGGTTTTGGTTCTAATTGTGGTTGTTTACGTTCAAACTCGGAGTAATGCACAAAGGCACCATTCCATTCTGTAACCATTTCTCTCCATGGGAAAGCTAAACCGCTTCGATCAGAGATTGCTAAAGCGTGTTTTCCTTTTGCAAACTTTGCCATTAAATCTCCGGATAATAAGTTTTAGGTGAAATGTAAACACTTGCAGATGAACCATCTTCTTCCAATGCTCTCATTAATTCATCTTCATAAAGTAATTTTAATTCTTGTGTTCTTTGAGGAGCTTTTTTCTGTGATATATAATAAGCTAAACCTGCACACATACATGGTACAAATCTATTAACAACATCTGCTTCGTTAGTATATTTGCCTGCATCTTGTAATCTTTGTAGATAGTAGAAAAACATAAAGTCACCTACTTGTTCGGCACCTGGAGTTAAATATAAAGTAACAGATACTCTATCTATAAATCTTTGTACCCAATATTGAGAGGGTTGACCTGTAGCAGTTTTATTTGAAAAAGCTGAATACTGTGATCTGTTTACTTTTGCTAAAGGTGTATCTACATTTGAAGATCTTCTATAACTAGCTTCTAACATATCAGAAGCCATATTTACAAAATTTGTAACAGTGTCATTTATTAAATGTGAAGCAGCTGTCGTATCATCAATTCCTCTATCAGCTGTTGAAGTAAGAACTAAATTATTTCCTGAAATAGAACTATATTGAATTATTTCGTTATTTATTTTTATTTTACCTGAAGCAGGCATTTGGTTTACATCAGCCACTGGAATAGTTGTTGCTGTAGCATTTATTGCAGATGTTAAAGTTGATGTAATTCCATTAGAAGCACCATCGCTTGGAGATCTAAATATTACATATTCATTTTGACCACTAACTAAACTAAAAGCATGTTCTCTAACTTGCCAAAAATGGATACCTCTATTGTCCCATTCTTGAAGCATTATATTTAATGATCTTCTGGCAGAACGTAAATCATTACCTGAGTAATCAAAGAAACCTAATCTTTCAAAAGCCTCAGTTATAATTTCATCGATCGAGAATGTTTTCTCGAATGTAGTTGTGCCTGAAAAAGCCATTTATTCTCCTATGTAAAGAATACAGAACAAACTGTTACGTGTTCAGTAGTAAACGCTACACATAAATCTGATGTAAACTGAATAGGTCCAGGAAACATAATAACAATTGGATTTCCACCAGAAGTAGTTCCACTTGTTTTATATTTAAATTTTACTGTTCCAGAAGCTCCACCATCTTTTAAATGAAAGTCACCTCCTGTAGCAGTTGTGTTAAGCACAACTCCTAAAGCTTTTGTTCTCCCTGTTTTTACAATTTTATTTTCAGTAGTGACATTTGCATTAAGTACATTATCACTTGATCCGAATGCTTGCATATTTTTCTCCTTAAAATTTATGCGGGCCCGAAGGCCCACAAAATTATTTATTACTGTGTATCAAAAGGTGTTGTTAAAGATCCAGTAGCATTAAGCATTCCCTCTACAAAGTAAAGGTTTGCTGCAACTGCAGTAAACTTAATGTAAGAACCTTTTAAACCACCTGTTGTAGCAACAGCAGCACCAGCTTCACCATTTAGGTTAACTTCATTGTTTGCTGTAGCCGGAACCCATTGTTTTCCAGCAACCGAAGCATCAATACCAGCTGTTATGATACCAACAAATTTATCGTTAGTGTCTTTTGTTTTAATTGTACCAGTGAAATCGTCTGTGAAAAGAATTTCAAAAGTAGTTCCAATTGTGCTTGGATTATTTGGATCACTTCCTGGTCCTGCACTTGCTGAATCAGCAGATGCATTAATTGCAGGAATGGTGATTGCAGTTGGTGTACCTACAGGATCCATAGTTACAAGTCTTCCTGCGTGATCTTTAACAGTTAAATCAGTTGCTAAAGTTAATGCAGGGACTGCTCCCGGTCCAATTGATTGAAAACCATTTTTTGATCTTACTGGTCCGTCAAAGGTTGTATTTGCCATAATTATATCCTCCTAGTTTCCGATCATATTCTCTAGGCCGTCGACTATACGCGTATATGATCTATTTAAATTGTACAGTAAGTTTTTTATATACTAGTTTTGAGTAGAGTGCAAGAGAGCCTGTAATGTGGAGTGGATTTTTTCCAACGATGTAGCCTTTTGTTTAAGTAGCTACGGAAACTTGCGGAGCCGCATCTTCAACTTTATTTAGCAGATGTTCTTTTTTAGCCTCTGCTATTTTAATATGACTTAGAACTTCTCTAACTTTTCGATCTATTCTAACCATATCGAGAGTATATCTACCCTCTTTAAGATGTTCCTGCTCCCACTGTAAGTCCAGACCCCTCTTTTGCTTGTAAAGGTCGTTTAAGTGTTGCATCATTTTTTCCATCTATAACCTCCTCATAGGTTATTCTGTTTATCTTGTTATCATAAGATATTCCAAGATATTCCCAAATTATACTTTTTTCTCCCAACTTGTCAAGTATAGCTTGTTCTAGTGAGGTTGAGTTATCTTCACACGTAATAGTAAATTTAGAGTGATGATCATAAGCCCAAATATTTACTAGAAATTTTACCATTATTCTTTCTATTAGTTAATTGTGGCGAGACTATGTCCCGCCACAAAAAATTACGATTAACTTGCTCCTGAAGATCCGAAGATACCTCTGTAGTCAGATACACCAAATCTGTATCTTTCTCTAGCTTTGTATCTTACGTTTCCAGTATCAAAATCACCTTCCATTGCTGTTCTAATAGGTGTTCTTTCAAAATACTTCATACCGTTAGGTACATCAGTAATGAAGAAGTACGCATTAGGATCAGTTAAGAAATTGTTCACTCTGTAACCTTGAGGAACCATTCCCATAGAAACGATTGCATTGATATCGTTATCAGCTGTGCTTGTTCTACCTTGAGACTTCATAAGTCTTTCAGCAGTAAATTGAAGCTCAGAAGGAACGATCATTTTCATTCCTCTAGCAGCAATTTTAAGACCTCTTTCATCTGTCATTTTAGCAATGTCAATTAAAGATTGCTCTAATGAAGTTTCATTAAGGTCAGCCTGCGTAGCCAAAGTATTTGACACAGTTCCAGCGATCGTTGGGTGAGCTGTACTAAATAATTGTACACCATCTCCAGAAGTGAAACCACCTCCGAAACCATTGATCAGTGGATTTACTGATTTGATTTGTTTAGTATTCGCCATAGATCTAGCTAACGCTTTTGTATATCTAGACGCAAGTCTATCATACAAGTTGTCCTCAATCGCTTCTTCAGTGATTGCGAACGCTAGCGCAACAGTTTCCATAGTGTATCTAGCTGTGTAAGTCTCTTGAGCATTGTCAAAAGTTACGCCAGAACCTTCAGGTTTAACTGCAGCATTAGCAAAGCCAGATAACATAACTTCTTCTTCAAACGCTCTGTCTGAAGTTTCTGTTGCGTATATCTCAGCGTGCTGATTCTCATAACGTTTATATTCCAGTCCGAATAGTGCATTCAGGCCTGGTTCTAGTTCTTTAACTAGTTGTCCTCGTGATATAGCCATGTTTTTTCTCCTATTCTAACTATTATATTCCCGCCGTAGCGCTGTTGTAAATGTGTTCGTTAATCATCACAACCCAATTAACATATCCAGAAGCGATGTCGCTATTGTCTATGTTAGTTGATGGGCTCATAATTTTTAACTGACCACTTGTTGTTGACAACGTACCGTCATCTAACATTGAGTTAGATACAAAGTTCGCTGTTGAACCAGTTGAAATTACGATATCCGCATTCATGAATACATCAGTTTGCTGTGAAGCAGTTGATATATCAGTTTGGATTTCGAATCTTTCATATGGGTCATCACTTACGAATGCCACTGTGTCAGAAGCGTTAACTTGTGCATAGTGATTAGCAAACGTAGGTTTACTTGTATTTGGGTCTGTATAGAAAACACCATTAAGTGATCCAAGTAATCTCTCTCCAGCTGCTGCTTTTTCAACAGTACCAGTAGCTACTGGTTTTACAGCATCTTGAAAAAAGATAGTAGTCGCATAGTTTGCAGCGATACTATATTCACTTAAACCTTGGTTGTCTCTATTTTGACCAACTTTTCCGATCGCTCTTAGACCGAAAGGTTCGTTTTTATTTGCCATAGAGGCCTCCTTATAATGTACCTGCCCTTGCGGGCCTCCAGTACGGGTTTAATTGAACTTTAATGGTTTAGAAACTTTTAAGATTTCTTTGAGCCACCAAAAGTTACACGAGTCTGTCTATCAATATCGATAGGCATACTTGGGTGCTCTTCCTTCATGAGATCGTTATCCATAGCTTTGACCTTCTCATTATGCTGTGCAGCATAATATTCTTGTCTCTGCTTAACTAACTCCTCAGGTATCCTAGCGAGCAGTAGGCCGCCAACTCCGATTACTCCTGAATATTTCCCGTCTGTAATAACTGGAAATTGTGAATCTGGGTATTCATCAGCACGAACTAATTCGTATCCTTCTCTTAACGATGCAGACACATTTTTCGTATCTTGAAAACCCATCGACTCAGCTCTAATCCATCTATGTTTAAAACCTGATGGAGCAGGTGGTGAATCTAAAGGTGATGGTGGAGTCCAAACTTTTTTGTGAGATGTTTTTTCTCTCGTTTGACTCGCACGTGAGGTCTTCTTATCTATTGTATTTTCCATATGCTTATCCCTCCTTCGTGATATTTAGTTGTTTCGCATACTCTTCAAGTGGCACACCTAATTTTTTAGCGATTGTAACCTGTGATGGTGTGAGCCTCACAGTTTTGCGACCAGATTTAGTACTTCGCTTCGCTGAAGCTACTTGCTGTACCGGAGCAGGTCGTGTATCTTCTCCCGAATTACTATTATTAGCAAATTTGTGCGGGAATTCAAGTCTTATTCTTTTATCTATTTCAGAATAATACTCATCACTTGATGGATCAAAACCCTCTACTTCAGTTAATTTCTTATGAAGATCAAAAGCAGTATAAGTCATAGCTGTATCTTGACCGAACCATGAATTTTTTTCACTCCATGCTTCAGCTTTAGGATCAGGTGTTCCTTGTGCTGCTTGTTGTCTCAGATTAACTTCAGGCGCAGGTTTTTTCTCCGCTAGTTGTTTATTGTAAGCTTCTTGAGCTGCTTTTGTTTCAGTCAATTTAGCTTTTTTGTATCCAAATTCAGAAATAGCTGCCATAGCATCTGCTTCAGCTCCTAGATCATTTGCTTCTCTAGCTGCTGCAAGTTTTGCTTTTGCTGCTTCTATTCCTGATTCTATACTTTGTTCAGTAACAGAAAGAAAATTAGGTTCTATCTTTTTTAATTTTTCTTCTGTTGCTTTTTGTGATTTGATAGTTCTTTCAGCATAAGCTAGAGCTTCTTCTTTTTGTCTTTCAGCTTCTCTAAATTTCTTAGTTAGCTTTGCTATTCTTTTTTGTACACTATCACTGTATTGTTCTAATTCTTCTTTATTATCTTTCTTGTCGTCAAGTTTGACTTCTCTTTCGTTTTCATGTGTCTTATCCTCTGCTACTGTTTCATCAATAACAGGTCTTACAGTCGGCTCTTCTTTTACTTCCGGCTGTTCAATCTCTGCTTGATCTTTTTCTTCAGTAACATCGACGTCCATTGATGGACCAGAGGTATCGATATCAACTGTTTTGTTCACTTGTTCAGTGTCTGGCATAGTTTCCTCCTATGATTAATATTGATGAAGTATATCTTCAGGGTTTTCGATGGTTGCTAAAACTTCATCATCATTTAGCAATCTAACTTCCCCGCCATCGATTTGTATTCGGCTCCCTGCATATCTTGCAAAGACAACCCAATCTCCTTTTTTGCACCAAGGACCTTCAGGAAATTTTTCTTTGTCATAACAATGTGGACCCATTGCTAAAACCAAACCGCATTGTGATGCAACTTGTTGTTTCTCTAAAGTTTCTTGTCCTAGGATTAAACCACCTTTAGTTTTTTCTTTCATCTTGAAAGGAAGAAGTAACATTCTCCAACCAGTAGGTATAGGTAATTTGTCTGATTCTTTTGATTTTAAACGTTCGTATGTTTTTGTTTCTTTGTCTTCTATTTCTTTTTTTTCAGCTTCGTATTTATCTGCCAAAGCATATTTAATCTTTGGTGTTTCCGAAGTTGATGACTGTTCCTTTTTCATTTTGCTCCTTCTTATTTAGCAGGTTAGAGATATCCTGTGATATTTTTAAATAGGCATGTGCCTGTCCCATCATATACTTATATTTCTCCATATTGTCAATACCACCAGCGATCATGGCATCTCCAATTTGTTGATAAGCTTCTTTCAGTTCTCTTTGTATTTTAGTTAGTATTCTTAGTTCGTCCATTTTTCTTTTTTCCTTTCGTAGTTACTTTCGTAATTCCACCAGCAAGACGTTCAAAAAAATTATCTATTGCTTCACAAATTCTAATAATAAATTTGTCTAACATTTCCATCTTCTTCTTGCTTGTCTTAGTCTTGAATTAGGGTCCTTAGCAGCCTTAGGAAATTTTTTCATTTGCCCTGCTGATCTTGCACAATAAGACTTACGTCTATTTGCGTCTTTAGATCCAGGTTTAACTTTACCTGTTACAGCTGTTTTTAATTTTGATCCTGGATTTTTTCTTCTGTAAGCAGCTACACCTGCTTTAGTCATACCTGCACCTTTTTTAGTAGGTCTAAAATTTTTTTTATTTCTAGCAGGCATGTTATCTTGTTTTCTCATTATGCTTTTTTCTTTTTCTTTGCAAACGTTGCAACGTTTGTTGGCTTACCGCCAGGATTACCTGCCGCTCTTTTTCGTTTGACAGCACTCGCCTTTTGCGACTTTGTCATCCGTGTGGCTTTTGCAAGTGGAACGCATTTTGGATATTTTCTCTTTGAGCCTTTTGACCTCCCGCATGGTTGATACTTTCCATTCTTCTTCGGAGCTCCAATGTCTACCCATTTTTCTTTCACCCATTTTCTTAATCCACCCTCTGAATAATATGAACGCATTAAACATCCACCATCATCGTTAAATCTTCGTCAACGATTAGACCTCCGTCAGCAGCTTTTTTTCTTTTACCTTTTTTACCACCAGGTGTAATTTTACCTGAGCACACACCGGACGCATACATGTTTGCGTACGCAGAAGGGTAAACTTTAAATTTACGTTTCGCTGCTGCTTTTCCTTTTGGACATAATTTAGCCATTATATTAGTCCTTTGTAATATTTTTTATAACTAGGGTTACCAACTTCTACTCCACCAAGATCTCCTGAAATGTAACTTCCATTGTAATCTCTTTGAGCTTGTCTAACCATATCGTTTTCTCCAGAACCTTTAGAAAAATTTTTTCTACCTTCTAAAGCTATAATACGTGAAGTCTTTTTAACTGGTTTCTTTTTTTGTTTACCAGTCATAGCTTTAAGAAGTTTTTTAAGATTCTTTTTAGACATTATTTATTTATCTTACCAGATTTTTTAGCTTTAGAACCAAACTTACCATAAGACTCATCTCTTGAATCTTTCAATTGCTTTTTAGTTCTTTTCTTTTTTATTCTCATTGCAATTGATTCATCTTTTCTGTCTTTGTAACCTTGTTTCTTTTTCTTAACAGCACCGCCTTTTTTATACATAGCGCCACCTCTCATTCCCATGTCATCTTTGAAGTAACCAGATTCCATGTCTTTTCTAGCAGTAGACATTTTTCCACCACCCATTTTTTTTGCTCTTCCACCAGCCATTAACGCTTGTCTTGGTTGAGCCACTTGTTTGTTAAATCTTCTATTAGCCATTATTTTTTTCCTCCGTTTTTAAAGATTTGTGTTCCCTTTATTCCAAAAATACTTCCGACGACGAGGATCCAAAGGGTACTGAACCAAGTCGGGAGTGCCGCGAAATGTTCGAAGAAAGTTTTCACTTTATCGAGAGCGCCAGGATCCTCCGAGAAGACTCCCCACGCAAGCACAATTATGGGCGCGCTTAGTATGACAAGAACGAACTCGTCCTTGTAATCATTTTGACGTGCCTCTAACAATTTTCCCTGGTAAGCTTCCTCACCACGAGCTTGTCGTTCTGCGTGCAACAGTTGAGCATCAGACATCGCGACTTTTGCCTTTTGCTTGTTAGCATAAATTTTACTTCCAGCAGAGACAGCTAATTTAAGTGCCGAAATCCACATGTTAGTACCAAGTTGCTGTTTTCTTTTTGTCTTTTAGCATTCTTTTAGTTCCTCTGACCTCAGTTTTGTCTCCAGTTGGTATGTAGTTTCTTGGCATACCATTTGCAGTCGTAACAGATCTTGGATCCAACTCAAGATTTTGAGAAGGAATGCCTATTTCAGACGCTTTAAAAGATTCTTCTTTTTTAGCCATAGTTTTCTCCTTATTTTTTCTTCAACTTTTTTAATGTTATAGCAAATCTTGCTCTTTGTCCAAGCTTTCCTGGTTTCTTAGCTGCTGCTTTTAATTTTGAAGCAGGGATTGTTTTGCCTTTTTTAATTCCTAAAGATTTTCTTAAAGATCCTGGTTTTTTTATGGCTTTTTGAATAAATTTTTTATCTTTTGCCATTTTTCTTCTTCTTCATACCGTTTTTAGTTTTTGGAATTACGCCTCTAGCCATTAAAATGTCTTTTTTCGTAATTTTTCCATCTCCAGAAACGTCAGGAAATGATTTTTTCTTTTTCTTCATTGTTTTTTTCATCTGTTTTCTCCTTCATATTTTTCTATTTCAATACTTGGCATCATTTTATCTACATTTGGAATAGATTTACTTAATACTGTCTTCTCAATTGATGTATTAGCTCTTAATTTTGCCAAATCTTCGTTTTGTTCAAGCTTATCTTCCTGATTTTGTTGGTTCATCATAGCTTTCATCTTATCAAGATTGATTCGTTCTTGGCCTTCAACCTTTTTACGTTCGTTATCTTGTGCTCTAAGGTCTAATTCTCTTGCTCTTAACTTAGCAATTGGATCATTACCAAAACCAGAAGTAACTTCTCTCTCTTCTTTTAAGAATTCTTCCAACATTTCAGCAATCAAGACAGCTTTTCTAGCTTCAATTCTTAAAGTTAGTTGTCTAAGTTGCTCTGCCATCTGTGGATTAGCTTGAGCCATCATTTGCATCTGTTGCATTTGTGGAATCTCATCTGCAAATTCTACTTCAATCTGTTCTTGTGCCATCAAACTTATGTGCTCCATAATATTTTTTTCCATAGCAGCCATAATCATAGGATTATTTTGAGCCATGTTAGTTGCCATAAAATTTAAATGCGAAGTTATGTGTGCCCTGTGATCTTGACCAGGAAATGCATTAAATGGTTTACCTGATAGAGCCATAATGTTTTCTAAAGCAGGATCCATTGGTGCAGGTGGTTGAGGTTTAACTAATATCTCATCGATATTTTTTACACCCAAAGCTTCATACATATGTCTGTAAGCTGCATATAGATTATGCATCTGAGGATTTGATTGTGCCAGTTGCAACTCTGTTTGTGCGAGGGAAATACGCTGAGTTTGAGAAAAGATGTTGGGATCAGCAACTGGCAATATATCTACTCTATCATCAAAGTCTGTTTGTTTAACCATTCTTTGACCCCCAACTACGTCATACGGATATTCCGGTGGTAGATATAACTTGAATACTCTTGCTAACAATCTAAATTCTTGTTTTAGCGAAGAGTAAATTCTTTTGTGAATAGCTGACATTGTTCTGCTTCCTCTTTCAAGTAAAGCAACTGTTGTTCCAACTGCAGCTTGTTGATTGCCATCTCCAACTTGTAGATCAGCAATTGATGCAAACCTTTGACCAGCATTAACTACAATACCCATTAGGTTTAATAATGTAGCTGATGGTTCTTTGAAAGGTAACATCATAAACGAATCTTTTAAGTTTCCACCAGGTGCATCTACATCTCTAAATTCTCCTGGTTGAATTGATTGTGCATCGTCTCTAATTCTAATACCACGCATTTTAAATCCTGCAGGTAGATTAGATAAAGTACCTGCATCCAATAATTGACGGAGTGCTGCAGTTGCAGTTCTGCTTAAACCGCCAATCATGTGGATTAAACCGAAGCCATAAAAGCCTAGGCCTGGAAGAAATTTAAAATGAGTAAAATAGGGAATCTTAGTTTTATTAGCATCACCTATTTCATAGTTTCTTCTTATTGATAAAACTTTTCTTGTAGAGTTATCTATTGTTACAATGTATGGAATTTTTATTCCAGAAGGATTACCATTTTGATCTGCATCTTCAAAACCTTCTATGTCTAAATCAACATGACATTCTAATAAAGTATACACATCATCGTCTTGTGTTTTTCTTTGTCCTTCTAACTCTCTTTCTTTTTTCTCAACATCGTCTTCTGTATCTCCAGGTGTACCTAACTCTATATCTAAATAGAAACCATTGACTTGTTGTTTTCTTAAATCATTTTTAGAAACTTTTACCCGATGAATAATCGCTTCCGCATCGTCTAATGAGGTAGCTGTATACGGAACGATTAAGTCATCTGCCGGTACGAACTTTGATGTAGCTTTTTGCGTAAGTTCATCATAGTAAACTTTTTTAAAAGCTGACCCTGCAAGAGGAAGATAAAAGAGCAGTTGATCAAAGTCGGGCTCATAGTCTTTCATTTTTTCCATGAGCTCGTAATTCATAAAATCTTCAACACGTTGTGCTTGTTGTGTTTTTGCTTCGTTAGGTGCACCAATAACTTGAGTTCTTACTGGTCCATCTGCTGGTAATAATTCTTTGTAAGCTAAAGCTTGAAACTGAGTAACAGCTTCTGCAAGAACTGGGTGAGTTGCACCTGAAGCTCCTTGAAAAGGTTCTGTTCTCATGTCGTATTTAAAACCTAATAAATCTAAACCTTGTGTGTAAGATTTTTCCCAATCTTTTCTACCCATTTGATAGTCTTGATATTTTTGTGAAAGATCTGATCCTATCTCACTTAAAACTTCATCTGGTAAAAATTCTGCTAAGTTTGCATAATGTTCATCACCGCCTTCTGGTGATGCTGCGTTTGGATCAAAGTCTATTTCAACTGATCCATCTTCTTGTTCATTAACTTCAACAGGCCCTGGAGCCTGTGCCGCTGCTTCTTGAGTCTCAATTACTGTTTCTTGTATCTCTTCTTGACTAGGAAGTTCTACCGAGCCTCTTGGACTTTGCGTCAGGGCTTTGTCTATTTTGTCTGCCATTTTTTATTTTCTCCAGTTTTACTGTCTTAACAGTATTATAGTTAATATTCAACCCTTGAGGAGTGGGTCCTGATTCAGGCGGCAGGAGCCAGGTCTTTGGGTATTTATTCGTCATAGGTATATTTTTTCATATCTTCCAAATCTACTTCGTCAATAAATTCTTCTATATCTTTAAGCTTACCTTCTGCATCAGGTCTTATAGTTCCCTCATTATAAGTCATGCCTCCGGTTTCAGGGTCTATGTCTAATTCCATCTCATGTTCTTTATAACCAAACTCACCTTGGTCATTTACTTTTTTAACATTTATTTTATTACCTTGTTGTGTAACAACAAAATTATCTGCTTGATAAACATCTGCAAATTCATCTGATCTATTACCAGTGAAATATTTCATTCCTCTTTCTTCAGCTTTTAATTTAACTTTAGCAATAAGGTCCATTATGAAATCAGGAATACCATCTGCACCTCTTCTAATTAGTTCAGTTGTTTTTTCTGCAACTGGTGCAGCAGCTTTAAAATATTTTCCAACAAAAGGAAGTGACATAAGACCTGCACCTATTTTTATAAATTTTCTTTTTGATGGATCATCAGGTCCATCTGCAAAACCAACTCTACCACCTGTTGCCATAAACTCCTGTGGAATTGGCTCTCCTTGAAATCTTTTACCTTTAATTAAATCCATTAAATTTGTAATAGCTATTTTTCTAGTATTAGCTATCGTAGATTCATTAGCGGCTCTTTCTGCAGCCACTCTTTTTCTATCTTGGTCATATATTTTTTTAGCTTCTTGTTCAGACATTTCTGATTTCATATTTAATGTCTCAGCATCAAAAGTTTCGCTAGGAAGATTTGTTTGTAACATTCTTTTACGAGCTACGTCTTGATCAGGTTCACCATAAAAACCTAAAGATCCTCCTAAAACTTGATCACTAAGTTCTCTTGTACGTTCTTGTTGTGAAAAAATATTTTTTGCTTCTTTTGCTTCATCAGATAAATTAGCATAATCTTTAATACCACCAATTACATTAGTTCCAATAAAACCTTGCTCTAAAGCTTCCATTACTGGTTTACCTTCTCCAAATGCTTTAGCAGAATCGTAAGCAACTAATGGTGTTGCAGCAATACCTAAAGTCTTTAAACCTGCAGATAAATATTTTGCTCTTTTTAAATCACCAGGGATATCTCTAGCCATCTCAAACAAATCTGTTATTAAAGGTATCTTTGCGTTTAGTCCTGGAATTTTAGCAAATCTTTTACTTGCTTCCTTAAACATATCTTTTGTTTTAGTTTTTTCTGGTGTGGGTATTTTATCTGCTGTTGTCATGCCAGGCACCATTGATTGTACAGCTAATTTATCTACATCTTTTAAAAATTGTTTGTTTTGAAATAATTTTTGAGCTGTTTTACCTGCAGTCTTTTTTTCATTTTCAATTTGTCCCTGCATAACAGCACCTATTCCTGCTCTGTCAACATCTGTTAATTCTTTTACAGGTTTATCATAAATACCAAAACCTAAAACGTTTGCATAATTAACTCCAGTTACTTTTGGTTTTAAAGTAAACTCATCTAACTGAAGACCTTGAACTCTACCTCCTGCTAAATCAACTACAGAAGATATTTTTAAATTATTAAATTCTATTTGTTTTTGTAACTCTTTAGGTATGGTTTTTAAATTACTAGCTTTTTTATAAAGTTTATTTTGTTCTGTATATAATTGTTTTAGTTTGTTTTCATAAGGTTTGACAAGTTCATTATTTATCTGCACAAGTTTAGGATCATCAAAATCTAAACCTAAATTCATTACGTTATATAATTCACCTGTTTTTTTAACTTGATTTAAACTTAAACGGTGAGCTTGTTCTAAAGGTTGACCTTTTTTAAAATCTGCTAGAACTCTTTCAATATTATTATCAGATACTTCTTTTACTAAATCATATTTCTTTTTATTAGCTTTTCTTCTTATTGGATCAGGATCTTCGTCTCCTATTAATTTTAATTTTTTTCTTTTAGCAAGAGCTTTTTCTGCAGTTTCTTTAGAATTAAAATATTTAACACCTATAAATTCTTCAGGTATATTTGTTATATCTGCAAACTTTGCATCCGTGTTTCCAAAGTTTACTTTAAATTTTGCTTTTTCTGGTATGTTATATAATGATTTACCCGTAGATTTATCTACAGCTTTTCTATCCACATCTCTTATCTCTCTTACAGTTAAGTATTTTTCTCCAGGAGCTTTACCAAATAAATCACCTCTTTGATCTATAGATGCCTTTCTTTCTGCGTAAGGAATGTCTTTTATTTTACCTTCTTTTTTTAATGCAGTTATTCTTTTACCAACAGGTGATCTACTTAAACCTAATTCGTCTGCAATAGCTTGTGCTCCCATTTTATCTACTTGATGAAGTTTAATTATTTGTTTTTCTATTTCAGGAGGAAAAGGTTTTCTAAAAGCACTTTTACCTGGTGTTCCGTCTTGAAAATTTTCTCTATCGGACACTGCAATCTGTTCTGTAATCATCTCACCCGTCTCACCAAACAAAGGCATCAACGCTTGTGTGTATTCTTCTTGTGTCATCTCTCCATCTTTTAAAGCATCATCAAGATAACCTTTTAAAATAGCAACACCACTTCTAGGCATTACAAAAGGAGCAGCCTCACTAAAAGTTTCTATCTTCTCATTAAAAGTTCTTTTAGGTTCTTGTGGTTTTGGTGGAGGCGTACCATCAGCAAAGCCTCTACGCTTCATGTAAGCAATTGTTTGTCTGTAGTCGTGGAGTTTCAAATTAAACTCCTAGTATGTTGGGTAGTCCACCTGATGCGTTTTTACTTCTAGATGTATTTTTAAAAGTGCTAATAATGTCTTCAGGTTTCATACCTTTTTCTAACATCTTATAAGACTCTTCAATAGTTGCCAGCACTTCAGCTTTTCTTTGAGGGTTGTCATCAATTAAAATTCTATCAATTAGTTCATCATCTAATCCAGGGAATCTTTCTTTTAATTGTAATCGCTCTACCATTTTAGGAGCAAGAGTTTTTGTTACATCTATTTCAGTTCCAAGATCAAATGAAGATAATTCTTCAATTTCATCTACTGTCATTAATTTTTTGTCACCAGACATTTGCATCTCTTCAAGTTTTTGTTCTAAGAATTTTTTTCTAGCTGGAGATTTGTCACCTGGTTCTGGATCTAGATTACCTTTTTTATATTGTAGTTCCATGTCTTTCATATATTGTTTTTGCTCTTTTATAATTCTTTGAGCATCTCCAACAGTGCCATCAAATTCATAAGCTTCTAATTGATCAGCACCACCTATTTCATCTAAGAAATCCGCATATTCATCATCATTTAATTTTTTTGATTTTTTTAAATTCTGAAAAAGTTTAAAAAGTTTTTTAGGTGTTCCGGCAAAAAAACCTGTTCTCATTATACCACCATCAGCTTTGTTAGGTCTATTCACTTGGAAAAAAGATCTTTCATAAAAGTCTACGGTATCATTAATATCAATACCTTCGTCTTGAGCGTTTGATTTTATTTTTGCCATAGTAGTTGCAAAGTCATCTGACTTTGTTCCTGAATACATTACCTTCATTAACACATCTTCATTAATACCTTGTTCAATTAAATCATCAAACATACTAGATCTAACAACAGCACCCATGTCAACATTTTCATAAATACCCTGTCCAACGTCTTCAACTAAATCTGCAACAAATAATTTCTGTCTTGTATTTTTAGCACCTAATTCATCAATCATGCCTTTGGCTCTATTTAATTTTCTTGCATTGTCTTCCATTGTAAATGCAGACATTTCTTCTTCAGTTACAAATGGTCTATCTAAATCTGGTTCTGTTTTTTTAACTGGTATATCAATAGGTTTCTTGGTGCCTGATGCCTGAGTCATGATTCCAGTATCAAGTGTTGAAATGTTTTCACCTTGTGCTGTAATTTTTTTCTTAGCCTCTTCCATTATCATTTCTTCTTCGATAGGATTAGGATCTCTTTTAGTCTGTTTTTTGAAACCTTTTAAAAGAGCGTTGAAAGCTGCTTGTATTGTTTTATACGGTCCCATAATTAATAATACGTCCTTTGTTGCGGAGGCATTTTATCCTCCTCGTAATCTTCAGGGTGATTTATTAAACCTCCCTGTCTAAACCTCATTACAGCTTGGGTCATAGAGTCCACTAGATCATCATGGTCTCCATAAGGAAAAGCTGCACATTCCTCAATGACTTCTTGAGCGAAGTCCATATCTTTGGGCGCCCATATCAGTCCCGACTCAAAGAGCGGAGATACTGCGTTTACCCTCGTGTGCTTATCGTTGCCACGAGATGGTGAGAAATTTATAACAGGTATCCCCATTTTACGCAACTCATAAGTTAATGGAAGCCCTGATGCCTTACTCTCGATTATAACTGTTTCCGGATTCCAGTAGCCGTATTGTTCTAACGCGATTCTACGCAACTCAGGAAATTCATACCGACCCTTTAATGAATCAACTAATATTAAACTTGGTGGAGAATCTTCTGTTTCTTGAAACACGCCCCAGGTTGTTATAGCAGAATAGTCGGCAGTTTCTTTTTTCATAAAAGCTGTATCGTAAGATTGTATAACGTGTTGTAATGGAGGCATGTCATCATGCTCCCAGTCTTGCCACCATTCACGTTTTATCAACGCACCTTCTTCTGAAGTTGGATTCTGCATATACTGTGCATTCCATTTAGTCAGAGGGATAGAAGCCTTTACTGATTCTAAATCTTCTAGCTTCCAATACTCTGGCCAAACAGGTTTACCTGATGGCAGGATTGCAGGGAACTCTATAACTTCCCACTGATCAGCTTTAACTCCTTTTTGTGCATTCAACAATCTACCTGTTAAATCTTTTTCATTCCATCTTGTCATAATAACAACAATTGATCCACCAGGTTGAAGACGTTGTCTAGGTCCTGATGTATACCACTCGTAAGTTCTTTCAAGAGCTTGGTTATTCATAGCGTCTTGTTCAGTATGTGGGTCATCAATAATTAATAGATCAGCACCACGACCAGTAATTGCAGAGCCAACACCGGCAGCGTAATATTCTCCGCCCTGTTCTGTTTCCCATTTACCAGCTGCCTGAGAATCTGGATTAAGTCTAGTTTTAAAAACTTGTTTGTATTCTGCTGAGTCCATCAAAGATTTTGCTTTACGACCAAATCTTACAGATAGTTCAGTTGTATTAGTTGATTGAATGATTTTTAATTTAGGATTTCTACCAACCATCCAAGCAGGTAAAAGATAAGAACCAAATTCTGATTTAGTATGCCTTGGTGGCATGTTTATAATTAATCTTTTTATTTCACCTCTGGCAAGTCTATCAAACTTGTCAGCGATTCTTTTATGGTGATCTCCTTCAATAAAATCTGGCCAGACATGTTTTACAAAATCCATAAAGTTATTTTGTATGTTAGCAGTCTTTTTCTTTTCTCCATACTGGTTAGCAAGCAATGAGAATTCTCTTCTTATATCTGCAGGCAGTTTATCGAAGTTCTTTAGTTTATCTTTATCTAAGTTCATTTAAAAAAAATTTCCTATAAAATTTTTACAGAATTTTTTCAAAAAGTAAAAAAGTATTTTCAGGGTGTAAATGTAAGAAACACGGCATAAAGGGTATAGTCTGGGACCCCTTTGTCTAGCTACAAAAAACAATTGTTTAAAAATTTTAAAATTAGCAAGGGCCCTGGTACCTCTATCAAGATACCAGGGCAAGAAAGGTTGGTTCTAGTCTAATAGAACCATGTATGCTTCCGCATTGTTCTTGCGAAACCAATTTAAATCTGCACGTACGTTGTTCCATTTCTTAGACGTTCCGTCAATGCCTGCCGACTTATCTTCTAGTGTTGCGGCTAGTTCGTTAATGAATATGTTGTCATGTCTTCTTGCCTCTTCTTTAGTTAACATAATAGACTCACCATTCATTCTATTCTTACGTTCTTCTGTTCGTTTTGTATTGTCTTTTAATTGCATAATATTCCTTTCTGTTATAGGATAATCCTAGTCTAGTTCGGTCCTATTGTCAACCCTTTCAATAACATATTCTGGACCCCACCTAGACTCATCGTTCTTGACCTTGGCATAACCTTGGCTCTCGCGTCTGTGTCTTATAAACTCAATTGGTCGACCATGTTCAATGTTTTCCATGTTAACTGATAACCATTTTAATTTACATGATTGACTACAAAAGTATTTATCTGAGCCACAATACCAATTTTCGTTGTCCATGTTAGAGTATGCATAACGACCTCTAATCACACCTCTTGATTTTAAAAATCTATCTTGTGTAACTTGTGTATGGCACGTTGGTCCTTGGCAAAAATGTTTATTTGGCATTATCTACATTCCTCTCTAAATTTATCTCGTTGTTTTTGTAAAGCAAAGTAAGTTTGATTTTCATGTCTTAATGTATGATTAACTCTATGCAATAAAGTTTGTAGTCTTATTCTTTTTTTTCTTTGCAACTCATTATCCCAAATCCAAATCCATGTATCGACTTTATCTGTCATTAGTACCTCACAGTCCAAGATTTCTTGGCAGTTCTATATCCCTCTTGGTCTAAGTCAAAGTAAGTATATAAAGCTTCGCCAACTTTACTAGTCCAAAATCTAGACTTGTCGTCATGTTTGCCTCGTCTTGTGATATGTCTTTTATCTTTGTTTGAGTAGAATGTTATCTTAAATGTTTTATCTTTTATCATGTTTTATACCTTTCTGTTATATATGGGAGTATATATTATACTCCCATATAGTCAATACTTAATTTATACTTTCTTCGTATTTTTTTCTTGCCAATATTTTCGCCTCTCTTGATTGATGTTTGTTCTTCATACCCTTAATCATACTTGCAAGATTGCTTGGATTATAGATAGTCAATCCTGTTGAGTTAGTTCTTATTAACTCTGCTTCATCAACTTGTATTCCAAGTTCCGTTGCAAGTTCTATACCCTCGCTTAAATAACGATATGCTTTCAATCCAATCTTTAACTGATCGCATTGTTTCATAATTGTATCAATCCACTTTTGATGATTAACAACTAGATTACCTTTTGCAATTCGCCACCTTTCAAACAACTCATATTCATTTTTAGTACAAGCTATGGCTCTTGATCTGCAATAAGAAGTTCCAATGACATCAAGATAGTATGGCGCATTAAAAGTTTTGTGCATACCTACCTCATCACTTGTTGAATGATAACTACCATTACTTTGTCCAAGTGCTTTTAAACACTCGTCAACATGTTTTGTTTTGTGTGGATTATCTTTGTTTTCATTTTGTTGTGCATAGATATCTGGGTTGCAATCCATAGCTTTTAAATCTTCTCTAAAATATGCAACTGCAAATTTCTTTCCGTCCTCATGGTCATACTCACTACCATTTAGATTGCCAAACAAACCAAAATCAAAATGTGATTTTGTTTCTTTAGTGTCGCCGTCCTCATCTAAATCTTCATTGTGTGCAAAATAAAAACATTTATCTTTTGCAACAACATCACAAGGTTGACCATACTTCTTTTTGAATTGTCTTAATACTGCAACATCTTCTGGTGGATAAGACCTTTCAACAACTTCTTTTGCAAGATTGTGTGCAATTACATAATTGTAATCAACATCTTCTCTTGCTTGAAGAAACGCCTCTCGTTCTTGAGTATCTTCATTCTCAAAAACATTTTTCATTTTATTAAAGAGTTTGTTTCGCAACTCTGTATTCATTCTTATTTTTGTCATTTTAGACCTTTCTATATTTAATTAATTTAATTTGTTTTATACCTTGACAATAGGATAGTCAAGGATTATATATTATTTATCAGCTTCATTTGTGAGTTTATCGCTGAACATAACTATAAACTCTCGGGTAAAGACCCCACGTCACACCGCTCGCTAAGAGCCGTCTTCGTTGGGGTGCTGATCCCTGATCCAATGTGGCAAAGTTGGACGTAAAGCCCACGCCATTGGATCTGGGATCAGTCATTGTTGACTGTGAGAATAAACACTAGAACACGGGTGCGCTTACGAGGTGGCCTCTTGCGATTATGGTAATCAAATGTGCTCCATACCCCGCGTAGCATAGTGACTGATCATTATTTGCTGGACTCAAAGGGGGCTTTGGGTCCTGCTAATAATTTGACCTAGAGAAGGCGTCCAAATCTGCCCCTGGCATTTCCCTGTACGTTAGCGATGACCGCAAGGTAGCAACGAAGTACTAGGACCAGCGGCGCCGGCATTCCCTGATCAGGATGGCGCGCTGGTATATGATTGAAGGCCCAAGCTTCAAGCGGCAAGCCGCAAGCTTGACAAGCCGCAAGCTGTATGGTATAGGATAATAAAGGAGAAATTATGAAAGTAACAGAAGCAAAAAAAATAACAGACTCATTAACACGTACCAGCAAGATGCCTGGCCTATCTTACAGCTTGCCAGCCTGGGAATGCAAAACAGGCTCGAAGCTCAGGAAGGTTAAGAATTCAGTCTGCAGTGCCTGCTATGCTTTAAAAGGTAATTACACAAGATACAAAAATATTAAGATTGCACAATACCGGAGACTGGCGGCAATCAAGCTGGAAGGATGGACCCGCGCAATGGCAGCTCAAATTTTAAGACAGAAGTATTTCCGCTGGCATGATGCAGGAGATGTACAAGATCTAGATCACCTGAATAAAATTTATAAAGTGTGTGAGCTCACGCCTGATGTTAAGCACTGGATGCCAACTAGAGAAGCCTGGATCAAAAAACATTTAGACCGTAAACCAGCTAACCTGGTGATCAGGTTTTCACCTCCAATGATTGGGCAGCGCAATGACAGCTGGCCTAACTCTTCAATGGTTGTAGAGACTGGCGCCACGTGTCCAGCTCCTGATCAAAATAATTCTTGCGGCAGCTGTAGACAATGCTGGGACCCTGAGATAAAAGTAGTGAGTTACGGTAAACACTAATCATGACACACGAATTTAAACATCCAAAATATTATACAGAATTACGCAAGCGTAATAAATCGGATCAGGCCATTAGCAATCCACGAGCGACGGCTGGAGATGGTAGCGTGCGCCCTGGTCCGGGCCTCAAGCTTAAGGGAACAAGCTGTCCCTTCGATAAGACCCAAGCTGGTCAAGATGCAAGACGCAAGCCTCAAGCCCCGAGGCACAAGCCTCAAGCTTCAAGCCACAAGCGTCAAGCTCCATAATATCCTTCCCCTTATAAAGTTTTACAAGGTTAAGGGAGAGGGCCTTAACTAGAATAAATGTATTGTCAGGATGTTTCACGTGAAACGCAAATTGATGAGGAGAGAAGCGAACCTTGTTTGTTTTTGTAGCTTTTAACTCAACAGTGAAAAAGATGCTACGACTATTATAACCCAATAGATCGGGAGTACCAAAAGAGCCGCTATTTTCAATCCTTGTCCACGATATTTGAGGTGTAGATTTTTTAAGTTCATGCCATAATTTACGTTCAGGTTTTATTGGCATTTTTAATACTACAGCTTCTTAATGACTTTGCCCATTTTCCAAGTTTCAGGAGTAATTGTGAATACCAATCGATGAGATTCTCTTACTCCTATTAATTTATTTTGCAAGAGTTTTACACCATCAATGTCATAAAAATCTCCATTGGGTAATACAACTTGAACTCTAGCATCTTGAGCAGCGGGTGATGTAGTAAATTTATCTACAACTTGCTTTAATAACTTTCCAGTAAACATGGGTTGATTTATAAGATAAGTTGTATTAAAAGTCAAACATGGGAGTACCTAAAAAATTAACAGAAAAGCAAATGAAATTTGCTCACGAGGTAGTAACAAACGAAGGTAGAAAGACAGCTACTGAGTGTGCTGTCGATGCAGGTTTTGAAAAAGAATTTGCAAGACAATACGCAAGTAAATTACAGAATCCAAAATTATATCCATTGGTTGTAAAATACATTGGAGAGCTAAGAGAAGAATGGCAAAAGAAATACGAAGTTACTTATGACAGACACATTTCAGAATTAGGTAAGATAAGAGCTGAGGCTCTTAAAAAAGGAGCATGGTCAGCTGCGGTTAATGCTGAAGTTGCGAGAGGAAAAGCCGCTGGTCTATACATTGAACAAAAAATAATTCGCACTGGTAAACTAGAAGACCTGACAACAGAAGAATTAGAAAACAGAATGAAACAAATAATCGATGACTACTCACCCATTTTAGAAGACGTTCCGTTTGAAGAAATAAAAGACCAAGTCCAATCCAAATCAAAAACCAAAAAAGAGTCAGAACCATCTAGTGAATCTTCGTTATCTTCTTCACACAAGAAGTCGGGAAAACAGAACGTTCACTAAAAGCAATTGATCCATCATCTTCTATATCATAGCCGGCAAATATTCTTACCGTTTCTTTGTCTTTACTAAAAAGCCAGCCCTCACTTACAGGCGTTGCAAGTTTCATATTTTTAAACTCACGCTCACTACCCCAGCCGCCTTCAGTGATGATATCAATCCAATCGATACGTACACGTTTGTATGGAAAGGGAGCCGCCACCTTCACGGTCTTAGGCTTCTCATAATTATTTATACTTCTAGATTTCTTTTTTGCCATATACCAACCATAGAGTTTTTATTTTGAAAAACAAGTTTTTTCAAAAGGTCAAAAAGGTTTCTTCGCGCAGGGAAATCAAGCATTGTAGCAGCGTGAAACAGATTGTAACAGCTTTGAAACAACACATTCTTCAATGATATCAAGAACTTAAAGCCATTGTAGCATTGTAGCACCCTCTCCACGCTGAAAAAAATATCAAACATGTTTTTCAAATTCAAAGTACTAAGGCCCCTGGTGCCTGTTGCATGATTCCCACACACTGTTGCATAATTACAACACATTCTTTTCATAGTATTTATTCACTCTTTTAATCCACTCGATACAAAAGCCTTGGAATTCCTTACCAGATGATACATATTTCAATATTTCTCCACCTTTTACACTAATAAGAATTACACCAGAGTTTATGTTAGAACCATAAACGTGGTTGTGAGCCATAGCATAAGCCGCAGTTTGTATAAAATAGTCATCAATCCACTCACGTTTTTTCCATTTATTAGATTGTTTAAAGTCCATGATAGCTTCCTTACCTTCATAAATGCCAGCGATATCGCACGCACCAGCGAAGAGGCCAGGGTAATACATCATCATTTCCATACCCCACACTTCATCAATTGAGTTCTTAAAACCACTATCAATTAGATTCTGAGCCATGACGCCGGCTTCTTGGCCAAGCTCTGACATATCCATGTGACCTTCATCTTTTATGTAACCCTCAAGAATTCTATGCATAATCGTACCACGGGCGGCTGCATTGTCTCTAATCTTGTCTGCCTCCTTTTCGCCAATTTTCTGCCTCCATTTGGCCAGATTCTCTTCTTTCTCTTTAGTTCTAGTTTGGCCTAGAATTGTTGTAACAGATGGTAACTTCTCATCATTCACTGAATACATTCTACCAGTTGGTCCATCAACACGTGACGGCGCCTTGTAATCATATTTCTTATTCCACTTAATCTTGTGACCATGACTGTGAAATTCTTGTATATCTTTTTCAAACATCATTCTATTCCTAGCTCCTTTGCTACTCTATACTCTGTTAAATCTACCACATTCTCACGGCCATTGGTTGTGTAATGTTCGATTACCTTTTGAATTTTTGGTAGTTTTGTATGTGACCATGGCCATATCAAACAACAAACATAGAATGCGTCTCGAAATGTACATCGCCACCTGTATTGTTTTAAATATGGTGTGCCGTCAACCCGTTTACCCTTCCGCGGCTTGTCAGTTAGAGTGCCCACACCCAGCACTTCATGGACCCAAACTAAAACAGATTTATCTGTCATAGCTATCTCCATTGATAATCGCAGACTATTGGACATTCTATATCCAGGTCTACCCTTATGTTTTTTCTTCTTTTCAAGTCCTCGCTTGAAATGAATACTGCCTTCACCATCAAAGAGGCCAGCGATATATGCTTTGTCTGTATCAGGTATCATAAACTAATTACCGCCATCATACTTAAAAGCATAAGCACTATTATAATTTTTTCTCCAAACATACTTTGGTATCTCCCATCTCTATTGTCTTAAAATCAAAAAAGGTTAATGCATGGGCAACCACACTCATTTCAAATTTGTTTTGATCATCAAATACAAAACGTGTATGTGGCGCCGATCTGTTTGCAAACCAAACAGCTTCTGTTATTACATCTTTAGTCATGTGAGGCCCATCAAAATGTACAAAAGCAAATACCATATCTTGATGTTCTGGATGAGACATAAACAAACTATCTGTCATGTTAGCTAATTTAAACTTGCCATTGTTCCTGTAATCATAAAAATCTTTGAGCATCGTATCTCTCATTTCATCAGTGTAGTTTGCTGTTATTTTTCCTCTTCTGTGTTCAGACCAGTATTTAGTGTAGGTTCTATCGTAATGTTGGTAGGAAAGGTTTGCATATGGATCCACACCCACATGGATATAATTGTTACAAACGTTATCCATGATAATTTTAGATCCCAATCCTTCTCGAACACCAATCTCACAAGATAAATGGTTCTGGCAATCAAATCCCTTAGCCCATTTTTTAAGTAAGTCATAATCTTTGCCATCACCTTGAATCATAATTTAGCTGGCTCAAATTCTTTTAACACATCTAATTTATCTCTAGCTTCTGCAATCTTTTCAACAAGTTTATCACATTCTTCAATGTGTTGTGGATGCTCACCAATACCTACACTATTTTCTAGATATATTTTTAATGTAGCATCAGCGTGCGCAATGTCAGCGTGATATTTAGCTTCCAATGCATCAAGTATTGCTCTTTTCATTTGTTCCTCTTCATTCTTCTCATTTCAGAGTGTAACTCTTGCATGTTAAACTTGCTGCAATTGTTTATGAAATCAATTAACTCTTTACGCATTGATTTTTGTTCTTCATGTGCTTTTGCTTTGTTTTCACTTATAACTTCTAAGTGTTCTTCTCTAAGTTCAGTCATTGTTGTTCCTTTCATTTAAAGCTTTACTAAAAAACTTTGTTGCTTTCATTCTAATATATTCATGATCAAAGCCGGCAAAAGTACACACCGCCTTAAAATCTGCGTTAGGTTCTGTGAAGTATGAACGAGCTGAATTATAATAATTTCTATCAGACATTCCATAACATCTAAAACCTTTACCAAGTGCATCTTCAAGAGCAACAATCAATACGTTTCTCCATAAAGATTTAACAGGATCTTTAGACTCACCTGCTATATTAAGCGCTTTTAGTTTTAAGTTTTCCATTTAGTTTTTTTACTTTCTCGTCAACTAACATTCTTATTACTTGTGCCCTGGACAAAGTGACTCCTGGTGCCAGAACCTTTGTTAATTTCTCAATATTGCCATAGCAGTTGTTATCAACAGCTAGACTTTTATATTTACTTATATCGGTCATTAGTATATCCTTTCGTTATATATAATCATATAGGATTATTATATTTAATTACAAGGCCTGTCAATGAAATTTTTATTAGTTGTTTATATTTGCTCTGCAATTAGTGGAGAATGCAGAATTCCACCAGAATACCCGGCGGTCAAAAATGATTATTATGATTGTGTTCACGATGGTTTAGGTGAAGCTTATGATATATTATTTGGTTCAGATAGTATTTTTTCTAGAGAAATGATAATGCAACAACAATTGTATCCACAATACAAATGTTCGCCTATTAAAGATGAAGGTAAATTAGAAGCTAAATTAGAAACTTAACCTTGACCTTTGTAACGTGTTTGTTTTTTTTGACGACGCTCGCTTTTATTTAAATTCTTTTTGTGTTGGCGAGGTCCACGTTTTTTAGGCTTATCTCTGGGAATGTAGTGAGTAAATTTTTGTTTAGCCATATTTTTTATTATAGAATATATTTATAGAATATCTAGGAGAACTTTCACCTAACGCTTGTAAATCTGTATGTAAATTATTTTTGCCATCAAAAAATAAAGCTCTGTTTTCTACAAAACCTATATATGTATGTAAATTATTTTTATGATAAAATCCAGTTCCATTATAAACTAATTCTTTTCCTTTTAAATATAACAAAAAATTATAGTCATTATCGTCTTCATGCTCTAAAACTTTTTTACTGTTATGTCTTAAATGATAAGAAGAATTATCTACTTTTAAATTTTCATTTGGAAAAAATTGTTTCTTTATTTTTTTAAATAACCATTCATTATCCAAACTTTCATCAAAATTATGTCTAAATCCAAAATTACCAAATTCATTGCGTATGGGTAAATATTGAATTTTATCTATATTATTAATAAGTATTTTTAATTCTTTTTGATCTAAAAAATTATCTTTTATCTGTATCGTCGGTAACATTTGCTTTTATATATGCTTTATCACTTTCACTTAACTTTATATATCTTATCTTTCCATTTACATGTTGCCTGGTATCAGCACCACAATTAGTGCATCTATAATACTCAGATACAATTGCAACTAAGATTGTATCTTCCTCACACTCTCCACAAATACCGTGAACAGTATCTATATTAGTAAACGTTTTAAATTTATTAGATAAGGTCAACTGCTTTTCCTATCACTGGTTTGTATTTAGTTCTTCCATCTTCTTTGTATGCTCGTAAATATTGATGTCTTGGATTAAAAGGTATGTAGCTTGCGTGGATCCATCCCGAGTTAGGTTCTCCTGGAGTGTAGTACTCGAGGATCAATTGATCTACCTCACAGTTCATCTTAACCCAGTCTGCTACCTCAGCGTTGTCAATTCCCATACATTCGAAATCAACCGCCTCAGCTTTTGCATGTTGTGATCCAACTGAGCTGCCGATGGCAACACACAGCTCAGGGCTACGATAGCCGCTGGTAACCTTTACTCTTCCAAACTGATCACGTACTGGCTGTAAAATATTTTCACACAATGCTTTTAATTTATCTATCTGATCAGCGTTAGGTTCATTATCAATACCACGTCTTATAGCAGTGTCTGACTTCGTTAACTCTTGAAGAGAAAAGTTTCTTGTAAGTTTCATTTTTCTATTATTCTTATAATTCTTTTTCTATCCTGGTAGACCTCTGTTTCTGCTTCTACCTTTTTACATTTAAAGACTACTCGCTCTGGATTTACTTCTTGTTTAGCTATGCGCTTTGAGTAAAGGCACGCTTTTAAAGAATCTTTATAAACGTGTTCTATCATCGTACCATTTAATTCTAGTATTAATGCAAATACAATCTCTATCATTGATGACCATTCCCATTTCTAATTAATTTTTCTACATCTTCTGTAAGTTTCTTTGTTCTCTCTTGTAAAAATTCTATGTTAACTGCATTGTTTCTCATACTCTTAACTTCTATTTCTAACTCATCTAATAATCCTGCGATATGTTCCACCAACATAAAAAGTTCCGCTTCCCCACTTGACTGACCAAGTTCTCCACGTGGATATTTGATTCTAAATTCTGTATTATGTTCTAAATCTTTTTGAAATAATTCTAATTGGGTGCTGTGTTTATTAAGTTGTTCATTAATACCAAAATATGCCCAGGTGCCGATTGCAACGAGCGCTATCAGGCTAGCAACCGTCTTCATTGGCATTTGCACTTTAGCTTCGTCAGAAATTTTTAATGGTTTAGTCATTTTTTGGTTTAGGTAGTTTATAATCTTTTGGAGGCATCTTCAACGTCGTATTATCCATAGTTTTAGCGTCTGGATTAGATTTTAGGTAGTCTTTTTTCATACCTTTCCAAGTATTTTTTTCTGTAGGTCTTTCTTCTTCAACCTTTGTAGGAATTACACCTTCACATTTTGATACCAATAAATTAAAATT
>Ga0209992_10000365_pt1 | contig 61018 bp, 63 predicted proteins | sample 2SBtaG_2_FD_182564 | JGI IMG/M metagenome (GOLD analysis project Ga0209992, IMG submission 182564) | Deep subsurface microbial communities from Kolumbo volcano to uncover new lineages of life (NeLLi) - 2SBTROV12_ACTIVE470 metaG (SPAdes)... | ecosystem: Environmental > Aquatic > Marine >... | reverse complement strand
GTTACAAATGAATTGAAAAGTACTAAAAAATTAATTTAAAATCAATTATTCAATGTTTTATTAATTATTTTACAAATATTTTCTTGATCTTCTTGTGTCAAATTTTTATGAAGAGGTAATGTTAATGCATTATTAAATAATTTAGTAGAATTATCTAAATTACCAATTTTTTTCATATTTTTATATGCTGGTTCAAGATGTAAAGCATATGTGCCAATTTGACTTTGAATATTTTCATCAGATAACGCTTTTCTAATTTTATCACGAAATTCTATTTTTTCTACATAACAAGTATAAGATTGAAATGTCTGCCTTGTGTTTTTGCCAACATATGCTGGTTTAATATTTTCAATTTTAGATAATAATTCTTGATAAATTTTAGCTTTTTCAATCCTCTTCTCAATAATATTTTCTATCTTTTTCATTTGAACTACGCCAATTGCACTTAAGACATTTGATAATTTGTAATTGGTACCTATGGTTTCAAAAGAAGATCCTTTTGCTCCAAAATGTTTAAACGAATAACATTTTTCTGCTATTTCATCATTATCTGTAGTTATCATTCCTCCTTCACCTGTTGTAATTACTTTTCTCGGATGAAAACTAAAACAAGAATAATCTGCAATCTTTCCAACATATTCATCTCCAATTTTTGCACCTAAACTACATGCTGAATCTTCTAACATATTCAAACCTAAATTTTCGCTTTTTTGATAGATTTCTTTTTCTAATGGTACACCTGCCCATGAAACTGGACTAAAAACAGTCATTTCATCATTATGTGCTTCTTCAAGAATTTCTGAAGTCATATTCATACTATCTATATCTACATCAACTAAAACAGGAATTCCTCCAGCTAAAACTACAGCTTCTGCAGTAGCAGGATATGTATAATCAGGTACAATAACTTCTTGACCTTTTATATCTAAATTTTCTAAAACTGCATGTAATCCAGTAGTACACGAAGTTACTGCAATTGCATGTTTTACTCCCAAATAATCTGCAACCATTTTTTCAAATTCTTTTGTTGTTGCACCCTCTGTTAGAAAACCGGTACTCATAACTTTTCTAATCTCATCTATTTCTTCTTCTCCTACATCAGGAACAGCAAGAGGAACAAGTTTTTTTTCAGACACTATTTTTGAGCTTTTCATTTCGTATATTAAGGTCTTTTTTTAGGAAGCTTTTTTAGAATATGGAACTGGATTTTGTTAGATGAATATTCTAATTACAGGTTCAGAGGGGTTTGTAGGAAATAATTTAGTAAAAGGATTATCCCAAAAACATACTATCTTTACATCTGATCAACTAGATTCAAGTAATCATGAAAATTATTCACAATGTGATATTACAAATTATGATTCAGTAGATAAAGTAGTTCGCAATGTTGATGCAGTAATTCATCTTACAGCACATTCACTAGTCTCTTCACTTGATGGATCAATTACAAATGGAAGAGTTAACATCATAGGATTACTAAATTTACTTGAGTGTTGTAGAAAAAACTCTGTTTCTAAAGTGATTTTTACTTCTGCATCATCATTAATCGGAGAACCAGAATCTTCACATGTTCCTGAAAATCATCCAGCAAAGCCTAAAACTGCATATGGAATTACAAAATTGACCTCCGAACATTATCTACGACTATATCATGAACTATACAATATGGATTATACAGTATTTAGATTTTTTAATATTTATGGACCGTTTCAAAAAAATGGATTAATTCCATCAATTTTTAATAAAATTAAAAATAATGAACCAATCACAATTTTTGGAAAAGGAGATCAAATTCGTGACTATGTTTACATTGAAGATATTATTCCATTTTTTGATCAAGCGGTATCAGCAGATAAAAGTAAAAATAAGATTTTGAATATGGGAACAGGCAATGGAACTACAATTCTTGAAATAGTGAAACACATTTCTGATATTCTTGAAACAGAACCAAAAATTGAATATCAACCTGTAAGACCTGGTGAGATAGGAAATTTTGTTTCTGATACTAATTTACTCCGTGATACATTTAGAGATGTACCTTCTACAGATGTTTTAACTGGACTCAAAAAAACAATTGACTGGTTAAAAAATAACTAATAGAATTTTTAGATATTAGATTTTAAAATAACATGATTAATTTAGTCCAATTTTTTGAATCATTTTAAATGGTATTTATATACAAAAAGCAATTTTTGTCAAAACATGTTTTTGCAATATATGGTATGGGTAATGTTGGGGGTTCAATAGCTGCTGTTTGGCTAAGATCTGGTGCAACCGTAATTGGAGTTGATATTTCTGAAAAACTTTTAGAAGAAATTAAGGATGGAAAATCTCACAAAAAAGAACCACTATTATCTGAAACTTTCACAAAGTCTATTAATAAAAAATTATTTACATTAACTTCTAATGGAGTTGAGGCATCAAAAAAATCTTCAATCAAAATTATAGTTGTTCCAGTGGATTTAAAAAATAAAAAAGTTGATCTAAGTTTGGTAATTGATGTTTCAAATAACATAGCAAAAGGTCTTAAAAAAGGCGATACAGTCATTTTATCCCCTTCTGTTCCTCCCGGAACAACAGAAAAAATAGTTTTACCGATTCTTGAAAAAATAAGTAAATTAAAAGGTGAAAAAGATTTCCAACTTATTTATAATCCTGAAAGAATTTTTGAAGGACAGGCAGTTAAAGATATTGAAGAAAATTACCCGGCAATTATTTCTGGACTTGGTCCAAAAAGTTTGAAAATTGCAGAAAATCTTTTTAGCATAATTTCTAAAAAAGGGATTTTAAAAATGCCTACTTTAGCTGAAGCTGAAGCTGAAAAATTATTTGAAGGTGCATATAGAGATGTCAATATAGCACTTGCAAATGAACTAGCAGAATATTGTGAAAAAATAGGAATTAATTTTTGGGAAACTCGTAAAGGCGCAAACTCTCAACCTTTTTGTCATTTACATTATCCTGGCACAGGAGTTGGTGGTCTATGTATTCCAGTATATCCACGTATAATTATTGATGATGCATCAAAAATTGGAAAAACAATGCATCTATTACAATATTCTAGAAAAATCAATGATAGTATGCCAAAAAAATGTGTAGATAATTCTATTATGATGCTTAAAAAAAATAAAATCAATCCTAAAAATGCCAAAATTTCTGTTCTTGGTTTAGGTTTTAGAGGTGAAGTTACTGATACTAGATTATCCCCTACATATGATGTGGTAAATGAATTTCTCAAAAAAGGATGTATCGTAACAGTTCATGATCCATATATCTTTAAAGATAAAAAATTACCAAAATCTGTTTTACTTACAAAAAATTTTTCAGATGCTACAAAAAATACTGATCTTATTTTCGTTTCATCTGATCATAAAATTTATTCAAAATTAAATCCAAAATCAATTTCTAAAAATAAAAAATCAGTTTTATTTTTTGATGGTCGAAATATTCTTAATCCAAAATTATTTTCATCAAATATTCTAAATATAATTGGAATAGGTAAATTAAAGTAATTTATTTTTGTATCTCGTATTTATGATAATCTATTTTAAAAATTTTTATATTTTCATCAGAATCATTTTCTTTTATGAGAAATTGATAATTTTCTTCATTTTTAAAAATATCATCTAAAAATACATAAAAATTTTTTTCTTTTACAACAATATGGGTAATCTTTCCTTCCATTCCTATTTTCATGAATTCATCAAATGAATTCACTCTAGAGATAGTCACTACTTTGGTTGAATGTTTCTCTATTTCATTAGATGAGATTGGAAAATTTGAGGTGTTTTCTAATACTGTTGGAATTCTATATGATAATTCATATCCAAAATGATTAATAATTTTATTTTCATCAGAAATATTTTTCATAAAATCAAACATCTCTTGTTCCTTCTCTACATCTACATCTTTCCAAATTAAAAAAACTGAAGACGATAAAACTAATCCAAAAATAATTCCTATTTTGATTATAGACAAATCCCTTTTTGATTTAATGAATTTTGTTAGGAAAAATAAAGATAATATAGCAAAAATTGGATAAAGTGGGAATAGATATCTTGTATCATTTACAAAAGAGAATGCATACAAAGTTGGTAAAGAAATAAAAAATAATAATGTAAGAATTATTTTTGTATCTTGATTTTTACAAGTTAATAAAATGATAAACCCTGCAGGCACAAAAATTATCCAAATTGGAATTTGTGACCAGCCAAGAAATTTGACAAAATTTATCAAACCATCAATCAATAAATTTATGGAACCACCAGCTGCTGTTGTTTCCGGACTTGAATAAATTTCTCCTACTCCTGAATCTATTCTAGAAAATAAATTGTGATTTACATTTTCTATATTTTGGAAATATGTAATTGTACTAAGAATTACAATTATTAATAACAACGAAATAAAAATTTTAATAATTGAATCTTTTGAAAGTTTTTTCTGTAAAAAATAAATTATTATAAAAGCTGGAATTAAGAATAAGCCCTCACTTCTAACTGTAATTGATAATCCTAAAATTACAAATGCTAAGAATTCAATATTTTTTCTGAAATTTAATAATAAAACTATAGCTATAACTAATCCGATTATATATAATGGATCAGAAATCCCAAATGTTGAATTTTGTACAATTCTTGGTTCAAATACAAATAAAATACTTCCCAGTAATGCTAATTCTTTTGAAAAGAATTTTTTTCCAAGAAAATAAATTGGAATTACAGTTAGTGATGAAATTACTATTGAAATAATTTTTTGTAACGCCATAAATTCCATATAGTTATTTGAATCAAATGCTGTGAAAAAAAAACTTAAAAATAATGCCCATCCTGGATTGTGAACATTTTGTATTGTTGATTCTCCTATACTGTAATCAATTGCATACAAAAAATATTGCAAGTTATCAGAATTTAATGGTAATTCAAAATGAGAAAAAACTAATCTAAAAATAATTCCTCCACTGATAATTACACTTAAAATAATGATAACCATTTTTTGCGATTGCTTTGACTCAACAATATTTTGAGACATTTCTAATAATTCACCATTTCTTTCATGATAAACGGTATGTATAAGAAAATTTCTCATTTTTTCCAGTTTTTGAATTTAAAATAATTTTTGAGCCTATTTTTTTAATTTACTGAGTATTTTTATTAAATTTGGGATGTTTATTACTGATCTTTAAATAATGATAATAAGATGCTGAAAATATGAAATACAAACAAATTCTACTTACAAGACCTCCAACAGGTTCAAATGCATTACAAGGAGGTTCTGATAGAGATCCTCATCCTCAACCACCTTTAGGTTTGGCATATCTTGCAGGTGTTATTGAAAGATTGGATGATGTACATGTTTTAGATATACTTGATGGAAATTTTTCAGAAAATTATGTTTATGATGTAAAAATGGCTGTGAAAAAACATAATCCTGATTTTGTGGGTTTTAGTGCTTTTACACCATTTGCAAATCCGGCATTAGAAGCTGCCACTGAAATAAAAAAAGACAATCCTTCAATTTTGACTGTTTTAGGTGGACCTCATGCTGTTTTAGCTGATGTTACAATGAAAAAATGTCCTGCTTTGGATGTAATTGTTTATGATGAAGGTGAAGGACAAATTGAAGAAATTATTTCAGGAAAACCACTTTCTGAAGTATCTGGACTTTTTATAAGACAAAATGGTAAAGTGATTCCTACATCCCCTCGTTCGTATATTGATAATATGGATTCACTACCTTACCCTGCTTATCATAAATTACCTCATTTTCCTGATGGCTATCATCCTCATCCTCCAAAAAGTACTGGTAAGAAATGGTGTAGTATAATGTGGTCTCGTGGATGTCCTTTCTTTTGTAATTATTGTAATAGAGAAAATAGTTTTGGTTTACAATTTAGAAATCAATCTCCGGAATATGTAATTGATCATATAAAATATCTTCACTCAGAATATGGAATTGAAGAATTAACTTTCTATGATGATGTAATGTCTCTAAATAGAAAAGCAACTATGAAATTAATGAAAGAGATGACTCCTGAAAAATTAGGGTTTGATCTAATATGGGATGCTGAAACTCGTGTTGATTTAGTTGATCAAGAATTACTATATGCAATGAAAGATGCTGGATGTAGAATGATTTCATATGGAATAGAACATGGAGAATTTATTCATGAAATCAAAGGTGGTACAGCAACATTAGAGCAAGCTGAAAATGCAATTAAGTGGACTCATAATGCAAAAATTCAAACTGTTGGATATTTTATGATTGGGCTTCCAAAAGAAACTGAGGAAACCATCAAGAAGACTATATCTTTTGCAAAGAAACTTAATTGTACGTATGTTATGTTTGCAATTACAATGCCTTTTCCCGGAAATAAATTGTATGATGAGGCTATAAAATCTGGATTGGTAAAACTTGAAGATACCTGGGAAAAATTTGTTTATTCTGGAGTCGGCGTTGGTGGTATTCAAGCACCTGTTTTAACTACAAATGCATTATCTGCTCCAGATTTAGAATATTGGGCAAAAAGAGCATACAAGGAATATTATTTTAGACCTTCATACATTTTTAACAAATTACTCACCATTAGAAATCTAAAAGATTTGAAAATGTATTATAATGGTTATAAAATGCTAAAACAAGATATGACGTAATCCAAATGGAAATCACAATAGGAATTCCGGCATATAATGAAGAAAAAAATATTTCAGAAATAATAAAAAAACTAAAAAAAATTACTGACAAAATTATTGTCTGTGATGATGGTTCTAATGATTCAACTGGAAAAATAGCAAAAGAACTAGGAGCTCTAGTTGTTAGACATGAAAAAAATTTGGGCTATGGTGCTGCAATTCGTTCTATTTTCTTAAAAGCACGCGAAGAAAACTCTGAATCTCTTATCACGTTAGATTCTGATGGTCAGCATCGAATTGAAGATATTCAAACTGTAATTGAACCAATAAAAAATGGAGAAGCAGATCTTGTAATTGGTTCTAGATTTTTAGACAATGATGGAAAAAATGTTCCAAAATACCGAAAAATGGGAATCAAAATTATTACCAAATTAGCAAATACTTCGTTGGATCAAAAAATTAGTGATTCACAAAGTGGTTTTAGAGGGTATGGTAAGCGAGTAATTGAAGAAATTACTCCTTCTGAATCGGGAATGGGAGTTTCAAATGAGATATTAATCAAAGCAAGTAAGCAAGAGTTTCAAATTACTGAGGTTCCAATAATTATTTTATATGATGGGGATACTTCCTCTCAAAATCCAATTTCTCATGGTTATTCTGTAGTAATGAGCACTCTCAAATTCATTTCTATGGAACATCCGTTGAAATTTTATGGTATTCCTGGCAGTATTTTCCTTTCAATTGGTTTGATTTTTCTAATTTATACAATTCAACTTTTTTCAGAAACACGCCAAATTCTTTTAAGTTCGGCAATTATTGGAGTTAGTTCTGTAATATTTAGTTCAATATTGATAATGTCTGCTATTCTTCTTTATTCAATGGTTAATTTAATTAGAAATAAAAAAAATAAATAATTTTTTTAATACAATATTATTATTTAATTTATTTTAAATGAAATAACTACTGCAACAGCAATTTTTTTATCATGACTTACAGAAACTTGAAATTGATATTTTTTATTATATTTTTTAATTTTTATGCTTGGTTTAGATTTAATATGTACAGTTTCTATATCCTTCATCTGAATATTTTCTTTAATCGCTTTAATTGTTGCCTCTTTAATGGCAAATTTCCCTGCAAATCTTTCATAAGGATTTTTAAATTTTAAACAATAAGAAATTTCTGATGGCAAAAAAATTTTTTCATAAAATTTAGGTTTTTTTCCAATTTTTATTTTCTCAAATTTTTCAATATCTGAAATATCTATTCCAATCCCAATCTGTTTGAACATTTCTTTATCTAATCATTACTTGAGATGTTCCTTCAACTAATGATTCTCCTTCCTGATTTTTAATTGAAGTCTTTAATTTGATAATTTTTGTAGATTCACTCTTGTCAATTATTTCACCTTCAACTGTTACTCTATCTCCTATAAAACACGGTTTTACAAAATTTAAATTTTGAGAAAAATATAGAGCATTTTTTCCTGGTAAATACATGCCCACTAATCTTGAAAAAAATGAAGCTAATAACATTCCATGAACAACTCTTTTTCCAAATTTTGTTTCTTTTGCATATTGTTCATCCATATGTAATGGATTAAAATCACCTGAAATATTTGCAAATTTTTTTGTTAATTCTTCATCCATATCTACTTCAAAATTATGTATTAATCCAACCTCAATTTCATCAAATGAATATTCTAAAGGATTATCCATCTATATCTATCCCTTTATTTCTTAAATGTCTCTTAATATCTACAATATTTTTAACATCCATTGCTTCATTTATCGTAAATTTTACATCAAATCCTGTTTCTAACTCGTTTAGTAAAACATATCCATTAAATGAAGTCCAATTTTCTATAGTTTCAGGTCCTAATTCATCAGTAATTGTTGAAATTTCTATTTTCATGACATTTGAAATTATTTGATATAGTTTTTCTGACATCATTCTTCCTTTACTGTAAGATAATCTGGAAATTTAATTTCTGATTTTATTTTATACGTCCAAGATTTTCCTTCTTCTTTGAACTCACAATTTGGTAAAAAGTTTTCAATGGGTTTATTTTTTTGAGTTTGTAAAAAATCAGCTTTTATTTTTTTTACTTTGTTAGATCTTGCCTTATTTTTTATGTAAGTCATAATTCCTTTTTCAATATCTCTTCCCATTATTCTACAACTCATTAGAAATGTATCAATAATCCATTCCTTATCATTTTCTTTTTTGATGATAAACACACCTGTAATTCCATTATCTCCAAATTTATCTTCTACTTGTACACATCCAACTATAAATTTTGGATCTTGAATCATTTTTTCAATATCTAATTCTTGATATCTTTTTGTAGTTAAATTAAATTGATTAGTTTTTAAAATTAATTGTGAAACTCTTGGTAAGGTAAATTCATCAACTTCTTTAATTGTAATTTTTAGATCAAGTTGATTGAGAAATGATTGAAGATCTGGTGTTGATTCTTCTAATTCACTAATCATTTTTTGCTTAAAATACATTTTACCTCTATTCTTATCCTCTTCAGTAATTTTTAAAACACTAAAATCAATAATATTTTCAATTGTTGATACATATGAAGAATGGTCCTTTGGCATATTTACAACTAAAATTTCTGGAAAAATGGATTTTACAAATTCTCTATTTACAGGGTCATCATCGATGAATACAATACTATCAGAACCAATATTGATTTCTTGAACTAATTCTTTCATATTAGTAACTTTATCTTTCCAATTAATACGCATTGAAGCAAAATGTTCTTCTTTTAGTATCATGTATGGGTGATCTTTGATGACCTTAATTGCATCTTCATAATTGTTTTTACTATTAATTGCTAAAATAATCCCTCTTTGATGTAATGAAAGTAATACTTTTTGAAATTCCATAAATGCATTTCCTGGTGGTTCAGGACCTAACTTAATTCCATTAAAACCATCTTCGCCAACAATACCGCCCCAAAGTGTATTGTCAAGATCCAATACAATACATTTCTTTGTAATACCAAGAAAACCAATTACATACTTCATTAAATCTTGTCCAAAAATAGGTAAATACTCCATTGAAATTTTTAAATCACCAAAAAAGAATTGACTATAATTAAAAACATTATCTTCACCATTTTTTGAGATAAATGTTTGAAAATCATACACGAACACATTTTCTGAATTAATATAATTTTTCATCAGAATATTATTGAAATCTTCAACCATTTCATGAAAACTGTATTCTGTTTTTGATTCAATAATTCCATTTGGAGAAAATGATGGAATATTTAATTTGGTTATTACAAGTTTTGAATTTGTTTTTTCTACAAATTTATCTATTAAATTTTTTATTTCATGAAATTTATTTTCTACCATTTTTTTTCTATCTGAACTTGAAATAGAATATGGAAAACGAAAAATATCTCCAAAAATATTTCTTGTATCAATAATCAAAAATGTTAATTCAGGTGAAAATTTGTAAAGTTCACTATCTTGATTTAATATTTCTTGAGAATATTGATTGTATGGAGCTTCATAAATCATACAAGAGATATTCCTTTCTGTAGATTTTACCTGAAGAATTTCTTTTAATCCATTAATAGTAAAACTAGATAAAATACCTATTCTAATTTTTTTATCATATTTTTTTGTAATTTCTTTTGATTTATTGATGTAATGGGAAAGCGAATTTTCATTAGGCATGATTAGTCATCTTCTTTTTTCACATGTTAATTATATTTACGATTGATCTATTCAAATCATCAGAAACCTTTTAGATGCATGTTATTTTTTGCAATTAGTACGTCATGGATGATGCAGAAAATCCTTACTCATTGAATGAAATTGAAGTTTTAGAGTATTATGGTCTTAAGGGAACTTTTGGAAAATTTTATTTAAAATCTAAATTTTTTAAAACTTGGATTTTACACTCATTAGCATATTTTGCACCTTTGTCAAGTTTTATAATTAAAATGCAACGTGCTAGAGGTGTTAAAATTGGAAATTTTTGTCATATCTCACCTTATGTTCTAATTGATCTTGTTTATCCAAAATTGATAAAAATTGAAGATAATGTTACCATTGGTAATAATTCAATGATTTTTGCACATGTGAATCCAACTGCAAGTCCAAAACTTAAAAAAATTTTTCCACGAAAAGTTGCTCCAGTAACAATAAAAAAAGGATCTGTAATTTTTCCAGGTTGTATAATTACTGCTGGAGTAACAATTGGAGAATATTCTATGATTGGTGCAGGTAGTGTGGTCGGTGAAGATATTCCGGATAATTGTGTAGCATTGGGTAATCCTGCAAGAGTTGTAAAAAAGATAAATCCTTAATGTTTTAGTTTACTATGTACAAAATAGGTGAGACATGAATTTACTGGGCATTGATTTTGAAGATTGGTATCATCCAGAATTGATTCAAAAACATCAAAAACAAAAATCTCCTGAACCATTGATAGTTAACGGAATTGAAAAAATTCTTGATTGGTTACGAAAAAATGATACTTATGCAACATTTTTTGTTGTTGGAGAATTATTAGAATTTAAACCTGAACTTTTAGATCAAATTGTTGGAAATGGACATGAAATTGCGTTTCATACAATGAATCATACTAGATTAGATGAACCTAATTATAAAGAAAAATTTTCTGATGATCTTAAACGATTTTCTGAACTAACAGATAAAAAATCAAAGGGATTTAGAGCTCCCAGTTTCTCCCTTTCTAAACATACTTCATGGGCAATTGATATTCTTGAATCTCATGGATATGTTTTTGATAGTAGTGTTGTACCTGTTAAAACAAAATTATATGGAATAAAAAATGCACAAACCACCCCTTACATGATATCTGGTAAATCTCCTGAAAAAAATGATCCTTCAGGTAAATTAATCGAATTTCCTTTACTTACAACAAACTTTTTCACTAAACAAATTCCTGCAGGCGGGGGATTTTATCTCCGATTTTTACCTCTTAGAATAATTCGTTCTGCCATTAAATCTATGAATAAAATGAATAATCCTTCTACATTCTATATTCATTCTTGGGAATTGGTACCAGAATTAATGAAAAAAGTACCTTTACCACTATTAGATCATTTTATCACATATCATCATCTCAATAAAGCTCCTGAAAAAATGACTAGAATAATCAAAGAATTTGAATTTACTTCTTTTGAACGATATATCTCTAAAAATAAAAATTATTCAAATAAATACAATAACTCAGAGGAATTTAATTAATTATGAAAACTCTGAAATTTATTTCAATTGAACATCCTTTAAAATTTTATGGAATACCTGGTTTAATATTTTTAGGAATTGGATTAATCTTTACGATAATGACAATTCAAGGATTTGCAGAAACACGACAAATTTTGTTAAGTACATCCATTATTGGATTTGGTTCTATAATTTTTGGAACTATTCTTTTATTGACATCCATAATATTATACACACTTGTTTCTCTAATTAAGGAAAATTCTGATTGATATTATGAAAATTATTGTAACTGGAGGAGCAGGTTTTGTTGGTTCTCATTTAGTAGAATTGTTAGTTTCTAAGAAACATTTTCCAATAATAGTTGATAATCTAAATAGTGGTCTATATTCTAATATCAAAAAATTTGTAGATTCTAAAAAAGCTAAATTTATTAAATGTGATATTAGAAATTTCAAAAAAATTATGCAACTACCTAATGTTGATGCAGTAATACATTTGGCTGCAATAGCCAGTGTTGTAGAATCTATTGATAACCCAATTTTTGTGAATGATGTAAATGTAAATGGCACTCTTAATATTCTTGAATTTTGTAGAAAAAAGAAGATCAAAAAATTAGTTTTTACATCATCGGCTGCAATTTATGGAGATTATGAAAAAAAAATTTCTGAAATATCTCCTACAATTCCTTCTACTGTTTATGGTTCTACAAAATTAACTGGAGAACAATATTGTAAAATTTATTCAAATCTATTTGGAATAAATATTACCTCACTACGCCCTTTCAACATTTATGGTCCTCGTCAAAATGATTCGTACGCTGGTGTAATCTCAAAATTTATGGATAAATTAAATGAAAATAAATCTCCCATAATATTTGGAAGTGGTAAACAAACAAGAGACTTTATTCATGTTGATGATGTTGCAAAAGCATTTTACTCTGCATTAAAATATAAAAAGAAAAAATATGATGTCTTTAATCTAGCAACTGGGAAATCTACATCTATTAATGAATTAGCCAAAATATTCCTCGTAGCTACAAAAAAGTCAAAGATTAAACCAATTCATAAAAAAGCAATTTCTGGAGTAGTTGTTCATAATTCTACAAATCCAAAGAAAATTGAACAAAATTTACACTTTATTTCAACAATTAACTTAAGAGATGGAATTACAAGATTTGTAAATTCTCAAATATCATGATTCTTTATTAAAATTTAAATCAAAATACTATAAAACGGTAAATTCTTTGAAAAAATATGAATATTTTAATAATTCATGAAGTAGATTGGATAAAAAAAATAACCTTTGAAATACATCATTTATCTGAACTATTTTCATTAAGAGGCCATAATGTTTATGCAATCGATATTCCTGATCCTGGAAAAATTTCCATAAATAACAACTTTAAAGAAAATATAGATAATTTTCATCGTGTATATGATGACTCAAACGTAAAACTTCTTAGAACTCCGATAATTCCAATTAAAGGTCTGAATAGAATATCTGCATATTTTACATCATATCGTTTTATCAAAAAAATTTTGAAAGATAATAATATTGACATTGTTTTATTATATTCGATAGTTACAAATGCAAAGGCAACAATCAAAGCGTGTAATGAATTAAACATTCCTATAATCAATAGAACTTTTGATGTGATTCATGATCTTATTGATGAAAAATATCTAAAATATTTTGTTAATAAGATTGAAAAATCTGTATATCCTAAATTTGATAAAGTAATTGCAAATACCCCATTTATGAAAAAATGGTCAGAAGATTTACAAGCTAAAAATGTAATAATAATTCCACAAGGAGTTGACTCAAATATAATGAAACCAATGTTAAAAGACTTGGAACTACAAAAAAATCTTGACATTAATACAAATGATAGAATTGTAATGTATTTAGGAAGTATTCATTCTATTTCTGGGTTACCTATAATTCTAAATTTTATTCCAAAAATAATTAAACAAATTCCTAATTTTAAATTACTCATTGTTGGAGGAGGTGCTCATTTAGAATCTTTAAAATATATCTCAAAAAAATTAGAAATAGAAAAATTTGTTATTTTTACAGATTATATTCCATATTTAGAAATTCCAAGATATTGCAGTCTTGCTGAATTATGTATTAATCCATTCGAAATAACTGATATGACAAAAAAATTATCTCCCGTCAAAATTTTTGATTTATTGGCCTGTGGTAAACCTGTACTTGCAACTCCTTTAGATGGATTATTATATGATTTTCCAAAAGAATCAGGAATTCTAATCTATGCAAATTTGGAAGATTTTGAATATCAAATAATTTCATTATTAAATGATAAAACATTAGAAACTTATGGAAAAAAAGGTAGAGAATTTGTTGAGGCTACTTTTACTTGGGACAATGTGGTAGATAGATTTCTAAAAGAATTTGAAAAAAATTTAAATTAAGATTATTCACCAATAACTTTTTAATTCCTACATGAAGAGAGCCAACACTAATGAAAATTATGTCAATTTTTGGAACACGACCAGAAATTATTCGTTTAAGTAGAATTTTTTCTTTATTAGATAAAAATTTTGAACATGTAATGGTTAACACAAGTCAAAATTATACAAAAGAACTTAATTCTGTTTTTTTTGATGATTTGAACATTAGAAAACCTGATTTCGATTTAAAAGTAAATACTGAAGCATATGGGATTGAAGTTGCAGATGTAATAGTTAAAACTGAAAAACTTTTGAAAAAAGAAAAACCTGATATTTTATTAATTTTGGGAGATACAAATAGTGGACTTTCTGCAATTCCTGCAGCTCATCAAGGTATCAAAATTGCTCATCTTGAAGCAGGGATGAGAAGCTATGATTTTAGAATGCCTGAGGAAAAAAATAGAGTGATGATTGATCATCTGTCAACTGTATTATTACCATACACTCATTACTCTAGAGAAAATTTAATTAGAGAAAATATTCATCCTAGTAAAATCTTTGTAGTTGGAAATCCAATAATTGAAGTAATTGAATATTACATGTCAAAAATTGATAAAAGCAAGTCTCTCCAAAATCTAAAACTAAAAAAGAATGATTATTTTCTTGTAACTGCACATCGAAGCGAAAATGTTGATAATCAAAAATCATTGAAGAATATTTTTAATGGTCTGGAAAAAATTCATAAAAAATTTAACAAAAAAATTATTTATCCAATTCATCCTAGAACAACAAGTAAAATGAAAAATATTGAAATTCCTAAAGGAATAAAATTAATTGAACCATTAGGATTTTTTGATTTTACATATTTAGAAAAAAATGCTTTTTGTTTGTTGACTGATTCAGGTACAGTTCCTGAAGAGGCACTTTATTTCAAAAAACCCTGTGTGACAATTCGTGAGAGTACTGAAAGACCTGAGATGATTGAAGCAGGATCTAATATTTTATCTGGTCTAAAACCCGAAGATATACTGCGTTCTACAGAATCAATTACTATGGAAAAGCCTAATTGGCAATGGAAGGAAGCTTTAGGTGATGGAAAAACTGCTAAAAAAGTTATCAATATTTTACATGGGAAACTATACTGAATATTTTTAATACCTACAATTTGGAATTATTATAATTGACTTTGTTGATAACTGGAGGTTCTGGTGTTTTGGGTTCAGAACTCAAAAACATTTTCCCTGAATCAATATCCCCCACTCATAAAGATTTTGACATATGTAATTCTGATTCGGTTCGTGATTTTTTTGAAAATCAAAAAATTGACACTGTAATTCATACTGCTGCCTTAACTACAGTACGAGGATGTGAAGAAAATAAATCTCAAGCTATGCAAATCAATGTGCAAGGAACAAAAAACTTAATTTATAATTTTAAAAATTCTAATCCCAATGGAAAATTTGTTTATATTAGTACTGCATGTGTTTTTGACGGGCATTCTAGTATGTATGATGAAAATTCTATACCATACCCTGAAAATTTTTATTCTTTAACTAAACTTTTGGGAGAATATATTGTAAATCAATTTAAGAATTCGTTAATAATTAGAACAAATTTTGTTGCTAAAAAAAAATGGCCATATCCAAAAGCATTTACTGATAGATATGGTACATATCTATTTGCAAATCAAGTGGCTTTAGGAATTAAAGAAGTTTTAATTGAAAATCTTCAAGATGTAGTTCATATTGTTGGCAATAAAAAAATTTCCATGTTTGAACTTGCCACGTTAACTACTCCTGATATTCAAGCAATGACCATGAATGATTATTCTGGACCTTCTCTCACAATTGATATGAGTCTTGATACAAAACATTGGAAAAAATACACTATTGAAAACTAATCATTTTTTTGAGAATGTTCATAAATTTTTTTCAAACCTTTATTTAGTGAAATTTTAGGATTCCATCCTATCTCCTTTAATTTTGAATAATCACAAATAATATTTTTAGGATCAAATTCTCTACTTTCTTTTGAATTTCTTTTTATAATTATTTTTTTATTATATACTTTTTCAAGCTTTTTACAAATTTCTAATATTGAATAACTAGTACCTGTACCAACATTGTAAACATTAAATCCATTAATATTTTTTAAAATAATTTCAAATGCACTTACTACATCTGAAATAAATACAAAATCTCGTTTAGAATTTATATTTCCTAATTTTATTATATTTGAATTTTTTAATTGTGATAATATATTAGGTAAAACATAATGTTTACCACTTCCTGGACCATAAACAGAAAAAATTCTTACAACTGAAATATCCATATTGAATTGTTTAGAGTATGATTCACAAAGAATTTCACCAGCTAATTTACTCCCTGAATATATTGAAATAGGTGAAGTTGATGCTGTTTCTGAAATTGGATTTTTTTTAGGAATTCCATATACATGACTTGTGCTCGCATAAATGACTTTACAATTATTTTTTTTTGCAGCTTCAAGAACTTTTTCAGTACCTAAAATATTTGTAGAAAAACATTTGTCAGGAAAATCATTACAAAATTTTGTATTTGTAATTGCAGCTAGATGTATCACACAAAAAATATTCTTAAAATCACTAGATCTTGTGTTGGTTATGTCTTTTTTAATTTGTTTAAATTTATTTTTTTTACTATTTTTTGATAGTCCAATCAACTCATATTTTGAACTTAAAATATTAACAAGATGAGTTCCAACAAATCCATTATGTCCTACTATCAAAATTTTTTTCAAATAATCATCTACACTGTTTTAAATTTAGATATATTTTTAATGACATATTAAGATTGTATAGAATAAGTGTTATTAAAATGAAAAAAGTATTGATTACTGGGATAACAGGACAAGATGGAGCATATCTTGCAAAATTTTTGTTAGCAAAGGGGTATGACGTTTTTGGTACTTATAGACGATTATCAACTCCTAATTTTTGGCGATTACATTATCTTGATATTTTTAACAAAGTTAATCTTATTCCTGGAGAAATATCTGATTCTGCATCTATTACAAATGCACTAAACATTTCTCAACCTTCTGAGATTTATCATTTAGCTGCTCAAAGTTTTGTTGGAGTATCTTTTTCTCAACCATTGTATACTACTAGTATTACTGGTATCGGAGTTACACGAATGCTTGATGAAATAAAAAAATTTGATAAAAAAATTAAATTTTATCAAGCATCTTCTAGCGAATTATATGGTGAACAAAATAAAAACATTCAAAATGAATTGACCAACTTTAAACCTTCTAGTCCTTATGCAATTGCAAAATTGTATGGATTTTGGATGACAAATTTATATCGAAAAAGTTATGGGATGTATGCAGTTAATGGAATTTTATTTAACCATGAATCTTCTATTCGTGGTTTAGAGTTTGTTACAAGAAAAATTTCAAATGGAGTAGCAAAAATTTCATTAGGATTAACTAAAAATTTGAAATTAGGAAACATGTCTGCAAAGCGGGATTGGGGATATGCACCTGAATTTGTAGAAGGTATGTGGTTAATTCTACAACAAAAAAATCCTGATGATTATGTATTATCTACAGGGGAAAATCACTCTGTTAAAGAATTTGTAGAAGAAGCCTGTAAAGTTGCAGGTATTTCACCAATTAAAATTAAATCATCCAAAGAAAATATGAGACCTTTTGACGTTGAAAATTTGAAGGGTGATTCTAAAAAGGCAAAGAAAAATTTTGGATGGAATCCTAAAGTCAAATTTAAAAAATTGGTAAAAATTATGGTTGAAGAGGATATTTCAAGATGGGAAAGATGGATTAAAGGTGAACAATTTCCATGGGATGCTGCAATGGCAGATCAAGAAATTTCAATAAAAAAATAAATTAGAAAATTTTATTGATTTTTCTAAATGTAATTTTCTAAAAATTCTGAAATAGTATCTGCAATATACTTTCTTTCTAATTCTTTTATCATGTGATGATTTGGTAAAAATAAACCATTTTTCATAATATTACTTGAATTATCAAGTTTGTTAGAGATTCTATATTCGTATAATTTTGATGATGGTTGTTCTACAATATTTCCTGCCATAATTGGTCTTGTTTCTATATTTTTAGATTCCAGAAATTCTACAAATTGTTTAGAGGAAAATGGGGCATTGTTTTTTACTAAAATAGAATAACCAAAATATGCATGACGTGAATTATGTAATTCTTTAGGAATTTGAATGAATTGAGCATATTTAGATAATCTCTGATTCCAAAAATGGGCATTTTTTATTCTTATTTTAATGAATTTTTCTAATTTATCAATTTGATGAATCCCAAAAGCACCTTGAATTTCTGTTGGACGAATGTTAAAACCAAGATTTGAAAATAAGAAGCGTGAATCAATATTTGGAAATTCATTCTTTATTTTGTCTTTTTCATTTAGATCTCTTATCCATCCAAAAGCTCGTAAGGATTTTCCAAGTTCATACAACTCATCATTATTTGTTAATAACATTCCACCTTCAATTGTTGTAATATGGTGTGACAAAAAGAAACTAAAAGTTGACATATCTCCAAAGGAACCAATCTTTTTCCCATTAAATTCTGAACCATGAGCTTCACAAGAATCTTCAATTACAAATAGCTCATGACGATCTGCAATTTCCTGAATTTTTGTAATATTTGCAGTATTCCCTAAAAGATGGACTGGCATTATTGCTTTTGTTTTTTTTGAAATTGCTTCTTCAATTTTATTTTCATCTATACAAAAAGTTTCTGGATTAACATCCACAAATACTGGTTTAAGTCCATTGTTTATCATCGGATATACTGTTGTTGCCCATGTTAATGAGGGGGTAATAACTTCATCACCTAAACTTAATTTTTGAGAGAAAGAAGGATTTGTCAAAATTGCTAAAGCTAATAAATTTGCAGAAGAACCTGAATTTACCATAATGGCATATTTTGTACCAATATATTCAGCAAATTTTTTTTCAAATTGTTTTACTTTATTTCCCATTGTTACCATGGTGCTCAGCAATGAATCAATTGATTCTATCACTTCTTCATGATTATAAGATGGAACAGCTAAAGGAATTTTTGTTTTTCCTGATTCAAAATTATAAGAATTATTTTCAAAATAATTTTTTACTAAAATATTTATTTGTGATATAATTTCATGATTATCCATTTTTTTTATTTTTTGAATAACATGTTATAAACTATTCATAAATTTATTATATATTTTTTGAATCAATATGATTTAAAATTTCTTTACGAATTTTTTCAAATTGTAATGACAGTTCAAAGTTTTTTTGTACTCTTTCTCTTCCTTTATTACCCATTGATATACTTCTATTAGGTTCATCTAAAATTTTTTCAACATACTCTAGCAATTTTTCTGAATCATTTTCATATATTAAAAATCCTGTTTCTCCATCTTTTATTATTTCTTCAGTCGCACCAGGTTTACAAGCTATTGCAGGAGTTCCAGATGACATTGATTCAATAAAAACTAGTCCAAACGGATGTAATTTTTGTAGATGAATTAATATCATAGCTTTAGAATACAATTCACGTAGCTTCAAGTCTGAAACTCTACCAAAAAATGTTGTAATATGATTAATTCCTAATTTATTAACAAGTTTTTCAAGCTCTTTTCCATATTCTCCATTATTTCCTACAATCCATATTTTAAAATCCTCTCTTTTTTTAACCAATTTTGGTAGAGATTTCAGAAAAAATTCAGCTCGTGGTGTTTTTAGATTTGCCATTAACAATATTCCTTTTTCATCTAAATTTTTTTCAGAAGGGATAAAAAATTTAGTGTCTGTTCCGGGATAAATTACAATTGGATCTACATCATATTTTTTTGAAATTGACATAGATGAAAACTTACTATTGCAAATTACCTGATCAAAATTTTTCCATTGATTTTTATCAACTATTCTGATAATTTGTCTAAAAACTATCCAAATAAAATATTTCCCTTTTGATAAATTTTTGATATACGTATTTGTATACAATAAATTAATGTCTTGAGGATAACATAATACTGGAATCTTTCCAAATTTTTGAGCCCATAATGTTGCTGGAAAATTCATAAATAATACTGCATCTGGATTTAGATTTTTTATTAAATCCTTAACCTTTCTTCTAGTTTTAAAAAGATTTATCCAAAATTTTATTGATTGTGTCATTGAATTTTTATCTGCTAGATCTATGATTTTCAAATTGTTTTTTTCTTGAAATATTTCTTTATTGGAATACAATGAAATCACTGTAACCTCATCGTCATTTGATGAGAGATATTCTGAAAACTCCCAACTAAATCTTGCAGCTCCACCTTTATTTAATAATCCTGGAGATATAATGGCAATTTTCATTAATATTTCATCATTTGTTTTAATAATATATTTTGATTTTATTTATTTATTTTTGAAAAAATTAATAAAAATATCATTTGAGCAGAATATGACAAAACGAGTGAAATTGCTACCCCTGAAATCCCCCAATTTGTACCTAGAATAACTATTGACATCATTTGGACACTTATGAATATCACTGAACCAATTAATACAAAAATGACATTTTCATTTCCAAGATATTTTGATGTTAAAATTGTAACAATGGTAAATGGGATTACAGCAAAACTTGCAATTTGGATTACTTCTATGGTATCATTGAATTCAGAATAAAAAATTGGTATTAGTTTTGGAGCTATAAAAGCACCTGATAATGCAATTACAATTGAAAAAATTATCAAAATCTTTCTAAATTGATTATTGGATTCAAGTCTGGCATCTCTTGGTAACAAATATTGAAAAAATATCATTGGAATTATTGTTAAAACTGAAAAAAACTGCATTCCTAAATGATAATTACCTATTGCAACAAATCCTAAAATTGGAAGAATAATTATCTTATCTAACGTACCATTGAATGATGTGGATAAATCTAACAAATAACTATTTAAGATAAATTTCCATCTTTTTTTTATTATTTTAAAATTAACTTTTTCTTTTTTTAATTCTTTTATTGAGATAATAGAAAATGGAATAAATGAAATCCCAATTCCTAAAATAACACCGTTTATGCCAAATATTTGATAAAGTGATAAAGAAAGAATCACAAGCAGAATTTTTTGAGTTATGATGACCTTTGCATAGTCTTTGAATCTTTTTTTTGCTAATAATTCAGATGTAACCAAAGTAAACAAAACAAAACCAATGACATAAACACTAATACTAATATCATATAAAAAGACAAAAAATACAATCAATGATGTTATTATAATACCGATTAATGAAAGGGAAAACATTGATGAATGAATTTTTTCTCCTTTTGATGAATAAACTAAAATTGTATTTGCTGAACCTAATAATGAAAATCTTGAAGCAATAATGGCAATTGCTAAATAATAACTGATTTTCCCATAATCTTCTTCCCCCGTAAAAGATGCTAAAAATAGCCAAAAAAATGCGCCAATTAGATTTGTTATTCCTGAAGCTGAACCTATAATTCCTAATTCTCTAAAATTTGACAAAAATTCTTTAATTTGATTCCAATTTTTCATTTACTATTTTCATTACAACTTAAAAGTAATAATCCTAGCTACTGAATATTTTGCTTATTTTACGAAGAATACCTACCCCAAAATAAAAAAATCCTTCTAAATTCCAAATAATCAACAAATCAAAATTTTTCAAAAATACCTTTTTACCAAAATTCTTTATGAACCATTTTGTAAAAGGTAAATAAAGAAAAATTGCCCCAAAATAACTTAATCCCTGTGATTTTTTAAACTTAAAAAATCCTACTGCTGATTCTCCTTCATCATACCTTTTCATTAGTACTTCATTTGTAACACAAAATTTTCCTATTTTTAGAACATTCAAAATTGTTGCAAAATCATAACTTTGCATAATATCTACTACAAACTGTTTTTTAATTTCATGTGTTCGATAGATTCCATAAAAAACATGATGATGACCTCTAATTTTTAGAAATTTTCTAATATTTTCTTCAAAATTTCCCTGTGCAGAAATATTTGAAAGTGGAGAAAAACGTTTGATTACTTTTTTTTTAAATTTCATTATTTTTGATTTATTTTTGTTTGATTTTAAAAAATCAGTTTTTGGACCAAAATATTCAACCTGTGCAACTGAACATGCCACATTTTTATCTTGTAATATGGGAAGACATTTTTCAATAAATTTTGGATCAATTAAATCATCAATTGCCTTCCACATGAAAAATTTGCCTTTAGCTTTTTTTAAAAGAAATTGAAAATTTTTTAATCCTCCTATATTCACCTCATGCCTAAAATATTTTATTCTATTGTCTTTTTCTGCATATTCCTTACAAATTTTAGAAGTATTGTCTGAAGATGCATTATCACCGATAATAATTTCTATATCTTTAATACTTTGAAGAAGAACATCATCAATTCCACCCTCTTTGAGAAATTTTTCTCCATTATATATTGGAATACCGACTGAAATAATGGGGGCTACATTTTTTTCAAACATTTTTTAGAATTCATAGAATTTCAACTGTATTTAACTAATTTTATTGAAAATTGTTCACATTTTTTTTATGTATTATTAAACTGACATAATCATTCTTAAAATTTTTTAGAATACATTATTTAATTAAAAACAATAAAAATTTATGAGATTAAATTGAAAAATATTTGGATCACAGGTTCAAGAGGATTTTTAGGAAATAAATTACTTTTACAATTAAAAAAAGACAATGAAATTACTTGTTTTACACATAATCCTAAAAAGTTATCTTTTCAAAATAAAATAATTCAATTTGATTTTTTAAAAAAATCTGATATTATCAAACTAGTGGAAAAACTTGGATTGCCAGATATTTTCATTCATTTGGGATGGAGTGGAATGACTGATTCTGAATCCGAAGATCATTTAAATTTTAATGTAATGGCAAGTAAAAATTTAATCATGACATTTTTTGAACTTGGACTTGATAAATTTATTTTTTTAGGTTCAAGAGATGAATATGGAGAAAGAAAGGAATGTCTGTCTGAAGAGGATAAGTCTTTAGGAAAAATGACAAAATATGCTTTAGCAAAAAAAATTGTTGCAAATTATGGATTTGAACAAGGAAAAAAGTTTGGCCAAAAATTTTTACATATTCGATTATTTAATACATATGGTCAAGGTCAGAAGGAAAATTCATTGATAAATTTACTTTACAAAGGATCTCAACAAAATAAATTAATCCATTTAGGACCGTGTATGCATTTCAGAGATTTTATTCATGTTTCAGAAGCATGTATAGGAATTTCATTAATTATGAAAATTGATTATTCAACTACCATAAATCTTGGAAGTGGAAAAGCAATTAGACTAAAAGATTTTGTAAATTTATTTTGGAAAGAACTAGGAGGAAAAGAAAACATGATTATTTTTGAATCTACTCAAATGAGAAAAAATGACCCTGTATATCCAGAGAGTTTTGCAGATTTGAAAAAATTAAAAAAATTGACAAATTGGGTTCCCAAATTAAATATTATTAAAGGAATAAAAATGACAATACAAGAATTAAATTCAATTAATTTCAAATAATAATTTAATTAATTTTTGATTTTTTGAATTATTTTATTAATATCAATTTCTAAAAGATCTTGTATTGGATTTAACCAATCATCTGAAATTGATTTTTTCAGAATAATTTTTTTCTTTATTGAATCTTTAGGGATATTGGCAAGAAGTGAATCATAAGAATGATTGAGGCTTTTGCTATCATCTAACACAATTAATTTTTTGGTATTTGATACATTTTCAATAATTTTGTTCCAATTAATTGGAGTTGCTGATGTAACATTAAAAATTGATGAATTAACATTATTTTTCTTTAATTCTTTAAATAATTCATATCCTTGAGGAAAAGAAAAATTGAAACAAACAATGGTTACATCATTTCCAGTACTATACTGGAACAAAGTATGATCATTATTCACATAATGAAGTTTTTCAGGTGAAATTAATTCTTCTTTAAATAATCTTTGACTCACAGCAATCATACGAAATCCGGGAGAAATAATATGTTTTGAAAGAATTTTTTCTATTTCCCATTTTGTCGTAATACAAAATCCAGGAATTCTTGCAATAGAACACATATCAGAAAAATTATTGAAACTTGCTTGAGGACCTTGATAACCAGAATCCATAATCACTGGCATTATTGTAAAAGAAGAGTCATGGGGTAGTTTTTGATTTCTAATAATATTATATGTATTTACAAAATGATCTATACCCAAAATTAAAAAATCTAGTTGTTTTACAAAAAATATAGAAGATATCCCATTTATCATCATACCAAAACCAAAACCACATAAAGAATTTTCAGAATTTGTTGAATTAATCATAAGACTATTATCTTGAACTTGTAAACCTCTGGTAAATCCACCTATGCAGGAACCAGCAGTAATATTTTGACCGAATAATACCAAGTTTTCAGGTTTTGCAACAGCATCACGTATTGTTTGATTAACTAATTCTAAGTACTTCACAATAATTCACTTTCCAATTCTTCATGTATGGATTCAGACATTTCAATTATCTCTAATTCACTAAAAAAACCCTTTAATGCATAAACAGGATCTTTGTTTGACGATTCAATTACTGCAGGACATGTTTTTAATTCAACACTGGGAGCAGGTCCTGCATGATAATTGATAAATTTTCCATCAGGATAATCCTCAGATTTCATTCTCCAATCACCTAATGTAGTAACATTAACCTCAATACAAACTGGTTCATTATTATTTATTGAATATTCTCGAATATTTTTTAATTCCTCAATATACTCTAATGGATTATTTCCACTTAGATTTGAAAACTTGATTCCACATGCTGAAGTAAATTTTTCAAGATTAATATCACATCTACGTTCATGAATACGTGTAGCCATAGACCATTCATTATTTTCTACAATTATCAAAATAGGTAATTTTAAAGATTTAGCCATCAATAAAGATTCATGAAAACTACCTTCTTCTATAGAACCATCCCCAACTAAAACTATGGTGAAACCTTTTTTAGATTTAATTTTTTGAGATAATGCTACACCTACTGCAACAGAAATGTTATTTCCAAGTATACTCGAAGTGTATATTATTCCTTTTGATAAATTCATTAAATTCATAGAGCCGAGTTTACCTTCAGCAATTCCATTTTTCTTTAAGAAATATTCATCTAAAATTCCTTTTAATTTTTGTTCGCGTGCAAGATTATAAGCAACATTTCGGTGGGAAAGTATCAATTTATCTTCTTTTCCCATTATTTTGTTAACAGCTATTGCAATTGTTTCATGTCCAAATGCTAGATGAATTGGAATTTGAAATTTATTTTCTTTATAAAGTTCATTTATCATCATTTGTGCTAATCTAACTTTAATGATATCATAAGCAATTTTAGTATCATCCATAGTAATCTAACAAAAATATCCTAATTTAATATAATTAATTTCTTTTTTATGTATTATTGAAAAATGAATAAACCTAAATTTTTCTAATTTTTTTGATATTAAATGCATATATTATACAAAAGGATCAATACTTTTCAAACCTTCAATTAGATTAATTTTAGGTGTCCACTCAAGATTTTTTTTTGCTTTTTCATTAGATGGATTTCGTATACTGATATTATTCGAATCTTTTTCGAGAATTTTAATAGATTTTTTATAGTATTGTTCTGCTGCACAAATAATATCTTTTAAAGTGATAATTTTGTCACCAGAGAGATTAATTATTTCAAATCCTTTTTTACCTACAGATAGTTCAATTCCACTAATGATATCATCAATATGAATAAATCGTCTTCCAGTTTTTAATGAACCAATAGAAACTGAATCTGAATGTTTTACTGAATGCACGATAGATTCAAAAGCAGACCAATTTCTCTCTCTTGGCCCATATATTATTCCAAATCTGAGAATTGTTATGTTATCAAGACCTTTTTTATATTGTTGTTTCAAGTTCATTTCTGAAACAATTTTAGAAAGTGCATACTCTGAAACAAATTTAGTTATATCAATTGGAGTATCTTCAGTTTTTTCTTCAGTTCCTTCAAAATCACCATATACCCATTCAGTTGAAGCAAAAATTAACTGCTGAGCATTAACTTTAATTGCAGTTTTGATTAGATTTAATGTTCCCATTACATTAATATCAAAAGCTTGATGAGGGTTTTCTCTGCAAATGGGATCAGAAGACAATGCAGCTAAATGTATTATTGTAGAATTTTTTGGAATTATTTTTTCTAATTCAACTGAACGAATATCCATTTTAACAAAATCATACTCTTGAGAATTTTCAGAAATATCGATACCGATAAATTTTTGATTTTTAGATTTCAGACTTGATATTAATTTTCCCCCAAGGAAACTTTCAGAACCAGTAATTACAAGCATGAAATCAATCAAATAATCTATTATTTAATTCCTGTTTAAATTGAATTCAAAAAAAAAATATCCCTAAAAAAATATTATGTTTATTTAAAACCATGATGGTATAATTTTGGATATTTTTTAATTATTTAGGAGGGTTATTTTTTGAACAGCATCTTCTAATGTAAATTTTGTATCAACTTTTATTATAGAACAACTTAATCGTCTCCCTGATTCTATATCACTTTCACTATCTCCAATCATCCAACTTTGTTTAGGATCAATATTAAAATCATCTATAGCTTTTAAAAATAATCCTGTATTTGGTTTTCTACAATTACAATTTTCTATAGGCGTATGTGGGCAGAAATAGAATTTATCAATATTTGTATCAAATTTTTTTAGAAAAGATTGAATTACCTCATGAATTTTTTTGACTTCAACATAACTTGTAAGATTTTGATGTATAGCTGACTGGTTTGTAACTACAATTATGATAAAACCCATTTTTTTTAATTTTTTAATAGCATTACCTACATAAGGGAAAATTTCTAATTCTTTAACCGATTTTACATAATCATTTCTATTTTTATTTATAACTCCATCACGATCTAGAAAAATTGCTTTTTTCATTCTTATTTATATTCAAAAATAGGCTTTCCTAAATTTCTGATTGTAGATATTATACAATGACATATTGTTACATGTAGTGATTCTATTGCAAGCATATCATTAGATGGAACTTGTAAGCAGAAATCTGTAAATTTTTTCATTTTACCCCCACTTTTCCCGGTAAACCCAATACAAAAGATCATATTTTTTTGTGCAAATTCTAATGCTTTGATTATATTTTTAGAATTTCCACTTCCACTGAAAGCTATTAAGATATCACCCTTTGAAAAATAATTTTTTAACTGTTCAACAAATACATCATTATACGATACATCATTTGCCCAAGCTGAAAAAACTGGTATATTATCTACTAATGAAATCGCATTAAATTTATTTGAGTTTTGTGTAAGCGCTGTTTTGAGTAAATCTGAAACAAAATGGGATGCATTAGATGCTGAACCCCCATTCCCAATTACAAAAATTTTCTTTTTTTGATTTCTTGCTTTAATCAAAATGTTACAAATATCATTAATTGTAGAAGATTCTAAATTTAGTTGTTTAAGTGCATCTTGTTGTCCAGATAAAAAACTTGAAATGCTATCATAAGATTTCATGAATTTGGAGAAATAATTATTGAATATAAGTTTATGAAATTTTTTTATCTATAAGAATTCAAATATTAATATCCAGCAAACATTTAATCATACATTTTCAAAATTTATGAATCATCACTATTTAATCTAAATTTCACTTGTATGAGTTCATTTTTTTTATTAAGAACTTGTGTTTATTTTGATTACAATATAATCACATATGTACCTACATCAATTAGTCTTACATCTATTTTGATGTGATAATTGCAACAGAATAGCTCTTTTCTATATTTTTTATTAATTCGTGAATATCTTTAATTTATCTATATCCTACAAAAATCACATTAGCGATAAAAAATAGCTTGACTAGTTGGAAGCTTCATAAGAATTCCTGGTTTATCTGAAAAATATTTATCAATTATCTTCTTAGTTTCATTATATTCTATTTGTCCATAGTCATCAAAGACGATTACTCCCCCTTTAGTTAATTTGGGAAAAAAGAATTCTAATGTATTTAATGTTGATTTTGCTGAATTTAGATCTATATGTAAATATATTATTGAATCAATTTTTTCATCTTGTTTTTGAAATGAATCAGGAATATATCCTACATGATAAATCAAATTACTTTTAAATTCATCAAGATTTTTTTTTGTTATATCTATACTTAGATTGTCATAAGCACCAACACGTATTGATTCATTTTCAAATAATGTTTCTTTTTTCATTGCATCCCATGCATCATACAAATGCATTGAAAATTTATTCTCGATTTTTTTATTTCCTGCTATTTCTCTTAATGTAAAAAATGTACTAAAACCATTACCTACGCCACATTCTACAAAATTATATTTTTCTTCATGAGAAAATTCAATTGCATATCTTGTTGCGTAAGATATTATCCAAAATCGCCACATTTGTTTATCAATTGCCTTTGGATCAACAATTTTCCCATTTGTATATTCTCTATGGTATTTAACATCTGTACATGTTTTTCGAAAAATTTGTCCTTGATATTCATCATTCCATGGAAGTTCATGTCCTGATGTCATTCCCCAACCTGAAAATCTGGGTTTGAGAACAAAATAGATTTTTGCAACATTATCTAAAAATGGTCTGAAAATGGGAAATTTATAATAAATTTTTATAAATGCTTTTGATAATTTTTCATAAAGCATATTTATCAAGTTTTAATAAATCCCTATTAACTTTTATAATTTAATAAATTTTTAACAAAGATTTTTCCAAAAATATATTATTTTATTTATCTAAATTAATTAAATATCAATAAACTAGAATTGATCATAAGAAATTTCACGATACAAAACCTTTTGAGGCATCATTTTAAGTCCTTTATAATATCCATTAAAAGTAGTGCCAAATAATTTTAGATTATCTTCAACTACTTTGAATTTGTCATCATTTAATTTAAAAACACCTTTAGTTTTATTTCTAAGAATACATTCATCTAAAGATAATGTATCATGATTATCGTTTAACCACTTTGGAATATCATAATTAAACAGGAACTCCGGATTGGTTTTCATTCTGTCATGACCTAAAGGATTATGACCTGTACCACGGCAAAAATTTGCAACATCTTCAAATTGTCTTTCTAATTCTTCATCAATCTTTTTGTTTTCTTGTAATAGTTGATGTGCAATAAATAGAACATAATCTGTCCATTCATTCATACATGTTGCCATTACTACAGCAACATGATATCTAACTACATTATGTGCAGCTTCTTCATTAAGCAATTTATTGTAAAATTCGTCATCTTGAAGTTTTGAGAAAATTTCTTCAGGTGAATCAAACAAATCATCTTTAGTAGATTTAAGAAAACTATCAAATACATCTTGAATTAATTTTGGAGCATTTCTTCTTCTTTTAACCATTTGAAAGAATAATTCTGCTACATCTATTTTTTGTTGTCGTAATAATTTCAAAAGTGAATTATACAAAATTCCTTTGTTAGTTAACCATAAAGTAAATGCAATCATACGTAATTCAAGATATTCATCAAATGATAGATCTTTAGAACCAATAACATATTCTCCATATTCACAGACTCTTTTTCCATTGCTTAAAGTTGTGAAATCTTCGGGCAAAATTTGATATTTTGTTTGGAATTTCCATTTTGAATACTGTTCTGGAGTACCCATTTCAGAACCCTGAAGAATCATACAAGTGTATTGTAAAATATCATCTAGTTTTGAATTAACTAATTTTCTAACTGTTTCCAAGTTGGATTCATAAGTTTCCCCCGGTAACCCAACTATAACTTCGGCTATAGTACTCAAACCCGATTTTTTTATTGTTGGCATAAGGCCTAACATTTCATCGGTACTAATATTTGATCTACGAATATTTTTTAGAACATTTTCATCTAAAGACTGTACAGACATTGACAAAGATAAAATTCCATTAAGAGATTCTACAGATTTAATGATTCTTTCTTTATTATTTTTACCAGTTGTGGCTAAAATTCTATGTGGATAATTATACTTCTCCTTCATTTTTGCTATGGTATTTGATGTTTCTAAATCTCCTGGAAGCATTCCAAAATTCAAGTCTGTAATAAATAACGTGTGAATATTTGTTGGGACGTGTTTTGCAATATATTCAATATCTTCTTTTATTCTTTCTGTACTGAATCTATTAACTTGATTAACTGTATCTCTACCATCAGCACAAAATGTACATGTAAACGGGCATCCACGGTTTGTTTGAAGCATTGGGATTAGATCACCGTCAGTGAAAAATGGATCCAACAATCCAGACGAATATGGAGATGGTATTTCATCTAACTTTTTTATACGGGGATTACTAAATGTGTAAATTAGTTTTCCATTATCATGTCTAATAATACATCCTTCAATAGGATTTTGTAAAATTTTGCTTATAATTTCAGTAGGATGTAATTCTAAAACTTTTTCAACAATATTTGAGAATCCAACTTCACCATCTTCAGGAACATATATGTCAAAATATGGAAAATCATCAAAAAATTTTTGTTGTGATGGTAAATCTAATGGAAAATTTGGTCCTCCAAAAACCCTTAATCCATCAGGATTCTTTTCACTAAAAATTTTAAACATTTCACGACTTAGATTTGCATTCCATGAATAATTACTTAATCCAAGTATGTCTGGAGGGGATTCGTCGATGGCTTTTTCTAAATCTTGATGATATTTGAATAAAGTAATGTCCACTTTAGCACCAAATTTTTTAAGACAGTAGCTTGCCACGAATGCAACATTTAGCGGAAATGATTCTGCAGCTATTCTATTTGTATTATAAGTAAGATCACATAGGAAAATCTTCATGACATTAAATTCTAATTTTTATATAAATACCTTTTACGATAAAATTAAAAATTAAGTATCGATATAGGTTAAGAAATAGTTTTTTAATCATATAGATAAAAAATATCATGAAATTTACAATTTTAGGCTCTAAAGGATTCATAGGAAAAGAATTAACATCATTTCTAATAAAAATGGGACATGAGTGTTTTACCCCTGAAATTAGAAATACAAATTTACAAGGAATTGATTTAGGTCATGTTATTTATTCTGCAGGAGTACCAAACTTTATGGAAAGACCATGTGATGCTGTTGATGCACATGTTTGTCAATTAAAAAATATTTTACAAAATTCAAATTTTGAATCATTACAATATTTTTCTGGTGGTAGAGTATATCATAAGATGAATAGTACTGATGAAGATCAAGATTTAATGTTTAACCCTCTTGATAAAAATGATCTTTATGGAATATCAAAAATAATGGGTGAGTCTTTATGTTTATCTTTCAATAATCCCAGAATACATGTTTTACGATTAACTAACGTCACAGGAAATAATTTTAATTCTCACCTTTTTTTACCATCAATTATAAGAGATTCAATATTAAAAAATAAAATCGAAGTCTTTACAAGTCTCTCAAGTAAAAAAGATTATTTGTATATAGATGATGTATTAGAATTAATTCCTAAGATTGCAATTAAGGGAAAAAATAAAATTTACAATATTGCAAGTGGGAAAAACATTGAATCAGGTAAATTGATAGAAAAAATATCCGATATTGTAGGTTGCGAAGTTAAAGTATCTCCGGATTCTAAAGAATATTCATTTCCAGAAACATCAATAACTAGAATTAAAGAAGAATTTAATTTTCAACCTACAAACGTTCTAGATAAAATAGACTTTATGATAGAAGAATTCAAAAAATATTTTAAGAAATAACGATTTTAGTAATTTATTCTGAAAAGTCATTCCATGATTGATCTTTTTTAGAAATAAATTCAGGAGTTAAAGGCCATTTTATTTGAAAGAGAGGATCATTCCACCGAATACCACCTTCAAAATTTGGAGTATAAAATTCAGATACTTGATATATTAAATCTGTATCATCTTCAAGAGTTTGAATCCCATTTGCACATATTTCTGGAATATATCTCCAACAATATTCATTTTCAGATAAAATAATAGATTCTGATTGTTTGTAAGTAGGCGAATTTTGTCTAAGATCAATCACAACACTGAAAACACTACCTCGAGTACAACGAATTAATTTCACTTCTCCAAAAGGTGCTTTTTGATAATGTAAGCCTTTTACAGTTCCTTTTTTTTTGGTATAATTAACATTACATTGAACAATTTTTGAATTTAATCCATGCTTTTCAAATTCATTGATATCATATGTTCTTGCAAAAAAACCACGATCATCTTCATTTTTTTCTATTTCCACAAGAAAGGAATTATATAATTTCATGGGAATAAAATTCATACTAAATTTATGAGAAGATATTGTTTTTAATAGTTTTAGAAATTACAAAAATTTTCCATCCATTGAATACTGTTCAAGAAGATCTTTGTTATTTTTTATGTGATTATACCATTTTAAAGTGATAGTTTTTTCACTATAATCTAAATTATTATTCTCAAGTGCATCAAGCATTTGTTTTGATGAATCCTCAACATTATGTTGGATTTGAAAATTAAGAATATCATGAATTTTGTCAAATGATGCAAAATATGATCGCTCATCAGGTGTATTGCTTATATCTAAATTACAATGTGGATCTAAAGCATTTCCAACTTTATTAGCTAAATCTGAAATTATAAAATTTTGATTATTAGAACCTACATTGAAAATTTCTTTATTAATTTTTGAAATTGGGGCACTTAAAACCAATTTGTATGCATTAACTGCATCTTGAATATGAACAAAAGGTCTTTTGTTATTACCGCCAAAGATAGTTATTTTTTTATTTTTAAAGAAATCTAAAACCATTCCATTTATAGCTAAATCAAATCTCATTCTAGGAGAAATACCGTAAATACTAGAAAATCTAAGTGCAGTAACAGAAAAATCTTCATTGCTCAAAGGTAAGATATCAAGTTCAGCTTTTCTATTTGCTTTCGAATAGGCGGTAAGTGGAGATACTGTTGACTCTTCAGTTGCAATATCTTTTTGCTGACCATAGATACTTGCACTAGATGCCAAAATATATTTTGGAACACCTGCATCCTTACTCAATTTTGCGACACGAAATCTTCCTAAATGATTTATTTCAAAAGTTTTTTCAGGGTCTAGATCTCCTACAGGATCATTTGATAATGCAGCCAAGTCTATTACTACATCAATACCTTCTAAAATTTTTGGATCAAACCATCTTATGTCGTCCCGGATCAATTCTAATGAATTTGAAAATTTACTTGAGGACAAAAAGTCTTTTCCAAAAAAGAAACGATCTAAACAATAGATAAAATGACCATCTTTAATTAATTCTGGAATAAGTACTGAACCAACATATCCTGCACCACCTGTAACTAATATTTTCAATTTTATAATATTTCTGCAAAGAAGTCATATTTAACTACTAAATTATTGAATGTGTTTATCAAAACCAATATCGAAATAACATCATTTGGTATATTTTGATTATCTAAAATTTCTCCTAAATAGAAATTCACTCTAAAAAAAATACTCAAATAATTTAGATATTTCTACAAATAATCATTTTGATGTGTAATTAAATAAGTTTAAAATTTTACAGCCTTCATTTTGAAAAGAGAAAGGAATATGTTTTAATCCTTTATTTTTCATTTCTTCTATAATTAATGGTTGTTTAGATGGCTCACAATATAATAATAGATGACCCCCACCACCAGCTCCGGTAAGTTTTCCACCCAATGCACCAAGAGATAACGATTTTTTGTATAGCGCATCAATTCTATCACTGGATACCTCCTTTGAAAATTTTTTCTTTTCAATCCATCCTTTATGAAGCATTTGAGCAAATGTAGTAAAATCATTATTTGAGAGAGAATCATGCATTGTTTCTGCTAGTTGTTTCACTTTTTCTAATGATTTCATAGTTTGATCATTTCGAGATTTTGTTCTTTCAATTTGAGTAGAAAGAAGATTATTACTGGGACGTGCACCAATATAAAATAATAATAAATTTTTTTCTAATTCTAGAATGGAATTTTTTGAGAAAGAATATGGTATTACTTCAACTTTGTCTTTTGAAAATTTTATAAAATTAAATCCCCCGAAAGCAGAAATATATTCATCTTGTTTTCCTAAAGGTATTTTAATAATATTTTTTTGTACATGATGAGCTATTTCACAAATTTCAGTACGAGACATTTTTTTTTCTTGTAACTTAGAAAGTACATTTACAATATTTACTGCTAGAGAACTTGAAGAACCAAGTCCAGAACTTGGAGGAACATCACTAGAAATCATAATATTAATTCCTTTTTTATATTGTAAATAATTTATAAAACCGATAGGAAATTCTGTTCCTTTTGTAGGAACAAGATTATCAAACGTTACAGGTTTATTGTGAGCTTGAAAATCTGGAGAGAATATTTGTATATATTCATCTTGTCTTGTATGTGCGATTACGTAAGTAAAGTGATTTATTGTTGATGAAACAACACAACCCCCAAATTCCTCATAAAATTCAGGCATGTCGGTTCCCCCTCCTGCAAAACTGAGTCTTACGGGTGAGGTTCCTAAAATCAATTCATTATACTAAAATTTTTGACGATAATAAATTCTTTTTAACTATTAATAATATAATTAGGTTGATTTTTCATTTCACAAATAAATAATAAAATTCTCATTACCATATTTTCCATAAAGCATTATTATTTTTCCACATCCTTTCTAATTTATTTCGGTCAAAAACTGTATCCATTGGCTGATAAAATCCAGTATGTTTGTACGCAGAAAGTTGTTTATCTTTAGATAAATTTTGCATCGGTTCAACTTCCCATGATGTTGAATTGTCTTTGATATAGTCAAATATTTCTGGTTCTAAAACAAAAAATCCTCCATTAACCCATTTTTTTTGTGGGGGTTTTTCTTCAACTTTTTTTACAATATTTCCATTAATTTCTAAGATACCATATTTTTCAGGAGGGTGACATGCAGTAACTGTTGAAAATCTTTTCCTGTTTAAATGAAAATCAATTAATTTTTTAATATTAACATTGGAAAGTGTATCTCCATAAGTAAAACAAAATGTTTCCCCATGTAACAATTTTTCAACTTTTTTTAATCTTCCTCCAGTCATTGTTTTTAAACCTGTATTAACTAATTTGACATCCCATGATTCTTCAAAATTTTTGAAATATTTTTCAATTATTTCTTTTTTATAACCACAACAAATTACAAAATCATTAATTCCATATGTTGAGTATATCTTCATAATGTGCCAAAGTATGGGTTTATCTCCAATTCTAATCATTGGTTTTGGTTTTGATTTAGTTTCTTCAACTATTCTTGTTCCTAAACCTCCAGCTAAAATCACTGCTTTCAAATTTCATGCCTCTCAAAAATTAAAATCAATAAAAATTCCTTATTCAAAATCATAATTTTACACAAAATTTTTTACTTAAAAAAGGTTTTATTGATTTGTAGAGTTTAAAATTTTAATTGATATTTGAAAATTCTTCTCAAAACTTTGTTTTAGTTGATAATGTAACAAAACTAAACAAAATTGTTGATTTTACATCAAAACAAATTATTACTTTTGATTACCAATCACACATTTTTTTAAAAAAACATAATATTTCTCATATTGTTTCAGATGATTTCCATTCTATTGAAGAATTACAAAAACTTGAAAATTTTATTTATCATTTTGTTTGTTGGTATGAGATTCCTGCTATTAAAAATATAATATTTGAAAATGATATTAATTTAGGAGAATTATTTTACGTAGAATTTCGTGCAAAGTTAACATCATTTTTAAAAAAATACATTGAAATTTCTAATCTAATAAAATTATATCCAAATGCTCATTATTTTGTTTCTAAAAATATGTATGATATAGTTTCTACCTTTACTACAAAAATAGAAAAAATTTCAATTGAATTCAATGATTTTTCAATTTATGATTCAATTGATGTCCCATTAAAATTAGGTTCTAAACAAATAACATTAAAACTATCTACAAAACAAACTTCAAAAATTCAAAATTTTCTTAACAAATTATGTAGAAGTTTTCTTTTGAACAAAACAGTTTTTCAAGATCACCCTAATATCTTAGTAGTAAATTTCTCAACTATCAAACATAAAAATTTTCTTTTAGAAATACCAAATTTTAAATTAAATGTAATAAAATATGATAGAACAATTCCATCAATATGGAACAAACATTCACTTGATATAATTAAAAATTCAAATTGTATATTGGAAAATGACTTTACATTATTAGATAAATTTACTCAAGAAAGAATCAAGAAAAATGAACAGATTTTTTTATTAAAATTAGATTCAGTTTTTTTGTCTAAAGAATTGGAATCTCACTTTTCTTTAAACCAACTTAGTTTTTGGGATGCAATCAAACCACTTTTTTTCAAATTATGTAAAGAACAATTTTTAAAGGCTGCAAAAGAAATTGAGTTATCTAAAAATCTCTTAAAAAAATATTCTTTTTCAAAAATTTTATTTACAAATGAGTCTGGTATGGCTGAACAAATTATTTTAAAACTTGCAAATCAACAAAAAATCCCTACATATACTTTGCAACATGGTTTGTATTGTGACACAAGTGAAATGATTTCTGAAAATAAATTTCACAGATTATTAGCAAAAAATTCTGATTATCTAATTTCATGGGGAAATACATTAAAAAATTATGCTATAAAAAATAATATTAATTACAATAAAATCATTTCACTTGGTTCAATATTTTTTGATTATTTATTTCAAAATAAAATTACTACTAGTAATAATTCTGAAATAATATTGTTGGCATCTGATCCTTTAGCTTTTTATCGTATTATTGATCATTCAATTATTCAAAAAGAAAAATATGAAAAAACAATCACACAAATTTGTAAAACAGTTTTTAACAATAATAAAAAATTAATCATTAAAACACATCCACAAAAAAATCAATATGAATATGAAATTTCTAAAAAAATTGATCCGTCGATAAAAGTTTTTCATTCAGGAAACATACACTCAATGATAAAATCATCAGATTTAGTAATTGTAACTGATATTACAACAGTGATTTTAGAATCAATGATAATGCAGAAACCTGTAATTTCTATTAGAATGAAAGAACATTATGGTAAACCTGAAATTTTTAATTACTGTCCCCAAATTAATTTGAATGAATTAGATGAATGGCTTGACACGTATTATAATAATTCTGAGATAAAATCTAATTTAATCAAAAAAGGAAATGAGTTTCTAAAAATTTATTTTAAAAATTTTGGAAATGCATCAAAAGAAGTATTGAAGTTTTTAGAAAAATCTTAATTTTTTTTATTTGTTGAATAAAGATGTTGAATTATCTATTTTTAGTCAAAATTATACATATTTTTTATTCAAATTGAACTAGTTTTTTGATTTTCTTTATGATATTTTATTTATAGAGTCAGTTTTTTTAAAACATTGAAAAATATCTGAAATTGTATTTTCTTAGTTAAGAAGCACTATATATCAAATAACTTGAAAAGAATTATGAAAAAAATTATTATTTTATTAATTCTAATAATTCCATTTTTAATTTTAGGTTTTGTTGCCTACACAAACCCATTCATTTTACCATCTGAAATAACAAATCCTCTTCGTGAAATAAGAAATCTATCAGAAAATTTCGGAAAATCTGTTGATCGTTCAATAGGTATTCCAATTAATGCAAAAATTTTTGATGATAAATTTGTAGTTGAAGAATATGTGGTTGGTTTAAACCAACCTACTACTATGACATTTGTAGGAACCGATATTATTATTCTAGAAAAAAATACTGGAAAAATAAAATTGATCAAAGATCAAGAAATATTACCTGAACCCTTAATGGATTTTGAAGTATTTTCTCAAAATGAAGCTGGTTTACTTGGTGTTACTTCATATGATGATTATGTTTATTTTTATGTTACTGAATCAAAAAAAGATGGTGGTGATTCTATTGGTAATAATATTTATCAATTTGAATGGACTGGAAGTGATTTAGTAAATCAAAAACTTGTAAACACTTTATCAAATGAATCATCTTGGCATAATGGAGGTGTAATGACTGTTAATGATCATGGTCAGGTATTTGCAGTAATAGGTGATCAAATGGGAGGTGGTCGTCCAGAATTAAAAAATGATTTTAGAATTCTACAAAATACTCAAAACGGCAATTTAGATGATAGTGGGATTATTCTAAAAGTTGGTTTTCAATCCGATGTAATTAAACCAATGTTATCAACAATCCCTCTTGATCATTACTATGCTATTGGAATCAGGAACAGTTATGGTTTAACAATAGATCCTTACACTGGAAATCTTTGGGATACTGAAAATGGTCCTGATAGTTTTGATGAAATTAATTTAGTGCCTGAAAATTTCAATAGTGGATGGTCGTTAATAATGGGTCCAGGTACAGAAGAACAAATTTCAAAGATCCCTGTTTTAGGAAATTTTACTTATAATGATCCTGAGTTTAGCTGGGAATTACCTGTTGCTCCCACAGGACTTGTTTTTGCAGATCGTGAAATTTTTCAACCCCATTCTGGTGATTTGTTTGTAGGTTCATGTAATTTTGGTGAGATCTATAAATTCGAACTTGATGATTCTAGAACTGCTTTCAAATTTAATTCAAATCATTTAAAAGATAATGTTGTAAATTATGGCAATTTTACAAATAATGAAAAAGAAGTTGAATCTATGGATGAAATTTTGTTTGCTAATGGATTTGGATGTATTACAGATCTAGAATTTGGTCCTGATGGGAATTTGTATGTAGTATCATTAACTGAACATGCAATTTATCGAATCATGCCTAAATAGATTACAAAAAATTTTAATGGAAAATATTTTAAAAATTTACTATGGTGATTCCTAAAAAATACAAATGTTTATCAAATCAAAATTATGATTTTTATAATTATTCATTAATCCCTATTAGAAAACAAGATATTCAATTAATTAAAACATGGAGAAATCAACAAATGAAAATTCTTAGACAAAAAAAACTTCTTTCAAGTGAAGATCAAAAAAATTATTTTGATAATACTATTATACCTACATTTTCACAAACAAAACCAAAATTAATTCTTTTTAGTTTTTTAAAAAACTATGAAATTATTGGTTATGGTGGTTTTGTAAATATGGATTGGAAAAATAAAATTTCAGAAATTTCATTTCTAGTAGATACAAACAGGGTAAATTCTTCTAATTATACATCTGATTTTTCTGCTTTTATAAAGATATTAAAAAAAATAACTTGTAAAGAATTAAAGTTTTTTGAATTATTCACTGAAACATATGATATTAGACCTACTCACATTAAAGTTCTTGAAAAAAATGAATTTAAAATAAAAAATATGAAAAAAAATGGCATAGAAATAAACGGAAAACGTATAGATATTTTACTTCATTCATATATTTGTAATAATCAAAAGAATTAATGATATTTTTAATAATTAAATGGAAATTTGAGTATGTCATCTAAAAAAATTAAAGTCCTGGTAACTGGAGCTGGTGGAGCTGGTACACTTGGCCGTGAAATTATAAAATCATTTTTAATGTTTCATAAAGAATATGATATAATTGCGACAAATTCCAATCCTTTAGATCTTAGTTTAAATGATGAAGTTAAAACATTTCAAGTCCCTAGTTCATCATCTCCTAATTATATTGAAAAACTTTTTGATATATGTAAAAAAGAAAAAATTCAAGTAATTGCACCTGGTTCAGAACCCGAGACAGAAATTATTTCAAAAAATTTCTTAAATTTTTCTGAAAAAAATATCATACCTTTGACAAATCGATATGATTTAGTTAAAATATGTAATGATAAATTATCTTTATCAAAATTCCTTGATTCAAAAGGAATTAAAATTCCTAAAACATATTTTATTGAAAATATCTCAGAAATTACTTCATCTGATTTTCCGTTATTGATTAAACCTATTATTGGTTCTGGTTCAAGAAATGTTTTTGTTGCTCAAAACATTGAAGAATTATCATTCTTTATCAAATATCTAACAAAACAAAAAATCAATCCAATAATTCAGGAATATATATCAGGAATTGATAATGAATTCTCTATTGGAATCCTTTATTGTGATGGTGGAAAATTAAATACATCTATTGCAATGCGTAGAAATCTCTCTAATGGATTATCAACAAGGAGTAAGATTAAATCTGAAAAAAATGAATCTTTAATTGTATCTTCAGGTATATCTCAAGGATATTTTGATGATTTTTCAAAAATTAGAAAAAGTGCTGAAGAGATTGCAGCTACGATTAACTCTGATGGCCCTATCAATATTCAATGTAGAATTAAAAATAATGAACTTTATGTATTTGAGATAAATCCTCGATTTTCAGGAACTACTTCTGCTAGGGCATTAGTTGGTTGTAATGAACCTAATATCTTAACAAAATTTAGAATATATGGTAAAATTCCTAAAAATATATCCTACAAATATGGGTATGTAATGAAAGATTTTTTGGAAAAATTTGTACCTGAAAATAATATCAACCAAGATTAAAAATGAAAAATCTAATTATTTTTGATTTTGATGATACCATAGTGGATAATAGTAAATTGGATTATTTGGGATTCAAAATTCCTAGTAAAAAACTTGATATTAATTTTCCAACAAGAACAAAATTAAATAAATTTAGGAAAAATGGAATGATCGCAAAAGAAATTTTCCAAGAATTCACTAATGATGAAAAAATATTAAACCAATTACTTCAATCGAGGAAAAACTTTTTGGAAAAAACATCTATAGATTATTTAGAAATTAAACCGTACTCAAATTTAGTTTTTCAAAAATTATTAAATGCTGGAAATGAATTGATGATTGCTACTGCAAATAATGATCCAAAAATGGTTGATAAATTTTTAATAGAAAAAAATATCCATCAATATTTTAAAAATATTTTTTCAAAAAATACTCTTAATATACATCTTGAAAGTAATAATTATTCAAATAGATTATTAATAAAAACAAGTTTACTTAGAATGATAATTAAAAATTATAAAAATTCATTTGATAATTTTATATTTATTGCAAATTCTTTAGAAGACTATTATGCTGCTAAAAAACATAAAATTAAATTCATATATTTCTTAAATTCATATTTACCAAACCCAAAAATTAATAATTTAAAAAAAATTACTAAAATGAATCAGATAATTGATTTAATATTGGTAGAAAAGAAATGAAAGTTCTTGTAACAGGTGGCACTGGTTTTATAGGACAAAATTTAATATCATATTTTAAATCCAAACATATTTCTGTTGATAATTTAAGTAGAGAAATACTACAAAATAACAAAAAATTGAAACTTTTTTTTGAAGAAAATCAATCAGAAAAAAATAAAACATATGATGTCTGTATTCATTTAGCTGCAGAACTTGAAGATACTTCTAAACAATTAATTTCTGTAAATGTCTCTCTGACAAAAAAACTTCTAAATTTATGCCTAAAAAATAAAATAAATCGATTCATTTTTACTTCTTCCCATTTAGTTTATGGAAAAACTGAATATCTTCCAATTGATGAAGATCATGTTAAAAAACCTAAAACAAAATATGGTAAATCAAAACTTCTTGCAGAAGAAATATGTAAATCATTTTCAGAAAATTCTGATCTTCAAGTTACCATTTTGCGAATTTCATCTGTTTTTGGACCAGGTCAAAATGAAAAATATATAATTCCTAGAATGTTTCAGAATATTCTGTCTCAAAATATTGTTTTACATAAATATTCTAATGGATATCAATTATTAGATTTAATTCATGTAGATGATGTTTCAAGAGCTATTTTCAAAGCATGTATATCAAAAAAATATGGTGTTTATAATTTATCTTTAGGCTTTGGAATTACCCCTTTTGATTTGGCTAAAGTTATCTCAAAATTTGTTAATCATTGTAAAATTATTGTTAAAAATAAAAAAAATAAAACAAATCATTTTCTTTATGATGTATCAAAGATAAAAAATGAACTCAATTTCTCTGCCTCATCAAAACCAGATCTTAAAACATTAGAACCTTGGTTTAAAAAAAATTTAAAACAAAATAAATCTCAATATTCTAGAAATCTTAATAATAAAAGGAAACTGTGATTTTTTTAATGAAAGTATTCTTAGCTGCTGAAATTGGTTCAAATTGGGAAGGCAGTATAACTAAAGCAAAATCAATTATAAATGAATGCAAAAAATCTGGTGCCAATGCAGTAAAATTTCAAATGTGGAGAGCTGAAGATTTGTATTCTGGTCATCCTCTTTTTAAAATTATTAAAAAATCTGAATTATCATTTAAACAAGCAAAAGTAATCAAAAATTATTCTGATTCTATTGGAATTGAATTCTTTTGTTCAGTTTTTTATCCCGAGGCTGTAGATTTTCTTGAAAATATGGGCACAAAACGATACAAAATTGCATCAAGAACCTGTGTTCTTAAAGATCCACTTTCTATTGAAACATTGAATGCAGTCAATCAAAGTAAAAAACCTACTTTTGTTAGTATGGGGATGGGTGGGAATAAGAAACTTATTGAAAAGTCTCTCTCTAAAAATAAACTCGATTTTTGTTATTGTATTTCAGAATACCCATTAGATATAAAAAAAATCAATTGGAAAAATTCTACTAAATTTAATGGTTTTTCAGATCACACTCTGGGAATCACTGCCCCTATTGTATATTCTTCATTAATGAATCAGAAAAAAATAAAATCAATATTCATAGAAAAACATGTGAAACTATCAAACTCAAAAAGTCTTGATGCTTCTACATCTATTGATACCCATGAATTATCTATAATGAATCACTGTCTTAGAGAAATTGAAAAAATCAAATTATAGTTTTTATGAAAATTTGTTTACCGTTTTAATTATTTTTTCTATTTCAATATCTTTGAGATTTTGATGAATAGGAATAGATACAATTTCCTTCGCAATTTTCTCTGTAATTGGTAATTTTATTTTATTTTTATAATATGTCATTTTGTGAATTGGTTTGTAATGTATTCCAACTTCAATTTTTTCTTCATCCATTTTTTTAATAAATTGTTCTCTATTTTTTAGTCTGATCCAATAAAGATGGTATGAACTATTTTTATCAAATGGCATTTTTCTCTCAATTTTAATTTCTTCAGAATATCTTTTAGCTATTTTTTTCCTAATGGAATTCATTTTATCTAATCTTTTTAATTGTGTTAATCCTATTGCAGCAGAAAACTCATTCATATAATAATTCCATCCAATCTCACTTACATCGTATTCCATTTTTTTCCTATTTTTTATTCCACACCATCTTTTTGATTTTAAATTATCCAAAATTGGTTTTGAATTATTAGAGTTTACTGCTATCAGTCCTCCTGTAGGCATTGCTAAATTCTTTACCGGATGAAAACTAAAACATACTGCTTTCCCATGTTTACCAATTTTTTCTTTATTAAATTCTGAACCTGCTGCATGGGCTGCATCTTCAACTAATTCTAAATTGTTCTTCCTACATATTTTTTGAATAGACTTAAGATCGCATGGCATTCCTCCAAAATGAACAGGAAGAATAATTTGGGTTTTTTTACTGATTTTCTCTTCAATATTTTGTGGATCAAGACATAATGTTTCATCATCAATTTCTGCAAAAATTGGCTTTCCTCCATTCATAATTACTGCATGAGCCGTTGAAACAAATGTCATGGATGGTAAAATAACTTCTTTTCCTTTTAAATCGAATAACGATAATGCCAAATGTAATGCTGCTGTACCTGAATTTACTGCTATACATTGATCACATTTGATATATTTTTTAAACGAATCCTCAAATTTTTTAACATTTTCAATTCCTGCACCTGATGCCCAAAAATGACTTTTTAAAACCCGTAATACTGCTTTTTCTTCTTCTTTTGCAATAAATGGATCAAAAAGTTTTATTGTTTTCAACTACTATCTCCAAACATTTTATCTTCTAATTTTGATTTATTTATTCCCTCATTTGGATCAATATTGCAATTAATTTTTAGTAGATCTGGTTCTTGTTCTAAAATGAACATAATATCTTTCATCAGTATTGGCCTCTTTTGAATTCTTTTTATTATTTCACGTATAAATTCTAAATCTTCTTTTCTATCTAGTGTCCATCTATATTCAGAAAAATTTTCTTCGTTTTCATAATTTTTGATTTTAAACATGGAATTATTTCTAATAAAACTTGTAACATGTTCTCTATCAGAAAGTAATTTGGATTCTTTCCATGCTCTTTCTAATACTTCAAATGTAAATACTTCTGTATCCAGACCTTTAGGAAATGTATTTTTTAAAGTATTTGAAATATAATCTTCATCATCAGTGTTAAAACTTTCAATGATGTTATCTATGATCTCCGGATCAATTAGTGGGCAATCTGCGGTAATTCTTACAATGTAATTAAACCCAAATTCTTTAGCACAATTATAATATCGATCCAAAACATCTCTTTCACTTCCTCTAAAACAATCAATCCCAAGATTTTTTACAAATTCTTCTATCAAATCATCTTCTTTTAAATTCGTAGTTGCTACTATTATTTTATCAATTTTTTTACAATTTTTAATTTGATCTATCACATAAAATAATGTAGAATTCCTCTCATCGAGATTCAATAGAACTTTTTGAGGAAGTCTAGTTGAACCTAATCTTGCTTGTATAATACATCCTATCATTATTGAAATTTAGATTCTGCTCTTATTATATCTGAATAAATCCACTTTCTTACAAATACAAATTCATCTGATAAGACCACTGTTTTTAATCAAAGTTGCTAGTTCTGATGATGTCATCTGTTTAACTACATCTGAAGAATATTGTTTTTCAAGAGTTGTTTTGTACATTCCATCATATGTCCCATCTTTGATTTTATCTGCAAAAATTCTTGAAATTATGTATCGTGAATTGGTTTCAATTGTATATTTTAATTCATCTTCATTAATCATTGTTTCATGATATTTTTCTCCTTGCCTTACAGGAATTTTTTCATATTCTACATTTTTAAATAATTCCTTCATTGCATCTTTTAATGTTTCAATTTTGTAAGCTTTGATCTTTGGTACAAAAACTTCTGAACCTTTACTGATACTTACTGATGATAAAATAAATTCTAATGCTTGATCCATTGTAATACTAAATCTAGTCATATTCGGATCAGTTATACTTATTTTTTTTCTATTCTTTATTTGTTCTATAAATTTAGGAATAACTGATCCGCTACTACCTAAAACATTTCCATATCTTAGAGCTAAAAATTTTGTTTTATGTCTATTTTTATCAAGATAATTTCCTGCAGTGACAAATAATTTTTCCATTAATAATTTAGTTGCACCATAAGTGTTTAATGGTGAAACAGCTTTGTCTGTACCTATACCTACTGCAATATCTACATTTTCATGTAAACAAGCTTCAATTACATTACTTGAACCAATTACATTTGTTTTAATTGCTTCAAAAGGATTGTATTCAATAACTGGTACATGTTTTAAAGCTGCTGCATGAAAAACAATATCTATGTCTTCAAGAGCACGTTCTAATCTAGATTGATCTCTTATATCCCCCAGTAGAAATCTTAATCTATCATCTTCAAATTCTGATTCCATTACAACTTGTTTGTTTTCATTTCTACTGAAAATTCGAATAACATCTACTTGTTCTTTCAATAATCTTTTTGTTAATGCTTGACCAAGTGAACCGGTTCCGCCTGTAATTAGAATTTTTTTACCTTTGAAAATTTCCATTATTCTTGAAATCATTTGACTATATTTAATAAACTTGTCACGTCAAATATTTAGGATCTTTATTGAGAGATAACTTGAGGAGTATTAAATGTCTAAAAAACCAAATTTAGAATATTTACAAACAGTTTCAGATGATCGTGGTTCAATAATTTTCATGAAACATGGTTCAAAATTGCTAAATATTGTTGAAATAAAGAAGGGATTTTCTAGAGGAGGCCATTTTCACCCATTCCATTCCATACATAATCTTATTTCAGGAAGCGTAGAATATCTTGAATTTAATACCAAAACAAATGAAGAACAAAAAACTATCTTAAATGCACCATTCATAATTGATGTTTCCCCTTCTGTGGCTCATTTGTTGACTGCTATCGAAGACACTCTGTTTATAGAAATTTTTGAAAATGAGTATCAGGCTACAAATTTTCCAAAATATCGAAAAATTGTTGAAGAAAAAATATCAAGTATCTAATCTTTCTTTAACAAAATTAATTGAATCTATTGAGGTTGGATCTATTTTATTAATTACTGCAAGATAAATTGAAGTATAATCCAATAAGTAGATCAAACAAATCAATTTTGAAATAATAGTTCCTTTAACTGAATAAACTTCTTCGTAATGAATTCCTTTACTTTTAAAAAATTCTTTTAGTATCTTCCATCTTTCTTTTGTTTTTGGAAAATCATCTTCTCCTTGTAATAATATTGGTTGAACATTTGAAAAGATCTCCCATGACATTATTCCATTATGACATGTTTCAATTACATCTTCTGTAATTGTATGCATCTTAGAATTCTCTTGGAGAGAATTTTTGAATCTAATTGCGGCTGCATTTAAGCCTGCCGGAAAATAAATCAGCGGAATCCCATTAATCCATTTTGCTAATTCTAATGCTTTATTTCCATTATTCAAATTCATTGATGATATATTTTTACTCAAATTCTCTAATTGTAATAATGACTCTTCAACATCGTTTTTATTAATTGGCAAAATTGGTTGAAGAACTTTTAACATTCCAAAGAAAAACCTTGTAAATGAAGCTCGTGGAGAATGATCCATTGGTATATTTCTATAATCGATTAAGTTTTCTTCACAAAAATTCTTCATTTTACCATTAGAAGAAAATGCTATAACTTTACATGGTAATTTTAAAGACAATTTCAATACACTAATGGTTTCTACTGTATTACCTGAAATACTGGTAGCTATAACAAGCGTGTTTGAATCAACTGTTTTTGGAAGATGATATCCTTTTACTACAGAAACATGAATATTTGTTTTTGAAAGAATAGATGAAAAAATATCACCTAAAGTCCCAGAACCCCCCATTCCTGCAAAAATAATATTATCAATTTTCAAAAAGTTTATTGGTTCTAATTTTGAAGTAAATGCCTCTTTTGCTATTTGAGGCCATTTATCATATACTTGATACATTTTTTTTATATCGTATAATTTAATGTCTTTTAGGTTCACTTCATTTCATTCATCAAATGGAAATATAATAATTGATGACTTTTACTATTCATTTTTAATATGGTTTTACTTTAAAAATAAAAATGGCTGATATTCAGGTTCAATCCTCGCTTAGAACTGTAGAATGGAAAGATAATAAAGTCAAAATGATTGATCAAACTCGTTTACCAAACGAATTGATTTTTGTAGAATATGATGATTTTAATCAAATTGCTGATGCAATTAAAACTCTTGTTGTTCGTGGAGCTCCTGCAATTGGAGTTTCAGGTGCATTTGGATTAGCATTAGCAGTATTACAAAGTAATGCAATTACAAAAGATGAATTGATTTTAGATTTAGAAGAAGCAAAAAAGATTCTTTTTGCAACTAGACCTACTGCAGTAAATTTAGGTTGGGGCTTAGAAAAAATTATGAATGTTGCAAAAACTGGTGATTCTGTAAATAAAATAAAAGAATCAGTAATTTTTGAAGCAAAAAAAATGGCAGATGATGATATTAAAATTAATAAAGTCATGGGAAAAAATGGTTCTGTTCTTTTTGATGACAATGATACTATAATGACTCATTGTAATGCAGGAGCATTAGCTACTGTTGCATATGGAACAGCATTAGGTGTTATTCGTGCTACCAAAGAAAGTGGAAAAAATGTTAAAGTAATTGCAACTGAAACAAGACCAATTCAACAAGGTTCCAGATTGACCGCATTTGAATTAAAACATGATGGATTCGATGTAAGTTTGATTCCAGATACTGCAGTAGGGTATAGTATGGCAAATGGTTTTGTGAATAAAGTTGTTGTCGGAGCTGATAGAATTGTGAAAACTGGTCATGTGTTTAATAAAATTGGAACTTATCAAGTAGCAACAATGGCAAAACAACATGGAATTCCATTTTATGTTGCTGCACCATTATCTACAATTGATTTAGATACCAAAGCAGAGAATGTTGTAATTGAGATGAGAAAAGGAAGTGAAGTTACTGGTATTGGTGAAAACAAGACTGCACCTGATGACATTAATGTGATAAACCCTGCATTTGATATGACTCCTCCTGAACTTATCTCTGGAATTATTACAGAAAAAGGTGTGGCTACAGCTCCTTATGAACAATCTATTCCAAAATTATTTGAAACCAACAATTCATAATTTTAGTATTAACAAATTACATTGAAATAATATTCTGGTCCGTAATTTTAGTATTAAAATTGAGTAATTAATTTTGGAGGTTCAGATTTAATTTTTCCTTCTAGAAATTGATCTACTATATCATCATTAAATAAATTGTATATTACTCTTAGATGTTCTGGTTTAAAATCACGATTTAAAAAATTCTTACCATTACTTTTTTGATCCATTTCTTTCCAACACCCCTCTTTTTCAAATATTGATAATAGTTTTACAACATCCTCAGCAGCTGATATAATGGCTTTACACGCTACATCGTGAATTTTATCACCACATTCTAATTTTGGTATGGATTGATGAATTATAGATCCAGCATCTGGTATAGATGTAAGATAATGAAATGTCGCACCCACATGATTTGGTTCTAGAAAATAAAATGGCCAAAACATGGTTGCCACACCACGATAATGTGGTGATAAACCGCCATGAAGATTAATTGTATGAATTGGTAATTTTGACATTAAAGGATCTTTAATCATATGACAACCAAAAGTCAAAACAATATCCGGAGAAATAGATTGAATGAATTGAATAGTTTTTTCTGTATTGAGATTTTCTTTTTTTATATATAATAAAGAACATGTTGGGATTTTTAAATCTGAAAAATATTTTTCTTCAGATTTAAATCTATTTTCAAAATGTGTAATGAAATTCTTTTTATCATGTTCGTCAAGATGTATAGGAATTTCTGGAATTCTTGAATCGGTACCACCATCTCTTGTTTCGATTATAGCTCCAGATATTGGAAATATTTCGTTTATTTTACTAAGATAATACAAATGTCTAGGGTGATTTCCTCCAATCCAAACTATTTTCAATATTTGTTTGACATTAGAATAATTTTAAAAACATATCTTTTTCCTGTAATTTTGACAATAAATTTAAAATTATTGCTCTTTAAGTAAATTTACATTTTTTAATAAATTTACTGCATCATTTAATATAATTAAATTCATTCCTGATTTTTTTGAAATATCATTTAATGAATGATAACCATCAGAAAAATTCATGATCCATTGAATTGCTCTTTTTACTTCTAGATTATTTTGATTAGTTAGTGCTCCCAATTTATGATATAGATTTCTTTTTCCTAAAAAAGACTCACATTTCATATTTTGACTAATAAACACTGGATCATTTTCAATAGATATTTTTGTAATCTTTAAATGATTTTTTTTATTTAAATTAGAATTGTTTTCTAATTGATAAATAATCTCCAAGTATTTTGAAAGAGAATTTGTCAATGAATTTACATCCATGAAATCCAAATTATCTTTTGATGTATGATATTCTTCAAATGTATCATAGAGAGTTCTCATTAGTGATCCTATAGGTAAATTGAATCCTGGGGAACTGAACTGACGTTCATCACTTCCAGAAGGCCAAAAGTCAAGTATTTCATAAGGTTCTCCTGAATCTTTCAACACCTGTTCCACAATATCATCAATAATGTTGTCTCCATCTCTTGTTTTCTTATATGTGGATGTGCCACGATCTCCACAACATGTTGCAACAAGTCCATGTTTGATGTTGTTAACACTTTCTTTATTTTTAGATAACCATGCAATTGCACCTATGGTTTCTGGAATGAATAAAAATCTGTAAGAAAAATATGTAGGAATTTTGTTCAGTATTTTTCCTAAAATTGCAACTAACCCTACTCCTGATAAATTATCATTACATAGGGAAGGATGACAGACATAACACGAAAATAAGATTTCATCTTTAACTTTTCCTTGTTTGAAATATTCACCATATGTCAAATATCCTTCTTTTAAAGAAGAATCAATACAAACTTCATATTCACCTTCTGATAAGTTTTTGAATTGATTGTAGGTTATACAGAAACCCCAATATTCATTATAATAGGAAGTTCGATACGGTATATGATCTGGTTTATCGGATAAATAATGTAAATGCTTTTTTAATTCACTCAATTTTATTTTTTTATTTATTGGAATACTATAACTAACTACATGTAAATTTGATTTTTTAAAGTCTACAATCTTTTTACCATTAGGATCTATTATGTAGGCATCTTTGATATTCCATTCATTAGGAATTTTCCAATCAAAACATTGAGTGTTTGTTGGAATTTCATTTATATCAAGTGAAATTTTTTGTTGTAAAATTTTTAAAGTTTCTCTAACCCCATTCCCAGTTATACTTCTACAAATAGGATAACAATTTTTTATTAATTCAAATATTTCTTTACCAAATTCTAATTCTTTTTCTCTAAGTTCATTTCTATGTTTAATATTCATTTTTTCTAATATTTTGTTGTGTTTATTATATTATTATTAAGAAAATAAAATTATTAAATTTGAATTTTTATCTAAATTCCTATTATTTGACCTTAATTGAAGCTAATTAATAGAAAGTTTTTATTGTTTTTAAAACTGCAATTTACAATATGAGTACAGTTTCTGCACAAGCAATTGAGGAGTCATTAAAACAATGTATGGATCCTGAAGTTCCACTAAATATTGTTGAAATGGGACTAATCTATGGAATTGATGTTACTGAAAATAATGATGTTAATATTAAAATGACTATGACTACACAAGGTTGTCCTTTACATGAGACTTTAGTTGAAGATGCAACTAGATTTGCTAAAAAAGTTCCTGGAGTAAATAATGTCAAAATAGATATTGTTTGGGAACCTGCATGGTCAATGGATAAAATGACTGAAGAAGGAAAATTAAAAATAAAAAATATGGGTGCTGCTATGAATACCCCTGCACCTATTAATTATGAAACTGCATTACCTCAAGGTGTTGGAAAATTAGTCCAACAAGAAGATGGTTCTATGGTGTTGACAAATGAACATGATCAGGGATTTATGGTAAATCAAGCAATTGTCGACTTTTGGAAATCATGTAACGGACAACGTAAAGTTACAGAACTAGTAGAAGTTTTTGCCCAACAGACAGGATTACAAAGAAAACAAGTGGAGAAAGAAGTTATGCAACTACTTCAACAGCTACGTGATGGTGGTTTGATTGCTATTGCAGGACAACCTGATACTCCAAATGTTGAATTTAATCATGATTAATTAACTCAGTTTTAAATACCAATAATTTTTTCGATAATTATGAAAAGTTTCTATGAACATTTACGTTCTAGACTTGAATATGGAGAACAAATTCAAGAAACTAGAAAACCTGTTTTAAGAAGTTCAGCAATTTTTCCAGTGATTCAAAATTCTATTTATAAAACACAAATTTTGTTTATGGGTTATTGGCTAATTAAACGAGATATTTCTGATATTAATTCAACAATCACACTTCGTGATCAATCTGGCAATGTAATAAAAAAAGAATTTATGCCAATCACTGAACCACGTTCTTATTCTGTTAACCTTGATACAATGCTCAAAGATATTTCAAATAATTCAGATTTTTTGGGATCAATAGAAGTTGAATTTTTTTCTACACGTGATATGGTTTATCCTTTTCCGGCAGTAGTTTTGAATTATTTTAATGATGAATTCAATACATGTGTTCATACAACTGGAAGAATTTACAACGATTTAGAAGATTTAGCTGAAAATGAAAAATTTTCAGTTCCTGAAACTGGATTTGACATCCATTCTAATAATGACTTATCATCATTTTTGGCGTTTGTAAACGGATCCAAAATTAATGAAAATGGAATAATTGATTATATTGTTACAAATCATAATTCTAAAAATTTTTCTGGAAACTTTTCAATTGGACAAATAAAACCATTTGAAACAAAATTCTTAAAATTTTCTGAATACATTCCACAATTAAATGAGATTCTAAATGGAAAATCTGGTTCTATTTCTATCAAACATAATTTTTCAGGTTTTTATCCTCGTTTTCTTGTAGGCAATTTCCAAACATCATTTCCATCAGTAAGTTTTACTCATAGTTATTATGATTGCACATCATGTGATTCCTCATCAGATTATTGGGATAGAATGAGTGATGATTATCATGATAGTTCCTTTTATGTTCCAATATTTTCAAAAAATGATAATTTCACAGAATTGGTAATTTATCCAAATGTATCTCCATCTGTACTTGACTTACAAATCATTTTTCATAATAATGATGGAACTGTTTTACAATCTATACCTAATTTCATTAAAATTGATAGTTCAAAGTCAAAATTAATGAAAATTAATTTTAATCAATTATTGACCGAATTTAATTTATCTTCTGAAAATATTTGTTCAGCTCATATAATTACTAATTCTGAAAATAGAAAAATTCCAACACGAATGAAATTTGGTTTGAATATAGGTAGAAAAAATCAAAAATCCATTATTCCATGTAATATTTGTTTTAATTCTAAATTAGGAAATCCACTCATAGAGAAGAAACCTGGATCATTTCACTGGTGCCCAATTTTTAATGATAAAAAATCTATTATCACCATTGGAAATTTTTCACCCAAAAAGAATTATTCAAAATCTGCTCAAATAACATTGACTTTTTACCATGAGCAAGATTCTCAATTTTTACAAAAAGAGATCGAAATTTTACCAAATGCTGAATATCGGTTTGAACTTGAAAAAGATGATGATGTACAATCATTCCTTCATAAGAGAAATGGCTGGATAACAATAAAGTCTGATAATCCATTTATTCAAGGATATTACTTTAATTTTCATTCTTCTGGTTCTGTAGCGGGCGATCATTGGTTTTGATTATTTTATTTTATAAAATTTAGCATAGATTTTTTAATTAAACATATTTTTTTAAATTTATGTCAAAAGAAGTGCATAATAAAATAGCTAAAGTTGAAAATTTGATCTGGGAAATTGCAGAAACATTACAACCAAATATTATAATTAAAAATGAGAAAATCAAAGAAGCAAAAAAAACTTTACTACAAATCTTTAAAGAATAAAAACTATGAAAACAGGATTTAGTTCTAATGCTTTTACAAAAACTAGTCTTTTTGAAGGTATAGAAATATTATCTAATATTGGCTATGATGGAATTGAAATTGTTCTTGATTCACCACATGCATTTTTACCATTAAAAAAAGAACAAATTAATGAAATTCAAAATACATTAAAAAAATATTCTCTTACTGTAGCAAATTTAAATTCAAATACTGTTTTAGGTTGGTCATCTTCAAATGAAAATCCATTTGAACCATCACTTTCAAACAAGAATAAAAAATTAAGAGATTGGAGAATTTCATACACAAAAAATGCAATTGATCTTGCCTGTACATTAGATTCTCCTTCTATTTGTATAACTTCTGGACTATTGAATTCTTTGAATTTTTCTGAAGAACTTGATTTTTTTAAAAATTCTTTAATTCTTTTAGGAGATTATGCTGAACAAAAACAAATCTTACTCTCTATAGAATATGAACCAGGTCTATTAATTAATAATTCTGAAGATGTTTGGAATTTGATTTCAAATGATTATTCCAATATTGGTTTGAATTTTGATACTTGTCACGTTGCCGTTCTTGGTGAAAATATATCTGAGATGATAAAAAAATTTGGCAAAAAAATATTTCACACTCATATTAGTGATTGTAAAAATAATATACATTTTCATTTAATTCCTGGTCTGGGTGATATCAATTTCATGGATATCTATGATTCATTAAAAAAAATTGGATATTCTGGATATTTGACTGCTGAACTATATCCATATTCTGATAATCCTAAAGAAGCAGCATCAAAGGCTTTTATCTATTTAAAAAATTTGATGAATTGAAATGAAGTTTATTGATCCTCATATTCATATGTATTCACGAACCACTGATGATTATGAAAAAATGGCTCTTGCAGGAATTAGAACTATTATAGAACCATCTTTTTGGTTAGGACAAGAAAGAACTTCTTCTGAAACTCTAAAAGATTATTGGGAACACATTATTTCATTTGAAAAAAATAGAGCAGCTGAATTTGGAATTGATCACTATTGTGCAATAGCTATTAACCCAAAAGAAGCAAATAACAAAGAATTTGCTGAAAACTCTTTACAAATTTTAGGAGATTACCTCCAAAGGGAAAGTGTTGTTGCATTAGGTGAAATTGGTTTTGATTTAATTTCAAAACAAGAAGAAGAAATATTTCGAAAACAATTACTAATGGCCGATGAGTTAAAAATTCCTATTATTGTCCATACCCCTCATATCGATAAATTTGAAGGAACTAAAAAAACACTTGAAATTATTAAAGAAACCCAAGTTGAACAATCACGAATAATAGTAGATCATAACAATGAAGATACCATTGAATTATCACTTTCATATGATGTATATTCTGGAATTACAGTTTATCCTAATACCAAATTAAGTCCATTTCGTGCAGTAAATATTATGAAAAAATTTGGAATTGATAGAATTTTAATAAATAGTTCTGCTGATTGGGGGATATCTGATCCTCTCAGTGTTCCTAAAACAGCACTTGAAATGGAATCTCATGGATTTAGTGATGTAGAAATTCAAAAAGTATTATTCTCAAACCCAAATTCATTTTTTAAACAATCAAAAAATTACAAGTTTAATGAATAAAATGAACTTTGCATTTAGTTCAAATGCATATAGGAATTATAGTATTGAAGAATGCATTGATTCTATACATTTAGCAGGGTACAATGCTGTTGAAATAATGTGTGATATTCCTCATGCATTTCCTCCTATTTCAGATGAGAAAATAAAATCAATTAATGAGTCTCTTAAAAAAAATTCAATATCCATATCAAATCTAAATGGATTTATGATGAATGCAATTGAAGATTTTCATCACCCTTCGTGGATTGAAGAATCTTCAAATTATAGACAAAAACGAATTGAGCATACGAAAAATTGTTTAAAACTAGCTCATCTTATTGGAGCTAAAACTGTTTCAACAGAACCTGGTGGTCCTAAAACTAGTCAAACTACAGAAAAAGAATTAGAACTTTTTCAACAAGGATTACTTGAAGTATTGCCGTTGGCAGAAGAATTACAAATTTGTTTACTTGTTGAACCTGAACCAGATCTATTAATAGAAAATTCTAACCAATTTCTAAATTTTATTGAAAAATTTGATTCCAAATATCTTGGATTGAATTTTGATATCGGGCATTTTTTTTGTGTAAATGAAGATCCTGCAAAATTAATTCATAAAATGCAAGATTATATTCATCATATTCATTTAGAAGATATTGATTCATCACGAAAACATCATCACTTAATTCCTGGATATGGCTCCATTGATTTTAAAGAAATTTTTTCTTCCTTAAAGTCAATTAATTATAATGGATTTATTACTATAGAACTTTATCCTTATCAAGATAATCCTCAAGAAGCTGCCATTGAATCAATCAGGTTTCTAAAACCTTTTCTTGAAAATGTTTAAAGATTATCTACAACTGGTTAGAATTCCTGGTATTTTTACTGCATTAAGCAATGTTATGATTGGATATTTTTTTTCAATTTCTGAAACTCAAGTGATTTCATTCCCATTCCTACTTTTAACTTCGGGAATGCTGTTTTGCTCAGGCATGATATTTAATGATTATTTTGATTTACAAATTGATAAAAAAGAAAGACCAGATAGACCATTATCATCTAAAAAAATATCAAAACAAAATGCATTTTTACTTGGTGTCATTTTTCTAATTCTTGCAAATTTCTTTGCATTTGTTGTAGGATATCACTCATTAATTATTTCATTAATTATGACAGCGTTAATTATTGTTTATAATTATAAGTTAAAATTTATTTCATTTTTAGGAATTTTTAATCTCTCATTTATTAGATTTCTAAATGTATTGTTAGGGTTTTCATTACTTTCAATAACATTTGAAATTATTCAATATGCAATTCCTATAGGGATTTTTGTTATAGGAATTAGTATTCTTGCAAAAAATGAATCTGATTTAATTACACCTATTTCTAAAAAACTGAATTGTATTTTTATTTTAATTACACTTGGTTATGTTTCAATTTTACTAACAAATAATTTCCAAATTGAATCTTTAATTTTTCTAGGATTATTTTCAACAATGCAATTATATGCATTATTTGAGAAAAAAATTAAAAATCAAATTACTTTTCAATTACTTTCAATTATACTGTTAGATGCCGCTTTGATTTCAATTTTAGCATCATTTTATGCATCCATTTTGGTATCATTATTAATTATTCCTGCATTTTTTATTGCAAAAAAATTTTATTTGACATAATATCTATGAGTTTATTTCGAACCAATTATTAGAAAATTTATGAAAAAATTAATTATTTTAGATATTGTGGGTTTATCAAAAAAGCAATTTGAAAAATTAAAACCAAAAAATATTTCTAAAATTTTAGAAAATGGCTCATATGGATCATTTGATCCCTCTTTTCCTGCTGTAACATGTAGCGTTCAAGCTTCTATTTTTTCTGGAACAAATCCCTCAGAGCATGGAATTATTTCTAATGGGTATTATGATGATCTTTTTAAGAAAATTTCATTTTGGGAACAACCTGCTAATTTAGTGAAAAAACCTAGAATTTGGGATTTATTAAAAAAAAATAACCCTGATTTTTCTACAGCTTTGTTATTTTTACAAAATTCCCTTTATGCTAATTCCAATGTAGTTCTTACACCAAAACCACTTCATCTAGAAAATAAAATGGTAATGTGGTGTTATTCAAAACCTGAAAATTTTTATGACAAAATAACTGAATCTCTTGGAAATTTTAATTTAAAATCATATTGGGGTCCATTTTCTTCGTTAAAATCCAGTAATTGGATAATTAATTCAGCAAAAATTACTATTAAGAACCATTTACCTAATCTTTTAGTAACATATCTTCCACATCTTGATTATACATCACAAAAATTTGGACCTAATAGTGATGAATTCAAAAAAAGTGTTGATGAATTAGATACTATAATTGGAGATCTTCTTCTTTTTTTAAATCAAGAATATCCTAACACCTATGAAATAATGATTTTATCAGAATACCATTTTAATGAAGTAAATAATTCTGTTTCACCCAATTTACTTTTACGTCAACACGGTTTACTTTCAACACGAAGAATTGAAGAAAAAGATTACATTGATTATGAATTTAGTAAAGCTTTTGCCATGGTAGATCATCAGATTGCTCATCTTTACATCAAACCAGGATATTTAGATCAGGTTAAATCTATTTTTAACAAAGAACATGTAGGATCTATTTTAGATAGTGATTTACAAAAAAAATTCAAAATTAATCATCCTAAAAGTGGAGATTTGATTCTTTGTTCCAATACTAATTCATGGTTTAATTATTATTGGTGGGATGACATCAAATATGCACCAGATTTTACATTTAATGTAGACATTCATAGAAAACCTGGATATGATCCCTTGGAATTATTCATTGATTTTAAATCTAAAACAATTTCTCATGATACTTCGTTGATTAAAGGCTCACATGGACTAATTTCAGAAGATCCTATGAATTCACCCTTAATTGGAACTTCGTTTGAATCAAACATTCATGATAAAATATCTGTAGTTGAAATAAAAAACAAAATTCAGAACTTCTTTAAAGAAAATAAAAATTAATTATTTTTTGTAATAACTACTTTGATTCTATTTTTACCATCATTAGCTAATTTAATGGCTTTAACTGAATTTTCAAATCTAAATTCATGTGTAATCAAATTGCTTAAGTTAATTTGATTTTCTACAATTTTTTTTATTGATTCGTGAAAATCAAGATTTGTAGCTGAATAACTTGTTATTATTTTAATTCCTTTAGAATATATTTTTGAAAGATCTACTTTTATTCTGGAATTTGCTTTGGGCTCTCCAAAAAATAGAATTATTCCTCCCTTTCTAACTATGTCTATAGCTTTGGTTAGGCAGGAAATATCTGAATTAGCAATGATACACAAATCTATTTTTTCATGAAATTCTTCAAATCCCTCAAAATTTGAATTACTAATATTTAGAAAATTATCTCCCAGATTTTCTTTTTCACCAAAATTTAGTCGAAATTCATCATAATCTACAATAATTCTATTCATTTTTTTTTCTTTAGCAATGATTGAATGAAAAATACCTATGGCCCCAAACCCAAATATCATAACTGAATCATTTTTTTTAACTTGAATTTTTTTCCAAGATCTTAAACAACATGCAAATGGTTCAATCAGGGTTGCTTCTTTAAAAGACAGTTCATTTGGAATTTTAAAAACTCCTTTATTTTCAATAATCCAATTTGAAACTAGAAATTTTTCTGCTAACCCACATGGTTCAATCTCTTCTGTAAATTTTTCACACATAGTTTCATTTCCATGTGTACATAAATGACATTTTTGACAAGAACAATGATGATTTACTGTTATTTTATCTCCGATCTTTAAATCAATAACTCTCTCTCCAACTTCACAAATAATTCCTGAAATCTCATGCCCAATTTTTTTTGTTGGTTTTGATGATTTTCCAAAAATATTCCCAATATCTGAACCACAAATTCCACATGCCTCTAATTTCACAATAATTTCTTTGTCTCCACAAATTAATTCAGGATGATCTTCTAGTATGGGTAAATTATCTTTAATGGAAATTACTTTCATGATTGTTCTCTTTTAATTATGTATAAATTCTATATTGTTCATTTTTAAAAAATATAGTTTGAATTTGCACCATCAAAGTTAATTGTAACACCTGTTAGATATTTAATATTATTTTCAATTATTGCTTTAACAAAATTTCCAATCTCTTCAGGTTCACCTAATCTCTTCATTGGTAAAGATTTTTCAAATTCTTTTACATTTTCAATTAATTCTTGAGTTCTGTCTGTATTGATTGGACCTGGTGCAATGTTAATACAACTAATATTTTTTTGAGCATAATCTTTGCTTAATATTTTGAAAACTTCACTAAATGCTGCACGATATGCTGATGAAATTATTAATTTTGGATTTGGTTCTTTAATCACATTTGAGCTAATCAAAAAGATGTATCCTCCATCATTAATTTTTATATTCTGTAATATGGTACAAAATCCCAAAAATAATTGATTGTGATATACTTTCCAATCTTCTTCAGTAATATCCAAAAATTGTTTTGGTACAGGACCCCCTGTATTAAGAATCAAAATATCTGTTTGATTATGATTTTCTACAAATTCTTTTACACTCTTCAAATCTGATGTATCTATATCTTTTTTTGATGCTGTAAAAACATCAATTTCAATTGATTTGAGTACATTAGAAATTGCTTTACCAATTCCCCTTGAACCACCAAGAACAATTGCACTAGTCATACCATTTTTAAAATATTATTGTATAATTAAATTTCTTTAATTTCAGTTATTGTTCCCAAAACTGAATCCATTTGAATAATTGCCTTTTTTTCATCCCATCCTAATGCAACATACCAATCACCTGCATCATCATGATATTTTGTCTCTAGAGTTTTGATAGTATCTGGTTTCACATCATATTTTTTTGCAATACCTGATACTGCAAGTGCAATTGCATCTTTTTCTTTTTCTAGTCTTCTTTTCATTAATCCAATTCCAGGATTCATGATTTTGGTACGTTTTGTGTTCTAATATAGTTAATTGAGAAAATTACTCATAAAGTCCAATTTTTCAAATTGTTAAATTTACCATATTTCAAATAGTGCTTTTTTTAAAAAAAATTAAAATGAAACTTGTGTCAAATCTGATAAATTCTATTCCTATACAAACTACAACACTTGTTTCTCTAGTTTCTATCCTTGCAGTTTTTGGACCATTTATTTCAGTATCTGGAGGATTTTGGGATGCAGTTAATCATTTGATAAATGAACCTGAATATTTTTGGAGTATTCAACACATGGTTGTATATTTTGGAGTTTCTTTGGTAGCAGCAGCTGGTCTTTTAGGAATTCTTCTTTTAACAAAAAAATCAGTGCATGGAACTCTAAAAACTGGAATTTCACTTGTAGTTATTGGCGCTGCAATTCAACTAGGTGCAGGTTATGCTGATTCTGTTTCTCATGATGTGTATGGCATTGATGGATTAATTTCATGGACACATCAACCATTAGAATTGGGTTTAGTTTTAGCAGCACTAGGTGGATTTTTAGTATTAAAAAATAGAGAACATACTAAACTCAAAATTTTAATTCCATTTTCCATAATTGCTTTTCTTTTCTTTACAACTTGGCTTGTCTTTAATTTTGCTTTAATTTTTGGACACACAATACAATGTATCTACATTCATGTAATATTTTCATCAGGATGCTCAATTCTATAATTTCTTAATT
>Ga0209992_10000364_pt1 | contig 61098 bp, 56 predicted proteins | sample 2SBtaG_2_FD_182564 | JGI IMG/M metagenome (GOLD analysis project Ga0209992, IMG submission 182564) | Deep subsurface microbial communities from Kolumbo volcano to uncover new lineages of life (NeLLi) - 2SBTROV12_ACTIVE470 metaG (SPAdes)... | ecosystem: Environmental > Aquatic > Marine >... | reverse complement strand
GGCGTTGATCGGATAGTCAGAGCTAGTTCGCTTGAACAACCAGTTTGCTTAAGCGATCTCTCACTTCCTGCACTTCGTCCTGCATGCTTTCATGCGCGTCTTCCCGCCAGTTCAGGAACTCCTGATAGTTGCGAATGGCTTCTTCCCTGTTTCCGGCCTCTTCCTGCAATTCACCCATCATCTTGTGGGCACGTACAGTTGTGCTTCTCCACATGAAGAAGCCACTCAATGAAGATCGAATGATCGGAATGGCATCTTCCGTCCGGCCAAGCTTTCGTAGCACATCTGCATGGACCAGTCGTTCTATTGGTGCAAGATCAACTTTCGTGGCAAACCCGATGTGTCCCAATTCCCTTTTGGTGCCCTGTTCCATCCAATAAAGTGATTCTTCCCATTTGCCCTGAGCATGAAACATCATGCCCCTGATTCTTGCCGCCAAGGACCAAGCAACCGATTCCTCGGGACTCTCGACGGGAATCAGCGCTTCCAATTCATCGAGAATGGTTGCCATTTTATCGAGGTCACGCTGCTGCTCTCCCCAGTTAAGTAGACCACGGAAATACAACAGAAGCTCGTGCTGTTCATCGTCAAACTGACCTTCCCAGTACACCCGTGGAAATCCCGATGCGGTCGCGAATCTATCGTCAAGAGCTCGACATTCCTCTGCGGACAACATGGCTTGTCGGACCGCACAATAGTAAAAATGACTGGCCCACTTGACCGGTTTTCCTGAATACTCCGACGTCAACAACTCTTGTTTTGCTCGCTCATCGTACTGCCCCATTTCAAACATGAACTCGTACGCGATCGCCGGCACTAATTCGAACATTTTCGGGGAAGGGTCCGGAGGAGCGATGCCTCCTTCCGACATGATATGATAGATTACATTAATCGTTTCTATGGGGTGCGACTCTGCCACGGATTCCAGCATCATCGACTGCTGGTCACGAGGGGCGCGGATCACACTCATGGCCAATTCCCAGTTGTCAGCCTTACTTGGGTTGAACGGCCTCATTTTCTCGATCAACGAGTCGACCTTGTCGAAAGCCCTTTGTTGAAGATACAGGGTTCTCAGATGACCGGAATATTCCTGGTGCTCCGGCCAGGCAGATATGAGTTCTTCGAAATGAAAAACCGCTTCATCAACAGGCAGATTGTTGAACGCATAAAAATGGTGGATGAGATCACCGATTCGTCCATGCAATATTTTATTGTCAGGATTCTTCTTCAGCTCATTCTTGAAGCGCTGAATGAGTTGCATCTGGGTCTCACCGGGAAGTGGACGCTCTGCAAGGACGTAATCCGGAATCTTTTCCGGATACCTGTCCGCCATGGCTCGAGCATGGTTTTGGATTGGAATCCCTGCTGGATTCCAGCCAGCAGCCCTGACGACGGCAAGCCAACCCATAGCAAATGTCGAATCAAGTTCCACAGCCTTACGGGCAAGCGCCAGAGCCTCTTCCTCCCTGAATTGTCGAAGAGCTTTTCGAGACTCGATAAACGCTTTGAATGCTTCCGCACTCTCAGTCATCGTTACCGGATCCGACCATCGGACTCCTTCGGTTTTTGCCACGTAATCATTCGTCAATCTCAGTCCCAATGCATCGACGGCGGCAAACACATCTTCGGTTGCAGATATTTCCGCCGTGACGTGTGTCATCAATTCGCCGTTTGCACGGTAGAGTGTCGACGAAATGTGATTCTCTCCTGCCACAGGAGAGATCGTACCCAAAACAAAAAATGTAGCCCCGAACGTTTCGGCCAATTCCATACCGGATGAGATATTGCTGTTCCAGTCTGGCCGATTGTCCAGGATTCCTGCGATCAGGTTGGGATCCTTTACCCGCAGCGACGAAATCCGATCAAGGACACCTCCCAGCATGACAGCTATTCCCTCTCCGTCCAATATCAGACCGTCATCAGACGTGGCCTTGAATGGAATGACGGCGACAATATCGAGCCCATCCGATTCAATCAGCGGCGCTGAAGTCTCCCGATTCAACAGCAAAGCGGCAATCACTGCAGCCAAAACGGCCAAGGCACCCAGCATGATGGTGCGAATCGGAATCGATTTGGCTACGGGCTCGGTCGCAGCTGGGCCGCCACGACTCAACCGAAGCGCTTCGATTGCAGCAGTCGCCGAAGCAAAACGGGACGCGGCATCCTTGGACAGCAACTGATCCACAACTTCCTTCAAGGATTCCGGGATCTCGCCCTCGTTGAGAGAAGCGTGCTCTTCGTTGATTATCGAATAGACTGTCGCCTGCTCATATTGCGATGCGAAGGGTTGAACGCCACTCAGCATTTCATACAGAATCACACCGACGGCCCAGAGATCAGTCTGCACGGAGGCATCCTCGCCGCGGGCCTGCTCAGGACTCATGTAGGCTACCGTTCCGACCGTGGAGCCATCGCGCGTCAGGTCAATGCCATCTCCCAGCTTGGCCACGCCGAAATCCAGGATTTTGACCGTGCCCTCATCGGTGACCATGATGTTGGCAGGCTTGATGTCCCGGTGTATAATTCCGGCTTCATGCGCCTTCGACAATCCCTTCAATACCTGAGCAGCGATATTCGTCGCTTCGGTGACCGAAACAGGTCCGTCATTCAGTTTCTCCCGAAGCGTCCGGCCTTGATAGCACGCCATCGCGATGAAGGTCCTGCTGGTCGATTCGGTGGATACTCGTGAATCGCTTCCCCCTTCCACATCGGCGATTTCGTAGATCGTACAGATGTTGGGATGATCCAGGCTGGAAGCAGCTTTAGCCTCGAGAATGAAACGTTCTTTTGCGCCCAACTCTCCTGCATATTGATCCGGCAGAAACTTGAGAGCTACTTCGCGATCCAGATTCAGGTCTAGCGCTTTGTAGACCACGCCCATACCGCCCCGGCCCAGTTCTGAGAGAACTTTGTAGTGCGAAATAGTAGATCCAATCATGGCGGTGGCGGGCTGGGTATCTACATTATATCAAATACCGCTCCGAAATCCAGAAAACGCTCTTTCAAGGAGTTTTCAACTATTGGTTCGGCCCCACACACCCGTTGTTGCAGTCTTGAGCTAGCAACCTGTCTTCAATTCGGGACGGAATGCAAATGCGGTTCTTGACCAGGCGATGACACTGCACGAACCCGCGATAGATTCAAAAACCCTTGCTCCTCTCAGTTGACCCGCAACACATCTGCCGGTGAAACTTTGACCAGGCGATACGACTGAAGGGACAAAGACAGCGCCGCAACCAGAAAGACCAACACGTTCGCGATCACGAACGGCGCATAACTCTCTGGCAAATCCACCGTCGTGAATTGCAAAATCTTATTGCTGAACAACAAGTAACACAGCGGGGTGGCAATCATGGTAGCAACCCCCAGCATGATCAGAAATTCTCGATTAACCACGAAGATCACGTGAGCAGCTGAAGCTCCCATTGTTTTCCGGACACCCACTTCCTTGATTCGCAGTGCGACTCGCTGAGACGCTAGTCCGAATAGGCCCATACTCGAAATGAGTAGAGCAAATGCTGCGACCACAGACATGAAAACGGCCAGTCCATCCATCGAATCGGCCTGAACGACCTCTTGTTGGGTATAGTATGAAAAGTCGATTTCCGGGAATTCGGCCTCCCAGACTTCTCGAAGAGCCGCCACTGCTCGATCCGGGTTCGTTCCGGCAACACGCACGATCAATTGGTCGAATGAGTGCTTTCCAGCAAGTCCGAAAATGGCTGGTTCTTTCTTTCCAACCAGAGGACTGAGCAAGAAGTCATCGACGACGCCTACTACTGTATAGGATCGTTCATCGATGCGCACGCTTTCGCCCACAGCAGACTCCCAATCATGGCTTTCGGCCATGGTCTGATTGATGACAATAGAGGTGGAATCGTCGACACTCCGGTTCTGATCGAACACTCTGCCATCGGCAACTCGCAGGCCCATCGCACTCAAATACTCGGGGCCGACCGCGAAAAAAGTAACCCGTTCCTCAACCGACGCCACTTTCACGCTGACCGTGCCGGCCGCCGAACCGATGGAATGCCTGGTCCCAGCAACACGTTCGATCTCCGATATCTGAACAGCCGCGTTTTCCAAAACTTCAATATGATCCTGGTTTTGCACAGGAAGAGTTACAATGGACTCATACGGATACCCCCAATCGTCCACCTTCAATCGATCATCCAGCGTTCCGGCGAACGTTGCAAACGTAATCGTCCCGATGGTCAGCACGAATTGGATCGTTGTCAAGGTGCGCGTAAGAGCCTTTTTCTCGCCCAATTTCCGGGAACCGCGCAAGATCTCAACCGGCTGAAATGAGGAGATGTAAAATGCGGGATACGATCCTGAAATGACCCCGACGAAGACCAGAAGCCCGCCAAGAATCTGCCAGAATACAGGATCAGCCAGATAGCCTGGGGGGATATCAAAACGAACCATGCTGTTCACGAAAGGAATGGCTGCCGACCAGGCGAACAGAACCCCGCCAACAATAGCCAGAGCGCAAATGAGCAAGTTCTCAGTCAGAAACTGAGCGACCAATTGCGTTTTATCTGCTCCCGTCGTCTTCCTGATTCCGATTTCTTTCAGACGACGCGCCGCCGAACCCAACGATATTGAGATATAGTTGAAGCAAGACACCAGCAGCATGAGCATCGCCAGGATGCCAAACATTCCGGATTCGATGGGACGTGGGGCCTCGAGTGCGCGGCCTTCAATCAACCAGGCTTCGAAAAAGTCTGGGGAGCCCACGCTGTCGAGAAAAAAGTTCTCAATCGGCTGCGTACCATCTGTAGCGTTCGTTTGCGGGATGTAACGATCCATCTCACTCTCAAGAAATGGAATGTCCTCCGCATCATTGATCAGCAAAAACGTGGCGTCTGTGTAAGCGCTCCAATCTTGCATGCTTGCAAGATCCACGGATAGTCGTTTCTCATATCCCAGCAAGATGTCAAAAGTAAACCGTGCCAATTCCGGGAACGGTTCTGCGACAGCGCCAACCAATAGGGTCTCCTCAGAGCCACGAGCGAATGAAAGAACGATCTGTTTGCCGAGCGCGTCCTCATCGCCGAAATACTTCTCGGCCATTTCAGCGCTGAGAATCACCGAGCCGGGATCGGAAATCACTGAAGGGCTTCCCTGCGCAAGAGGGAAATTCAACAGGTCGAAGAAGTCAGTATCAGCGAAGGAAATGCGTTCCCTGAATGCATTTCCGTCGGCATGAACCATGGCGGAACTGGACGAAAATCGCACAGCTCGTTCTATTTGAGAGTATGCCGATACGAGCGCTGGGGCCAGCGGGACGGGAGACGAACCCCTTAGTCGTTCCCGTCTGAGCGTGTTGTCGACAGGTTCTACAACGTGACCTATCAGATACAGCTGACCTTTTTCATCATGGATTTGGTCGTAGCTGTTCAAAACCTGGACGAAGAGCAATAATGCGATGGCGCTTCCCACCGCTGCAGAGAGTCCCAAGATATTTATAGAGGAGGCCACCTTGTTCTTGGTCAGATTGCGACCACCCACCAGCAGGTAGTTTTTGAACATGATGGTTCCCCACAGCGCTTTTTCCACGAGCTGGTCGGGAATCAAACGCAACACCTGGCCTCGATACCACCACTTGGCTGCCCTCTCTCCTCTCTCACGGGCGATTTCATTGTAGAACTCTTCAAAATCACCAACGGGTGTGTCAAAGTGATCACCTACGAGATATCGCAAAAGAAATGCGGCAAAACGCGGGGGAGAATAATATTGACGTTCACTCATTTGGACGCCCCGCTAACAGCAAGTCCAAACACTCCTGACCACATCGATTCCTCAACTGTGCGGATTCGAATTAGCGCTTTTCGGCCTGAGTCAGTCAGTTCGTAAACGCGTTTGTGCCTTCCTCCTCTTTCGCGAACAGGTTTGGTAACCATCGACCGTACCAGTCCTTTCTTCGCGAGACGATTCAACGGAGTGTAGATAGAACTCAACGACCAATCATATCCCGTGTTTTCGGAAACCTGGCGGCGGATCGGGAGCGTGTAAGCATCATGCTGAAGCTTCCAGATGGCCAGCATCACGTATTCTTCGGGACGAGTAAGCAAAATCATGCGAGTCAGAGGCGCAAATTATCCATAGTGAAACATACCATACGAGACTCATCTCATATGTTTCACTTTGAATAACAACTTTCTCCGATCGCCTTATACCGCCACGCTGAACGAATCCACGATCGATTCGAACACCTGTGCACCATCCGGGCGTCCGAGTATGGCTTCGGCGCAACGTTCGGGGTGCGGCATCATACCGAGTACGTTGCCCTGTTCATTCAGAATCCCGGCGATTCCGCGAGATGAGCCATTCGGATTCGCCTCCGAGGTGACGTCGCCATTCTCGTCGCAGTAGCGAAACGCCACCCGGTCGTTGTCTTCAAGACTATCGAGCACATCATCGGAAGCAAAGTAGTTTCCTTCGCCATGAGCGATCGGAACCCTGAGAACACTTCCTGACTCCAGACCTTGGGTAAACGAGCTCGTTGTGTTTTCGGTACGAAGGTGGATGTTCTTGCAGGCGAAACGCAGCGATTCATTGCGCATCAGCGCTCCCGGCAACAGACCTGACTCACACAGAATCTGGAATCCGTTGCAGATGCCCATCACCAATCCACCATTCTGGGCGAATCGGACGACATCTTTCATGATTGGCGAGAAACGGGCGATTGCTCCACTTCGGAGGTAATCTCCGTAGGAAAAACCACCTGGTACGATAACCAGATCGACGTCACCGAGGCTCGATTCCTTGTGCCAGATGAACTTGGCATCCTGATTGAATACGTGCTTCGCGACATGGTAGGCGTCGTGATCGCAATTGGAACCTGGAAAGACGATAACCCCGAAACGAACAGACATATTCTGGCGGAGGAGATTGGATTCTGGAAAGCCGAATATACGAACGTGCCCACCCGTCACGGAAGTCCAATCGGAATCCTCAGATGAACCAGACCAACAATTCATCTATCATCGTGATCGATTGCTCGCCAGTTCCGATCTTGAGGCTCAATTTTCTGGAATCACATGTCTGCATTTATTCTCGATCAGATGACCTGGGCAACCGTCAGGGAGACCCGGTTTGAAACAGCCGTCCTACCCTGGGGAGCGACTGAGGCGCACAATCTGCATCTCCCCTATGGCACTGACACCTTCCAGGCGGAGGCCGTGGGTTGCAGATCCTGCCGACGTGCCTGTGAAAAAGGAGCCCATGTCGTCCTTCTGCCGGCAATCCCATTTGGTGTGCATACCCAACAGGAAGACATCCGTCTGACGATCAACATGAATCCTTCGACCCAGGAATTGGTGCTTCGGGATTTGATAGAATCCCTTGAAAATGCAGGCGTCAAAAAGCTTGTAATTCTGAATGGTCACGGCGGCAACAGTTTTCGTCAGATGATCCGCGAGATCCAGGCATCAACCAGTGTCTTCCTTTGCGAAGCCAACTGGTACATGCTGGGGAATAAGGAAGATATTTTTGAGAATCAGGGTGATCACGCAGGAGAGATGGAAACGAGCGTCATGATGCATATCAAGCCCGATCTGGTTCGTCCATTGGAGGAAGCCGGCTCCGGGGCGGAACGCAAATTCAGAATCAAAGCACTTCGCGAACGCCGAGTGTGGGCTCCCCGAAAATGGTCCGAGGTATCGGGCGACACCGGAGTCGGGGATCCATCTGCCTCCAGCGCGGGTAAAGGTGCACGATATTTTGAGCAGGTCACCGATGAACTGGCCGAGTTTCTGGTCGATCTCGATGCAGCAGACATCGATGACCTTTACGCGTAATTGATGCGAAATCTGTACAACATCCAGCATGCTCAATCGTTATAGAAAATCTGGCGCAATATTTTGTCGGACCCACACTCAGACTGAATTCCAGCGATGATCGCGATATGATCCCGAAGGAGTTATTCAAGAAAATCAAGCAGATCGAGATCCGAACCAAGGGTCTCGTGAGCAACATCTTTGGAGGCGAATATCATTCCGCCTTCAAAGGTACCGGGATGGATTTTGCTGAAGTTCGGCCCTATCAATTCGGGGACGACGTGCGCAACATCGACTGGAACGTTTCCGCCAGATACCCTGAGACGTTTGTCAAAATTTTCGAGGAGGAGCGCGAGCAGACCCTGATTCTGGCAGTTGACGTATCGGGATCTGAAAATTTCGCCTCTGCCGGGAAATTCAAGAGAGAGATTGCAGCGGAGATCTGCGCAGTCGTGGCCTTCAGTGCCATCCAAAACAACGACAAAGTGGGTCTGTTGCTGTTTTCGGATCAGATTGAATTGTTCGTTCCTCCGAAAAAGGGTCGAAAACACGTGTTGAGACTGATTCGGGACCTTTTTGCGCACGAACAACAGTCAACGGGCACCGACCTGACGGTAGCTTTGAATCACCTGGTTCACGTTCTGCATCGCCGCTCCATCGTGATGGTGCTCAGCGATTTCATGGACGAAGGATTCGAGCCGGCACTACGGGCCGTCGCTCGTCGCCACGACACGATTGCAGTGCACATGATTGACCCGGTCGAAGTTGAACTTCCAGAGGTTGGACTCATGGAGGTGACCGATGCCGAGACGGGACTACAGATCATCATCGATACGTCGAGTGAACACATTCGGGACACGTACGCCCGAGAAGCTGAAGCACGCAATCTGGAGGTCCAGAAAATCTTCAGACGGTTGAAGGTGGACAAGATCCCGATCATCACAGACGAAAGTTATGTAGAACCGCTGATTCGCTTTTTTCGTCAACGAAATAAGATGGTTGGCGTCTGATGCGATTCTTGATCCTTCTAGCCTTGATGTTTGTCGCTGCGCCCGTGAAGGCTCAGCAAGTCGAGACGTATGCGTCGGTGGACTCGGTCACCATTGGCGACCGGTTTGAGCTGACCGTGGTACTGGGGCATGATGGAAATGGCGAAGCAATTTTTACACACGATCTGCTCCCCGACTCCCTGAAGGCGGCTCCCGTCTTCTCGCTGGGGGACTTTGAGGTGTTGAACGTGCTTTCTCGAGGCAGTCGCGCCTATGACCTGGGCGGCCGAATTGACTCGGTGGTGTATGAAGTCACCACATTTGCCCTCGACACTGCAAGAGTCGCGGGAATTCCCGTCGGCCTGGCGGTGCAGGGTGATACGCTGATGGGAGCAACACCTGAATTCATTCTGCAGGTGGGTTCTCTGGTTCCAGAAGACGCAGAGGGTATAAAAGACCTGGCTGACCTCGCCGAATTTGAGAAGTCATGGTGGCCCTGGATATTGGGCCTCGCTATGTTGCTCGCCACTGCACTCGGGCTCTGGTGGTGGAGACGTCAATCCGAGGATGAGGAAGAACAGAACCTGGCCGAACCCGAGCCCCAGATTGCTGCCTACGACGAAGCCGTTGAGCGCCTGGCGGTTCTCCAGGCCATGGACCTCACCCAGGCAGACAATATCAAACCGTTTTATGTCGAACTGACCGACATCCTGCGGACATACGTAGGACGTCGCGCCCATGTACCCGCACTCGAATCGACGACGAGAGAGTTGTTGAATCGGCTCAGAGGCTCAAGTCGCGGATCGATTTTGCCCGAGGATGTTGTCATTGAAATTGACGAGGTCCTGACTCACGCCGATCTGGTCAAGTTCGCAGACCTGAAACCAATTCTTGAACAGACGCGGTCCATGGTCACTGAAACGCGGGATGCCATCGAAGGCACCGAATCGGCATACAGAGAGGATGAGGAGCGACTTGCACGTGAGCGCCGGATAATGATGGAAGAAGAGGCCTACTCCCCACCAGAAATTGAACCTGTGGAGGACGTCTGACATGACGTTTTCACAACCATACTGGCTGATCTTGTTGATCTTCGTTCCGCTGGCGGGATGGAGGTCTTGGCATGCCCTGAAGTCGCGCGGGGGAATGCGCTTCAGCTCGACCGGGGCTGTGCAGGCTGCGGGAATGTCCCTGAAGACACGACTTCGAATTCTGCCGACCCTTTTTCGCGTAACCGGTTTGACGTTGGCAATTCTGGCAATGGCCCGACCACAGGACCGCAACGTGATCCGTGAGCGTTTCGCCGAAGGCGTGGACATCATGATGGTGCTCGACACATCAACTTCGATGCGAGCGGAAGATTTCCGGCCCAACAGATTCGAAGCTGCGAAAGTTGTTGGCACCGAATTTATACAGGGACGAACATCAGACCGAGTTGGACTCATCGTATTTGCGGCGAACGCCTACACTCAGGCTCCTTTGACCCTCGACTATACATTTTTGCAGGAAATGCTGAAAGAAGTCGAAGTAGGGGTCATTGAAGACGGCACGGCGATAGGAACTGCCTTGGCCATGGCGGTCAACCGCCTGAAGGACACGGAAGCCAAAAGTAAGGTGGTAATCCTGCTTACGGACGGACAGAACAACAGGGGCGAATTGAGTCCGGAAACAGCGGCCGAGGTCGCTCGAACTCTGGGAGTACGCGTCTACGCCATCGGCGTTGGGCAGCATGGTGAGGCCCCGTTCGTCGTAGATCATCCATTCGCAGGTAGGCAGCGACGAATGGTACCCGTCGAGATCGACGAGGAAATGCTCCAGGCCGTGGCGGACATGACCGGAGGCAAATATTTCAGGGCAACGAACAATAGTGCGCTCCGCGATATCTACGACGAAATCGGTGAGCTCGAGAAAACGAAAATTGAAGAGCGCAGCTACATGGACTTTGAGGAGCGGTATGCCTCGTTTCTCTTCCCGGGTCTGCTGCTGATTTTCCTTGAAGTTCTGCTTTCAACCACTCTTTTCAGGAGGTTTCCTTGATGGATTGGTTGAACCCACAATATTTCTGGACCCTGGTTCTGACCCCGGTCGTGGTCGCGCTTTTTGTTGGCGCCGCGTTGCGCCGTCGTCAACTGGCAGAACGATTCGGTGAACGGAGCATGATCGCCCGACTTGCGTCTACGATCAGCACGCGGCGCCGTCGTTGGAAAGCTGCCCTGAAAACGGTTGGTATTCTGTTGATCGCCACCGCGCTTATCGGGCCGCGGTTCGGCACCCGATTGAGGGAAGTCAAACGCGAGGGAATCGATCTGGTGGTGGCACTCGATGTGTCTGCTTCCATGATGGCCGAGGATGTCGCGCCGAACAGACTCGAACGATCGAAAAACGAAATCAAAAACCTGCTTGACGAAATCAAGGGTGATCGGGTGAGCCTGGTGACGTTTGCCGGAGATGCGTTCATCCAGTGTCCCCTCACTACCGACTACGGAGCCGTAAGACTCTTCCTCGATGTTGCCGACCCTTCGTTGATACCCACGCCGGGCACAGATTTTGGCGCGGCTTTGAAGATGGCCATGCAGGCGTTTGAAGCTCCGACGGGAGATCCTGACACGGAAAATCGTACAAGAGCCGTATTGTTCGTGTCAGACGGAGAAAATCACATCGCCGAGCTGGAGGCCATTGTTGGAGAAGCCCGCGAATCAGGAGTCGTGCTTTACGCTGCAGGTGTTGGAGAAACTGACGGGGCTCCAATTCCTGTCTATCGCAATGGCAGGCGGATCGATTACAAGAAGGACCGCACCGGCGCTGTTGTGACGACCCGACTGGAAGAAGATGTACTTCAAGATCTATCCAGAGACGGCAGCTACTTCCGGATTGCACGGACATCTTCTTCGCTTCAACGTATTACTGCAGCTCTGGATCAACTGGACAAGACGACCTTTGGCCAGGACGAATTTGAGGAATACGAAGAAAGATTTCAGTGGCCTCTACTATTGGGACTGATGTTCTTGCTCGTCGAATGGATGATTCCTGAAAGAAAAAAGCAACGCCAGGAAGACTCAAGCGTTGAATCGTTCCACTCAAAAGCCACCGCGTGATTATATGATTCGCTTGTTCAGCATATTGATGATGGTCCAGATTGTGACCACTCCCGGCGACGGAAAGAAAAAAGGTCGTCAGGGTAACGCTCAATATGCACAGGAACAGTATTCAGAAGCGGTTACGACGTACCGAGATGGCGTACAGTCAGTGCAGCAAGATGGCCCCGGGCGCGTGCACTCGGGCCTTCTGAATAACCTGGGAGCGGCCCTGTTCAAGAGTGGAGATGCCGAACAGGCTGGTATCGCGTTTTCCAGTGCGGCCACGATGGCCGACTCACCCGAGGATCTGGTTCGCGCGAGCTACAATGCTGGAAATGCTGCGTATTCGACACAGCAAATGGAAGCCGCTTTGGAAAATTACAGGCGCGCACTCCTGACCGACCCTTCAAATGCTGATGCAAAGTTCAACTACGAGTTCGTGAAGCGTCAACTCGACGAACAACAGCAACAACAGCAGCAGGATGATCAGAATCAGGATGAGAATGATCAGGAACAGGAGGGGGATCAGAATCAGGAGAACCAAGACGAGAATCAGGAGCAGCAGGAACAGGATCAGCAAAACTCAGAAGACGAGAACCAGCAGAATCAGGAGCAACAGCAGGAGCAACGGGAACGTGAGGACCCAACACAGTTGAGTGAAGAAGAGGCCCAACGCATCCTTCAGGCTCTGGAAAACGAAGAGGAGCAGTTGCTGAGACAGGTACAGAAGATGAAAACGCGACCCCGTCGCGTCGAGAAAGACTGGTAATGCAGAGCTATCCCAAGCAGAACATATCCCTGATCACTTCCGTGATCATTTGCGTTCTGATGGTCGCTTTTTCCGCGGAAAGTGCACGGGCTCAGGCTGTAAAAGTGCAGGCCTCTGTAAGCTCCAACCGAATCGGCACCGAGGAAGCCGTCACCTACTCCCTTCTTGTAGAAGGCTCGGATGGAACGAACATCGCTATTCCCAATGCACCTCCTGCCGACGGACTGACACTTCTTCAATCTGTGCCAGGTACGCAACAAAACGTTTCCATTGTAAATGGACAGATGACCCGGAGTTTCGGCTTCACCTGGACATTTCGGCCAACCCGGGAAGGCACGGTTCGAATCGGAGCGGGAACGGTAACTGTCGGCGGTCAGGAGCACCACACACAGCCCATCGATCTGACCGTCGTTCCCCAGTCCCAAATGCCTGCAAGGCGACCTTCTGCCGATCCACTGAATCGTCTGTTTCGATCACCTTTCGACGCCGAGCCACAGGAAGCACCCGAGCCGTCAGAAAACGACATCTTCATTCGCGCCGTTCCAACAGCTCGCACGGCCTATCAGAACGAACAGGTGGTGGTGGAATATCGGCTCTATTTCCGGGAAGGAATTCAGCTTAGACAGAGTCGCCTGACGGACAGCTGGGATGCGGAGGGATTCTGGCGCGAAGAGTTGGACGTCGAAACCCGGCCCATTCCCCGGATCACGGTAGAAAATGGCCTCAGATACAACACCATAGTCCTGAAGCGGGCAGCCGTTTTTCCGACTCGCGCTGGAGAAATGAGTGTCGATCCGCTGAAAATCGAAAGCGAAGCGCTCCTTCCGTTTGGGTCACGTGATCCTTTTCAATCGCTGTTTTCTCTGCGTACTCGTTTTACTCCGGTACAACTTGAATCTCCGGAAGTCAAGATTACAGCTCGCCCGCTTCCCACGAGCGCGCCGACCTCCTTCAACGGAGCAGTTGGCACCTTCGCGGCGACGGTCGCACCCGACAGAACCAATCTCGAAGTCGGTGAGTCGCTCCAACTCACAATCACTATTGCAGGAAAGGGTAATCTCGCAACAATGGAATCTCCGGCGATCCACGTGCCGGCGGCATTCGATGTTTACGATCCCGAAGTCACCTCTATGTTGGATCGCTCCGGAGACGAACTCTTTGGAAGCAAGACCTTTACATATGTGTTGATCCCGAGATCGAACGGGACCTACGAAATTCCACCTATCGAATTCACCTACTTCAACACTGATACCGACAGATATCAGACGCGGGAATCTTCTCCGATCTTTGTCGAGGTGACTGGTACAGCATCAACTCCGGACGTCGTCGTGGCGACGACCAACGGGATGCCGGTCGATGACTTTGCGCCTCTTTTTGATACCTCGGGAGACTGGGAGCGAACCGAGACAAGAAGCCTGCATATACTCTGGTGGCCGTATCTGCTCCTGATTCTTCCGCTTATCGCCCTGACAGGCTCCATCGTCTATCAAAACAGGGTGAACCGATACCGTTCCGACGTTCGTTGGGCCCGAGGTCGCAGGGCGCATCCTCTGAGCCGAAAACATCTCAAGCAGGCGATGGAACTGCTCAACGACGGAGATACAAGAGGCTATTTCGAAGAGCTTGAACGTGCTGTGCTCGGGTTCGTCGGGAATCGGATGAACGTTGCAGAGCGCGGCCTCACACGCGAGCAACTCGATGACCTCCTGACAGCACGAAATATTGATTCGGCCTTGAGACAACGTCTCAGAAGCTTGCTGGATACGTGCGACAAAGGACGATTCGCACCTGCTTCCATAACGCCGGAAAACAAAGAAGAAGCATTTGACGAGGCTTCCTCTCTGATTCCGGACATGGACGAACAGATAAACGGATGAAGCACCTTCAAATGCTCATACTGACTCTGATGATTTCCTGCAGCGCCAAGGCTCAACAGGAGGCGGCGCTTCCTCTTTTCGATTCAGGTACCGCACTTCTCGGTGACGGTCAGTTTTTGGACGCTCTTCAGCAATTTGAAGAGGCTGAAGCTCTGGGATGGGGCTCGACCCAGCTATACTACAATATGGCTCTGGTCCATCATCGCCTCGACAATCTCGGACAGTCCATCAGGTATCTCGAAAAAGCTCAAGTTCTTTCTCCGGATGACCCCAAGGTCCTTCATTCACTTTCTGTTGCGTCCAGCCATCGAGTCGACACCTTTTCAGAGCTTCCCGACCCATTTTGGCGCGCTACCCATGCCTGGGTGCTGCGAACCTTTCCGATATTCCCGGCTTTCTGGACCGGATTTCTTCTGTATCTGATCCTCATTGGCCTGATAATCGGCAAATACATGCACTACCTGGAAGGGCCCTGGTTCAGACGAGCTAGATTCGCCGCAGCACTGATCGGTGGTGCCCTGATTCTGCACGCGCTGACGTCTTCAGCATTCCCGCCTTACGATGAACGGGCCGTCGTGCTCTCAAATCAGGTTTCGTTGCTTGAACAGGCTGATTCGGATTCAGATGAAGTATTGGAAGTACACGAAGGTCTGGTAGTCACGAAAGGAAATCAGGCCTCAGAGTGGACGTTCATACAAATTCCCAATGGCGCCAGGGGTTGGGTCCCTTCAAATACGCTCGGAGACATCTGATCATCGATAAAATGTCGATGATTTGTTGGAATCTTCCACCCTGCCCAACATAGTCCTCGCCCGCGCGTTTGTTTATCTTCTGCCCATCTTGTAACCAAGAAACGTCCTACAAGCGCTTATTTCCTTGGAACCACACATTCTCAAAAGATCGCGAAGTACCGGCTGGATCGAAGTCGTGTGTGGATCCATGTTCAGTGGAAAGACCGAGGAACTCATTCGTAGAATGAAGCGGGCCCGGATCGCCAAACAACACGCCGAGATTTTCAAGCCGGCCCTGGACACCCGGTTTGCTCAAGAGGAGGTCATCTCGCACGACGATTCCAGCCTCCGCTCTACGCCAGTGGCAGCTGCGGGACAGATTATTCTTCTGGCGATGGATGCGGATGTGGTCGGTATCGATGAAGCCCAGTTTTTTGGAAACGATCTCACCGAAGTGTGTAAAGAACTGGCCAGCACCGGAAAACGGGTCATCGTAGCGGGCCTGGATCAAGACTATCTGGGTCAACCATTTGAACCCATTCCTCAGATCATGGCAATCGCCGAATACGTCACCAAACTGCACGCGATTTGCGTAGTCTGTGGCAATCCGGCAAACCACTCTCAGCGTCTTGTTTCAGGAGGATCGAGAGTGCTTCTAGGAGCAAAGGAAGCCTACGAACCCCGATGCAGGGACTGTTTCGATCTCAGCTTGTCGGCCGGCGAATCAAGCGACTCCGATGAGGAAAGCGAAGCTGGCTCTAAACAGGCCGAAGAAAGCTCAGGAAGAAGCTCCTTTCCGATTACGTAATCTGAACAACATTTCGTCAAGGCTGAACAGGACGGCCCCGAGCGCGGCGAACGAAATCAGAGCCGGCACCGGCTGCCAGATCACGAGCCCACCGATAGAACCGAGCGCACCGCCCAGGTATTTAATGTAGTTCAACTGCTCGTTGCTCGAGTTCTTGATCAACTCCTCGAGACGGCTTTCGTCGTAGGACATCATGTTGCTCATGACCATTTCGTACACATCCAGATTCTCGACGAATCCGATTACGACGCGCGATGCAAATTCCTCGATATCCTCGGCGCGAGCCTCAATTTTCTCCGGAATCTTGTCGAGCAAGTCATCCATTTCATCCAGCACGAGATCCAGCTGACCCGGAATGCCGTGAATGGCCTTGTCGATTCGTTGCTTGAAATCGTCCTCATTTAGATATCGATACGCTTTCAGAGCCATCCCGCCGACGCCTTCGCCGACGTATCCTTCGATCTTCTCGATAACGAACTCAACGATTCTATGCCTCACCTCATCAGAGGTCAGAACCGTCTCGACATAGTCTGCAGTCAGCCCCTTCAGCTCACTTCTGAAGTCCGGATCTTCGAGAACCCCTCGAGCCACCGACATCGCCAGCTCCCGATACTTTGGGATGATGGCGTTCTCTTCAATCTTCTGCTTTATGATCTCTTCGTTGATCAACTCCTCACTCACGGCCGTGGCCAATCTGTATATCACCCGCTCTCGCTGAGCCGGAATGAGTCCCTGGCCGAAAACCGGTCTTACCTGACGAGGATTGAACAACATTGTGATGGCCACCCAGTTAGTCAGGAATCCGATGAGGCCACTGACCGCGACGATGCGCATCAATCCCTCGAGGACAAAAACATTGCCCAGAATCGTAGTCTGCATTCCGGGGAAGTCCCACAAGAAAGAGCCACCAAACATCACGGCAAGCGTCCAGGGAATCACGCGCAGAAGTGGAAGAAGGTTGGCGTGAGAATCGCTGATCCCTGGCACGCCGTGGCCATCCGCGTCATCATCATCTGATGCCGGCAGGTGTCGACGGATATATTTGGAAACCAGATTCCGAAAATCCGCAGCGCGCGCACGCGTGACCTTTTTGGCCTCGATGACCGACACACCGCTAGATTCAACCACCTCCGGTGGCTGTTCAGTCATCTCTTCATTATCAAGAATCTCGTCTTCCACGAATCTTGAGCCTTCTTTGATCTGGTTGTGGTTTCCGCTCTACGCATACCAGTTGTCGCGCTCTACTCGGACGCAGAAAACCCCAGTCGGGTTGCATTGGCCTGCATTCCTTCAATTACGTTGGCAATGTGCTGAGAGAGTTCAATTCCCAGATCCGCTGCTCCGTTTCGGATATCATCCCTGTTCACAGCCGCGGCAAATCTCTTGTCTTTCAATTTTTTATTGACGGATCGAGGCTGCATTCCCTCGAGGCCGGTTGGTCGCACATATCCTACGGCTGTGATGAATCCGGCCAGCTCATCTACAGCAAAAAGCACCTTCGCCATGAGCGTCGTTCTCGGATGGCCGGTATGTTCGGCGTGACCCATAATGGCATCGCAGATGTCTTCCTCATAACCCAAATCGCGCAGCACACCTACGCCGACGTATGGGTGCTCGTCCAGCGTTTGATGCCTTTCGTAATCCATGTCATGGAGCAGTCCGGTGATACGCCATTTGATCACGTCTTCGCCGTACTTCTCCGCATAAAAGGCCATACCAGCCTCAACGGCGTAAGCATGTTTGCGGAGGCTTTCCGTTTTGGTCCATTCGTGAAAAAGTTCAAGAGCCTGGTCGTACGTGTGCATTCCAGAGATTGGGTTTAAAACAGATCAACGATTTTCATTTCCTTCAGATACTTCGCGGGATTATTCTGAAAATCGGTAAGGAGACTGTTGATTCCATTCAATGTCGAGTCCAGCTTCTCATACATGCTCGGGTCATTGATGAGCATACCGAGAGTGCCGTCCCCGTTATTCAGTTTGTCCAGAATCTCATTGAGCTTCTCTCCCGTTTCCGTGAATCGGGAAAGACTCTCGTCTATTTCATCCAGCGTCTCGTTCAGATTGCCTGTCAACTCTGTGAGATGTTCACCGTCTTTGCCGATCGCCCCAGCAGCGCCGGCCGTAAGCGAATCCACGTTCGCCAGAATCTGGCTGATTCTTTCTTTCTCGGCCGTAAGTATATCCTCGAGTGCCTGCACGCTTCCCTGTACCGAATTCATGGTCATCCGCAGATCTGACTCTGGCTCTGACAACATGGAACTCGTCTCTGAAAGCGTGCTTTCGAGTCCTGCCAGCACCCGATCGACTTGGTCCACCAATTCTGGCGCCCTGGTGGAAAGATCGCCGATGAGGTCTCCGGCACCGCGTCCTTCTACGTGGCCGAATTCCTCAATAAGGGTTCCTGAAGGATCTCCAAGGAACAGATCCAGCCTCACAACACCGAGCGCATCAAATCCTGCTACCTGGGCATAGGATCCTTCAGTTACCGGAAGAGTCGCGTCAACGTGAAAATGAACCTCCACCTTGCCCGTTTCCTGGCTGATGGCCACACGGTTGACCGAACCCACCGACACTCCGTTTACGCGGACGATATTGCCGGAAATCAACCCGCCGGCATCATCGAACTCGGTCACGAGGTCATAGGTTGAGTCAAAAAGAGGCAGATCCTCGAAATAACGAACACCAAGTATGAATACTGCGGTGGCCGCGATAATGGTCAGCCCAACTTTTATTTCGTTCGATAACTTCACTTTCTGGCGGGTATTGGTTCGCTGAAGGTACTCATTGTCAAACACCAATTTTGTATTCGTTCGCCTTGACGAACGCGTTGAGCACGGTGTCGGTGCTCGCGTGCAACTCATCTATTGTCCCAGTCCAGTGCATCCGACCCTCAAAAATGAAGGCCGCGCGATCCGCAATACTGAGAACAGAATGCATATCATGGGTAACTACAATACTCGTAACGTTCAGTTGATCGGCCAGTCCTTTGATCAGCACATCGATGGTGTTCGAAGTTTCGGGGTCGAGTCCACTCGTAGGTTCGTCGTACAGAATGTAGCGGGGCTTCAGTGCGACCGCCCGAGCAAGCGCGACGCGTTTCTGCATTCCTCCTGACAGTTCTGCCGGCATTTTTTTCCCGACATCGTCGAGCTCAACCATCGCCAGACATTCCATCACCACATCGCGGATCTCCTCCTCCGTGTGAGTCGTGAAAGTCCTCAGGGGAAAGGCGACGTTTTCGAATGAGTTCATCGAATCGAACAATGCCCCTCCTTGAAACAGAACTCCAAAATTCTGCCGGATTTTCCTAAGCTCAGCATAGGATACCGAGTTGATGTCTGTGCCATCGACGGTCACGGTTCCATCATCTGGTTGCAGTAATCCGATGATGTGTTTCATCAACACACTCTTTCCTGAGCCTGATCGACCGATAATTGCCAGCGTTTCACCCTCGTAAATATCCAGGGAAACGCCCTTGAGCACCTGCTTTTCAGCGAAACTCTTGTCGATATTTTTTACGCTGATCATCTACAGAAGGGTTGCTGCAAGAACAAGATCAGCCAACAAGAGGAAAACACAACTGGCCACGGCCGCCTGGGTCGTTGCTCTTCCAACGCCCTCCGCGCCTCCGGCTGTGTAGTATCCTTTGAAGCAGGAAATGGACGTGATCGTGAATCCGAACACGAGTGATTTTATGACGCCGAACATCGGGTCAAAGGGCTGAAAGAATTCTCTGGCGCCTGACATGAATTCCCCGACCGGGACAAATCCTCCGAAGTGGCCAACCATCATGCCGCCACCGATTCCAACGAAGCAGGCTGCGACGTACAGGACAGGAAACATGAACACGCCGGCGAGCACTCTCGGGACGATCAAATATCCGATCGAATTAAGACCCATTGCTTCCAACGCATCAATCTGTTCCGTAACTCTCATCGTGCCCAACTCGGCAGCGATCCGAGCCCCCACTCGTCCGGCCAGGATGAATCCAGTGACCACGGCTCCAAGCTCAAGTATCATCGAGGGCACGACAATCGCACCGATTATTGACTTGGGGATCAGCGGAGAAACGAGCTGATAGGCCGTCTGTACGGTTGTGACAGCCCCTGAGAAGCCCGCTGCGAGCATCACGATCGGCATTGACTCCACACCGATACGTACCATCTGCTCCCACAAATTTTTTCGATACGTGCTCAGTTCAGGAAGAGCCCCGAACGCATGAAACAGCAATTGGCTATAGCGGCCCAACGCCCCGATGGGGTTCATTATCAATTTGATAGCGGGATGCAGCAAAGAGGGTGACCGGGTGGTGTCTTGTATCGTCTGGTACGTCGAAATTCTGTTGATTCCGTCGCGCTCATTGTCCAGTGACGAAGGCTGACAAAATAGGGATACTGATTAACTTGGTGGCGTTCATCTCGGATTTGTCACACTTTTCCTCAGAATTCTCACGTCTAAAAGCCGCCGTCTGTCACGATGTTGTCACACGTCGCCTCTATATTTCAAGTGATGGCCAAGGTCAAATCCATATTCTTCTGTCAGGACTGCGGAAACGAGTCCCCCCGTTGGATGGGGCAATGTTCGGCTTGTGGCGCCTGGAATACGATGGTGGAGGAACGTCAGGCCTCAACAAAACACCAATTGGGCTCTGTGAGAAGTACCAATGGTGCGGGCGTGCGCCCCCTGAAACTGGCCGAGATTAAGAGCGGATCGGAATCTCGATTTGCCACGGGTAATATCGAATTGGATCGAGTTCTCGGAGGAGGAATTGTCGAGGGCTCTGTCGTCTTGATCGCCGGCGATCCGGGAATCGGGAAAAGCACACTTATGACTGAGTTGGCCACGCTGGTCAAGGATGAAAAAATCCTGTACGTGACAGGAGAAGAGTCGCCCTCTCAAGTGAAAATGCGGGCTGAACGCGTCGGTGTAAGTTCAGAAAACTTCTTGCTGTTGGCCGAGACCGAAGTGGAATCCATCATCCGCTGCGTTCAGGACGAGGAGCCGGCACTGATGATCATTGATTCCATTCAAACCATTTTCAGATCGGATCTTGCAAGTGCACCAGGATCGGTAACCCAGGTCCGCGAAAGCGCGGCGGCCCTGATCCAGATGGCCAAGTCTACCGGTACATCGACGTTTATCGTCGGACATGTCACGAAATCTGGGACGATAGCGGGACCCCGAGTTCTTGAGCACATGGTGGATACCGTGTTGTATCTCGAGGGAGATCGGCACCATGTATTCCGGATTCTGCGAGCAGTCAAAAACAGGTTTGGGTCAACGAACGAAATTGGAGTCTTCGAAATGAAGACACAGGGACTTGCCCCCGTCGACAATCCGAGCGCGCTGTTTATTTCCGATCGAAATCTTCTGACTCCAGGCTCGGTCGTCGTGTGTTCAATGGAAGGCACGCGCCCGATGCTCGCAGAGATTCAGGCTCTCGTAACGAATACTTCGTACAGCAATCCTCAACGGACAGCCACCGGATTCGACGGAAGACGTCTTCAGATGCTACTGGCGGTTCTGGAAAAACGAGTCGGACTTCCGCTCTCTACGAGCGACGTGTTCGTGAATGTGACCGGCGGACTGAAACTGACCGAACCGGCTGCAGATCTCGCAATTGCTGCGGCCGTTGCTTCTTCTTCGAGAGAAATACCCGTTCCATCTCAGGCCATGATCACGGGAGAGGTTGGGCTCGGCGGCGAAGTGAGGGCAGTACCCCAGTTGGACACGCGGCTGCTGGAGACGTCCAGACTGGGCTTCAATCAGGCATTTGTGCCGGCTCGAGGATTGAATCCGAAAATGGCTCCAAAATCCCTCGAATGTGTAGGACTGAAGTCGCTTGAGCACATGATGGATCTGCTTTTTTAGCACGATGCCGGACATGCGCTTCAGTTTGCAGCCGACCCTTTTTTCAGCTTTTTGTCAGCACATCCACCGAGCCGTCAGACTTGCCCACCAGCACAGTCGTTGCCATTCCCAGAAACAGACCATGATCGACCACTCCAGGTGTCATCAGAAGGACGCGGTCAACGTGTTCAGGGTCAGAAATTTCGTCGAACATGGCATCGATAACCCACATTCCCTGATCTGATACAACGGGACCGTCTTTCTTCATTCCCATGCGGATCTCTGGAGTTGCTCCGAACGAAGACAGCACATTCATCACTGGCGTCGCCGCCATCGGTACGACTTCTACCGGAAGCGGCATGCGGGTGCCCAGCCGATCTACCATTTTACTTTCGTCTACCAGAACCACAAATTCGCTGGCCTGAGCTGCCACGATCTTCTCCCGGGTCTGAGCGGCGCCACGGCCCTTAATCAGCGTGAAGTGAGGATCCACTTCGTCGGCACCGTCGAATGCCAGGTCCAGAACAGGCGATACGTCAAGCGTGGTCAATGGTACACCGTGTTCACGGGCGAGTCTTTCGGAGGCGAAGGATGTAGCGACACCCTTGACTGCCAGGCCCTCCTCCCTGATCCTGATACCCAGCTCCTCGATGGCAAGTGCTGCGGTCGATCCCGTGCCGATTCCGAGCGTCATGCCCGATTCGATCATTGAAGCTACGTGTTTCCCGACGGCCCTTTTTGCGGCCTTTTGCAGATCGGACATGCTCTGGTGGTTTTCGTGATTGCTGGGCAGCAATCTACGCAGCAATGGCGAAATCTGTTCGGGTCAGATGAGCCTCGTCACAGCGGTCGCAACAGGAGGTCTGTTACTCCCAGCGAAGAGCGTCGATTGGACTGAGTCTGGCAGCTTTGAACGCCGGATACCCTCCGAACAATAAGGCGATTCCAGTAACCATCACGACAGATATGATGGCCCAGTCAGTTGGGAATGCAGCGGAGATATCGAAATACAGGGCGACTCCGTTTCCAACCATGGCCCCAAAAATGATTCCGAAAAATCCGCCGATCTGGCACAGGAAAAATGCTTCCAGGAGAAATTGCCGAAGAATGTCCTTTCTCCTCGCGCCGATGGATTTCCTGATCCCGATTTCGCGTGTGCGCTCCGTCACGGATACGAGCATAATGTTCATGATCCCGATTCCGGCAGCCAGGAGCGATATCAACCCAATTCCGGCCCCACCAGCAGTCAGCGTCCCGGTGAAAGCCTCAAAAATGGCCTGCATCGAGTCATTGGTGGAAATCTCGAAATTATTCCCTTTGCCCGGAGCGACCTTTCGAATCACTCGCATTCGACCGGTGGCTTCATCGGTTGCCGCGTTTATCATTACCGGATCGTGAACGCGAACGCTGATGTTGGCGATATTTCGGTACGTCCCGCCGTACGTGGTGAATCCACGAGTCACAGGGATGTAGATACGGTTATCCTGCGACTGGCCGAAGATGCTTCCTTTGGACTTCAGGACCCCAATGATTTCGCAGCGGGATCCTCCAGCTTTGACGACCTTTCCGATCGGACTCTCAAACTGGAAAAGAGCGTTTGTCACGTCTGTGCCGAGAACACAAACCGGACGGGCATAACTGATGTCGTCCGACGTAAAAAATCTGCCAGAGTCCAGCTCGTACGAATAGTTGCCGAGCATATTTTCGTCGACTCCGAGCACCACGATATCGGGTTCGGTCTCGCGATCACTGTAGACCACCTTGCCACGCGTAAAGTCTTCGATGATGCTGACCGTCACGGGAAGCTGCATCAAGTCCTCGAACCGTTTGACCTGCTCGTACGTGATGTTCGGCCTGTTCCGAACGCTGCTATCCAGACTTCCCGTCTGAATCATGGGCGTTCGGGTTATCGAGAAAGTTGACGAGCCCAGAAATTGCAGCTTTTCCTTGAAGTACACATCGATGACCTCCACGGCAGTGACAGATACGATGATGGCGAAAACGCCGATCACCATACCAAGCAGTGTGAGCGAGGATCGAGTTTTGTGACCTCGAAGAGCTTCAATCGCCATACGAATGGCTTCCGATACACCCATGAGTTATTCGTACCTCAAAGCTTCGATTGGAGGGGCCTTGGCGGCAGTCCAGGCAGGAGCGAGTCCAAATATGGTCCCGATCGCAACACAGATAGTGAACGCCAGAATGACGGTGTCAAATCCCAGAACAGCTGGTAGAACCGCCGCGATGAGCATGGCCAATGGAAACGCCAGAGCGACTCCGATCAATCCTCCAACCATGCAGATGACGATGGCTTCGACCAGAAACTGCATCAGGATCGTCAACCGACGCGCACCCACCGCTTTTCGGACTCCGATTTCACGGGTCCTCTCTTTCACGGTAACGAACATGATATTCATGACGCCAATCCCTCCAACGAGAAGGGCTAGCGCCGTCAAGCCGATTCCAATACCAAAAATGGCATTCTTGATCGGCTCAATGGTCGCACGAAGTGTTTCTTGTTCGTTGATTTCAAAGTCGTCTTCTTCCTGAACCTGCAATCGCCGGGCGAGACGGACAACTCCACGGATTTCATCCTTGGCAATCGCCAGCGGGATTCCTTCCTGAACCTTGGCACGAACCGAGACATCCCGGAAGCGCATACCAAAATGCTTTTTGAATGTGTTGAACGGAATTTGAACTGAAAAATCTTCGGAAGTATTTCCTTCCGCACCAGATCCTTTTCTGGTCATCACACCGATAATTCTGAATTTAGCGCCACCCATCACCAGTTCTTTTCCGAGTGGTGATCCAAACGGATACAGTTCATCCATCACTCCGGCACCGATCACTGCGACGTTTCGCGCACCTTGATCGTCGAAAGGCGTTATAAAGAATCCGTCGGCCAGATCAACAATGTGTACATCTGGGTAGTTTGCCTGAACCCCCATGATCCTCGCGCCTGCGATTGACTGGAAGTCCGACTTCATGGGTCTGGCCGTGCTGACAAACGCCGTGGCCTCTTGAACTGTCGTTGAGCGGTCGTTCAACGCATCGGCAACTTCAGCGGTGATGTTGGGGCGGTTTATGTAATTCCACCATTTGAATCCAGGACCATTTACCCAGGGCCATTTTTCGATATAGATGACGTCCGTCCCCAGCGAGGAGATGTCATTCTCGAAACCCTGTTCAATACCATTTACAACCGTCGCCATTCCGGTGACAGAAACGATTCCAATGATGATTCCGAGGGTCGTGAGCACAGCCCTCATCTTATTGGTCCAAACTGAGCGCAGGGCGATCAGCATGGATTCGACAAACTCAAAAATAAATCGACGCACGGTAAGGGAGGTTTGGTGACCGATTATGACTTACGATGGCCTGCGTCCGGTGTTGCGAAAAAGATTGCTCTTCAGCAGTTCTCCAAAAACACTGGATTTCTGACCCGAGCGTTGCTAATCTCCGGCCCCCTTTTACATTCGAAAACGTTCCAAAATGGGTAAAATTCGCGTACTGGGAGAATTCTGGAATTTCCTGAAGGTTCGAAAGAAGTTCTGGCTGGCCCCAATCATTGTGATCCTCGTGCTTCTCAGCCTGGTAATTGTACTGGCGCAGGGTTCAGCATTGGCGCCATTCATTTACGCACTGTTCTAGGAAAGAAAAAACAGCTCCAATCAGATCCCGCCGGACCGAGGAGATTATTCGGCGCCTTCTGACAGTTTCATCTCGAAACGCAGCCGGTATTCTCGATATACCGTGTTGTAGTCGGACTTGACCAGCGTAAATCCGTGCTCGAGGGCCAGAATGGTCATCCCCGGATGCAGGTTCGGGAAGGTGTCGAACGCAAAACGGCGATATCCACGTTGACGAACTTTTCGCATCATTTCGTCGAGCAGGACGAGGGCGATACCCTGCCTTCGAAAGCCAGGCATTATCCCACCTTTGGCGCTGTAGAATGTAAATCGGTTTTCACGGTATCCGATCTTGAATCCGACAGGTTTACCGTCCAGCTCGGCCTGTAGAATCATCAGATCTTCCTTGTTAAAGGAGTTGATGACTCGTTCCTCATGGAAGATGGTTGTGTTCATCTGCCGAATCTCCGAAATGTCATCCACACTCAGTTCGTGGATTCGAAGGCCCTCAATCTCGGGGACCTCCAACTGCACGGGCGGTGTGTAATCAAATCGTTCCATATGGGAGAATCGTGATTCAGAACGGGATTCGGAAACTCAGTCTTTTCGACTGTCCATCGACGGCCAAATCTATTGATCAGCAGGACCGGGTGGTAGCCCCTGTGCCAAGAATTCGTCGATTTCATCCACCTGTGCGGGACCGTTCAATTCCGCATTCGCAGAAGACTCTTCCACGAGAGTACACGGTTCCAATAAGGTCGATGGTATTTCAGCCAAAAAACGGCTGGGCTTTGTAAAATACTGTCCTTCGTATCGGCGGAACTGAATCATAGGATAGGAAATGAACAACTGATCTTCCGCACGTGTCACCGCGACATACATCAGTCGAAGTTCTTCTTCGATCGCAGCCTCATCTCCCACCGAATAGGATGACGGCATGACGCCGTCGAGGGCCTGAATGAGGAAGACGGTATTGAATTCGAGCCCTTTGGCCGAATGGATCGTCGAAAGCACAAGAGGTGGCTCGTCATTTTCCTCCGGGTCCACATCTATCGCAGTCAGATCGATCGGATCGAGAGCGAGGGAATCAAGCAACGTAGCCCGATCAGAAAATTGACTCGCCACACCGACAAAGTGCTCCATATCAGGCTCTCGTTTCGGATAGTCTTCTGAATAGACCCTCCTCAGAATTGGAGCATAATATTCCAGAATCAGCTCAATCTGCACCGACGGGGGCATATCCGACGAATGGATTCTTCTGAGCATCGCGAACAGACTGCGAAGAGATTCTATATACGCCGCCGAATAGGGTCGCTCCTTAAGAACAAAAGGTTCTGCAGTATCCGTCTCCAGCCATTCCAGAATTCGCCCGGCCGTTTTGGGACCGACTCCTTCCAGCAGTTGCAGAACGCGATTCCAGGCGATGGCGTCCTTGGGATTCTCTACCACCTTCAAGTGGGCCAGAACATCCTTGATGTGGGCCGCCTCGCTCAATTTCAGTCCGCCGTACTTGACGAAGGGAATGTTCTTGCGATTCAATTCCACCTCGAGGTCGTACGAGTTGTGGCCGTTTCTGAACAGAACAGCCATATCGTTGAGAGCGACGCCCTGCTCTCGCATCTGCAGAATCATCTGCGACACGAATCTGCTTTCGAATCGATCATCGGGGGCTGGGACAAGTGCGGGCAGATCTCCCTTGCCCCGTTCAGTGAACAACTCTTTGGCATATTTCTTCCGAGCAGAAGCGAGAATGTGGTTTGCCAGATCCAGAATGGACTGGCTGGAGCGGTAGTTGTGCTCCAGCTTCAGCACGGTTGCCGTTGAAAACTGGTCAGGAAACGAAAGAATGTTTTCCTGATCCGCCCCTCGGAATCGGTAGATGCTCTGGGCATCATCGCCGACCGCCATAACATTTCCGTGCACCGATCCGAATGCTTTAACCAGAAGCGCCTGGGCCCGATTAGTATCCTGATATTCGTCAACCAATACATATTTACATCTCGACGCGACCTCTCTCAGTACTGCCGGTTGCGATTGAAAAAGCATCAACGTCAGGACCAGAAGGTCATCGTAGTCCATCAATCCCTGCTCTTTCTTGAATGTCGCGTACTCCTGAAACAGACGTTCGATGGTGGCTGAATACTCGACGAAGTGCGGATATGATGAGTCAAGAAGAACATCCAGCTTCATTCCGCGATTACGAAGCGCGGAAAACATGTTCTGCAAGGTGCGCTTTCTCGGAAATCGCTTCCCACGAATATCCGAGGACAGCCTCGACCGCAACACATCAATCACGTCTGCCGAGTCAGATGCGTCCAGCACGGTAAAGTTGGAGGGGAAGCCAATCTTGGTGGCATACTTTTTCAATATGCCGAGACAAAACGCGTGAAACGTTCCACCCTGAACCCTCTGACACCTTCCGTCGAGCAATGAGGCTGCTCGGTTCACCATCTCTGTCGCCGCACGACGAGTAAACGTGAGCAACACGATGTTTTCCGGTTGGACACCCGATTCGACCAGATAAGCGACACGATATACCAGCGTGCGGGTTTTTCCCGTTCCCGCGCCCGCCACTACCAGAACCGGCCCGGCTCCCCAGGTGACGGCGCGCTGTTGTTCGGTATTCAGGTCTTCCGCAAACTCGGGGGAAAGCTCCCTTATTTGGGAAGGAGATTCAGCCTGAAGAGTGAATTTGCGCGACATGGGCTGCCTTGATTGGCGGGCAATTGCCCTGAAAAATCGTGAGTCAATGGTACGACCGTACAGCTTCAAATGGTTCGCCTCATTTCGCTTCCGCGACGTGCGGTCGATAACTCGATGTAGTGCATTTCGTGGATAACTCGGTAGGGTCTAGGGGCCTGATCTGTGGTAAGCAACGCACCTTCTTCATAGATTCAGTGATTCCACCTTTTCGGTTGGAACTCCTGCTGTCTTCACCTCTAAGAACGTCAGCACAATTCAGGCAATTCAGAACCTTTGCATCTGGAATGGGAAAAATAATCGCTGTAGCAAATCAGAAGGGCGGCGTGGGTAAAACCACCACTGCGGTCAATCTGGCAGCCTCTCTCGCAGCGATGGAGCACCCTACCCTGTTGATCGATTTCGATCCTCAGGCGAACGGGACTTCGGGAGTAGGAATCGATCCGCGTTCCGTTACCGCGTCGACTTATGAGATCCTCATTGGATCGATTGCAACGGAAGATGCAGTATTGGAAACGGAGACTCCTTACCTGTCTTTGATTCCGAGCCACATCAATTTGGTGGGCGCTGAAATCGAAATGGTCGAAGTGGTCGACCGAGAGAGAATGCTCGAAAGAGCGCTCGTATCCATCCGGGACAATTTTGATTTCATCATCATCGACTGTCCTCCTTCGCTGGGCCTGCTGACCCTTAATTCCCTTACGGCTGCCGACTCGGTCCTCATTCCCGTTCAAGCAGAGTATTTTGCACTTGAAGGACTGGGACAATTGCTGAACACCATCAAACTGGTCAGACAGCATCTCAATCCGATGCTTGAAATTGAAGGCGTCGTTCTGACGATGTTCGACACGCGCCTCAGGCTTGCCAATCAGGTTGCTTCGGAAGTACGGAGATACTTCGGCGAAAAGGTTTTCCAAACCATAGTTCAACGCAATGTGCGCCTCTCGGAAGCTCCAAGTTTCGGTCGACCAGTCCTCATGTATGATGCAACCAGCACCGGATCCAGAAACTACATCGGGCTCGCCAGAGAGGTGCTTATGGCGAATCAAGAGTATCTGGAACACCTTTCAGAGCAGTCTGCCCAGGAAGATCCTGCAGCATAAATCCTGACCTACCATGAGCAAACAAAAATCAGCATTGGGTCGGGGACTTGGAGCCCTCATTCCGGATGCATCTGAGGACACTCTCGAACCGCGCGGTGGTATCGAATCCACACGGCTCTACAATTTCGATGAGAGAATCCGCTCGGCGGGATCGATTTCAGAAATATCCATTGCGACAGTCTCTCCCAATCCTTACCAGCCCCGCGAGCACTTCGATGAAAATACCTTGCTCGAGCTGAGTAATTCGATCAGAGAACTTGGCATCATTCAACCTATTACGGTACGCCGAAAAGGAACCGGGCGATACGAATTAATCTCGGGTGAACGGCGCCTGAAGGCGGCAAAACAGGCCGGACTGAAAAACATTCCGGCGTATATCCGTGAAGCTGACACAGAGGCCATGCTGGAAATGGCGATCGTTGAAAACGTTCAACGAGAGCAATTGAATCCAATCGAGGTTGCTCTGGGCTATCAACGATTGATCGATGAGTGTGATCTTACACAGGAGGAAGTAGCGACCAAGATCGGGAAGAACCGCTCGACGGTAGCAAACTTTTTGAGATTGCTCCGTTTGCCTCCTCTGATTCAGGCCGGACTTCGCGACGGAATTCTTACTTCTGGGCATGCCCGAGCTTTGTTGGCGCTCGAAGAAGAATCGCTTCAGAAAAAGGTCCTGGACGAAATCGTCAAAGACGGTTTGTCCGTCCGAGAGGTTGAAAAACGGGTCCGTCAGTTGTTGAAGCCGGTCAATAGGAAACCCGCAGCCTCATCGTCAGCTACTACGGTTGAAAGCCTCGAACTGGCTCACCTGTCCGAGCGACTTCAGCGATCCATTGGAACCAAGGTGCACATCAAACCATCCGCCTCCTCAAAAGGTGGCCGCATAGAGATCGAGTATTATTCGGATGATGATCTCGAACGCCTCATCGAATTTTTCGACTGATTCACACTTCGATGATTTCCCCACGTCGGATTTCGAGCCGGGCATTGATAGTGACAGCAATATGCGTCGCCATCCCACTGCTCCAGCCATTGAGCGCTCAATCGGTCTCCGGCGATTCCGTTTTTGTGGCTTCGAGTGAACATTCTCCAAAGGGGGCGCTTCGAAGAAGCGCCTTCGTGCCCGGTTGGGGTCAGATCTACAACCGTCAGTACGTCAAACTTCCCTTCGTATACGGGGCCATCGGTGGTCTGCTTTATACCGCTCTGACGAAACACGACGAGTATATCCTGTACAGGAAGGCATTTCAGTACAAAGCTTTTCAGGAATTAGTCGAATCCGGCCAACTTTCTGAAAATCCAAAAATCGACTTTTTATCGTCGTATGAAGCGATAGAAGCCGAATTCGGCGCCGTTTCTTCGCGTCCTCTATCAAATCGCCGAAATAATTTGCGTCGCTCGCGTGACCTTTCTCTGATTGGCGTCGGCTTAGTCTATAGTCTGGCTATGCTGGACGCTTATGTAAGCGCGCACTTACTAGATTTCGATGTCGGGGATAACCTGAGTTTTCAGGCGAATCCCCAGCCAGGCGGTTTCCGCCTGTCAGCTCGGATCCAGTTAGGATACCCGGAAGGACGCGGTCTATCTAGCAGATAGACCGCTAACAGTGGTTTATGGGAAGTGCACTCCCGCATCGGCGCCCCCGGTTGTGTCAGGTACGAGTGGAGAACTCTCGTAACAATGCACTACTCAGGTACGTGTTGGGCATTGTAACATCGGCGGCTTCTTCCACACCACATACTTAAACGCTTTGCATTACGATTATGATCGATTTCAAAGCCGTTGCTCAGAATACGGGGCTCCGCAAAATGTCTGACAGGTACAGCAAGCCGGCCGAATCTTCAACGATCTCAGCCGCATCGGACCAACCCAGTCTTTTTGACAAGTGTGACCGATTCTTCGATCCCGAAGCAATCTACACCCAGGTCAAGGAGGCGGATCTGTATCCCTACTTCCGTCCGGTGGAAAAAAATGACGGTACACGCGCCATCATGCAAGGCCGTGAAATCATCATGGCCGGATCGAACAACTATCTCGGATTGCTTTCCGACCCTCGGGTAAAGAAAGCCGCCGAAGATGCTATCGAGCAGTACGGATCCGGATGCACCGGCTCCCGGTTCCTGAACGGTACCCTCGATCTGCACATCGCACTTGAAGAACAGCTTGCCGAGTTCATGGGTGCTGAAGCATGTGTCCTGTTTTCGACTGGATACATGACCAACCAGGGCGTTCTTCAGTCACTCGCCGGAAAAGGAGATATCATATTCTCCGACAAAGACAACCATGCGTGTATTGTAGCTGGCACCAAGGTGTCGCTTGCCGATACAGTGCGATTCCGGCACGATGACATGGATCACCTTCGTAAGCTGCTGGAAAAAGCCTCGGAAGAATCGCCCGAAGCAGGCAAGTTCATTGTCTCCGATGGTGTCTTCTCAATGAGCGGCGCGATCGCCAAAGTACCTGAGCTCGTTGAGCTGGCAGAAGAGTTCGGAGCGGCGTTAATGCTCGACGACGCCCACGCTGTTGGCGTCATCGGCCCGGGCGGTCGAGGCAGTGCAGCTCACTTCGGACTCTCGGATCACGTACACCTCACAACCGGCACATTCTCAAAGAGCTTTGCTTCATTGGGAGGGTTTGTGGTCGGCTCACGAAACGTGATCGAGTACATCCGACACACAGCATCGGCGCACATTTTCAGTGCTTCCATGCCACCTTCTGCTGTGGCTACTGTCCTGACCTGTCTCGAAATCCTACAGCAAGAGCCCGAGCGTCTGGAACGACTCTGGGAGATCTCAGACTACATGCGGGAAGGATTCAAAAAAGCTGGGTTCAATGTTCTGAAGAGCCAGGCTCCCATAATTCCCGTCGTTGCAAACAATATGCGTACCTGCCTGACCATGTGGCACGATTTGTTGGATGAGGGTGTTTTCGTTAATGCGGTCGTTCCCCCGGCTGTGCCGAAGGGGCAGTCCCTGCTGAGAACGTCTTACATGGCCACGCACACCAATGAAGATCTGGATTTCATTCTGGAAGCATTCTTCAAGATTGGTCGCAAGCATGGAGTAATTACTTCCAATGGAACTGCAGCGTAACTTCGTCCGGTAGTTCCAAGCTCCCTTCGACCACACAAGAAATGGCCACTTCTGAGGTGACCCCCGTCAAGTCCAGACGGGACCGCAAAGCCTTTATACAGTTCCCCTTTGACCTGTATGCCGACACCGATGTGTGGGTACCCCCGCTACGCCTCGATACGTCGACGCTGATAAACCCGCGCAAGAATGCGTTCTTCGAGCACGGAGATATGCAGCTCTTTCTTGCTCGTGATGGCAAGGGTAATGTCGTTGGGCGGATTGCCGCGATCAAAAACGGCATGCACCTCAAGAAATATGATGACGGCGTAGGGTTCTTTGGGTTTTTCGAGTCGATTGAGGATGGTGAGGTATCTGCTGCATTGTTTGAAGCTGCTGCTTCCTGGTTGCGCGACCAGGGCTTGAGCAGCATGCGTGGACCAACCAATCCGTCTATGAACGACGTTGCCGGCCTTCTGGTGGGAGGCTTCGACAAACAACCAGCCATCCTCATGCCCTACAACCATGGGTATTTTGAGGGCCTTCTGAAAGGTTGGGGATTTGAGAGGGTGATGACGATGTGGGCCTACTACACAAATTCGAAGCTCATCAAATCAGAAAAGCTGCGGCGTGGAACAGAGCTTCTGCTGAGACGATATCCCGGACTTGAAGTCCGGCGCATGGACAAATCCAGGTTCGAAGATGAGGCTCGGATCATCCTCGACATCTACAACGATGCCTGGTCAGAAAACTGGGGACATGTTGCCATGACTGAAGGCGAGTTCGCTCAGCTGGCAAAAGAACTAAAACAAATTGTAGATGAACGACTGGTCGTGATTATCGAAGATAATGGTGCACCCATTGCATTTGCTGTCACGCTACCCGACCTGAATCACGCCTTGAAAATGCTGCGTTCCGGGCGATTACTTCCTTTCGGCATCTTCAAACTTCTCTTCCTTGCAAAGTCGGGCGTCATCCGAGAAGTTCGGATGCCACTGATGGGCGTTAAAAAATCACACCAGGGCAAAGGACTCGACGCAATCCTCGTTTATAGCACCATCCAAAATTCTGCGGAACTGGGTGTGCTTGGTTGTGAAATGAGTTGGGTACTGGACAATAATCTCGTCCTGCGCAACTCTCTCGAAACCATGGGTGGCGTCAAAGACAAGGAATACGCCATGTTCGAGGCACAGATCTGACATGATCAACGCCGACAGCATCCGCTTTGTCTACTTTGATCTGGACGATACGATTTTGGATCATTCCCACGCAGAACTACAGGCGCTTAGGGACCTGGCTTCGGACGAAAAGTATCCGTTCTACAATCATTCTTTCGAGACGATTCATTCGCACTACCGGGAAATAAATCCTGTCGTGTGGAAAAAATATTCTGCCGGCGAATTCACCAAACAGCAGGCGAAAGTCGGCCGCTTTTCTCAGCTCTTGAATCGCTTGGGGTTGGACGGAAGTGATGCGGGTACAACCGATCACGGCGCAAGTAAGAATCGTGTCGATGAAGCGTTGGCTGATGACTATCTGCGGCGATACGCCAATCATTGGAAGGCCATAGAAGGCGCCGAAGACGCGTTTCATCGCGTAGCATCTGATTACCAGGTAGGCATCCTCACCAATGGTTTTTCTGAGATCCAGCAAGCCAAACTGAGGCAATTCCCCAATCTGGCGTCCGCGTCAGAGGCTGTGATAATCAGTGAGGAAGTGGGATATCTGAAACCCGACAAGAGACTGTTCGAGCACGCTGCAGCCGTCGTTGGCGTGGCACCTGAAAATATCCTTTACGTGGGAGACTCCCTTCACTCAGACGTTGGTGGTGGTCTGAATGCGGGCTGGAAAGTCGCCTGGTACTCAGACAAACATCATGACCACGATGAGGTGTTCAGCTTCACCGACTGGTCAAGGCTCCTAAAGGAACTCGGCCTGAGCTGAGCCATCGGGACTCGAGCAGCTGATCCGGGAATTGCAACCAAAAAAAAAGCCATCCAAATAAATGGACAGCTTCTTTTCTGCTCCAAGACGGTGAACCTCCCCTGATTAGGGTCTTTCGCCGAAGCGACTTCTCCTCACCAGATAGTGGGAGGTTCGAGTCTCCGTGGATTCCGAAAACCAGGACGAACCGGATTCTCGGTAACACCTGCCTCCGTTGCCGGTGGCTTGTGTCGTCTCCATCGTATGGGCACACGATAAAGACGGTACTCCCGCAGGCGTTTTCAGTCTTCGATTCCAGCTTCGTCTTGCGATTCCGCTTTTCTCGCTGACCGGCTCCACACTCCTTGCCTTTCCACCTCCGAAGAGGCTTCCGTGCATCTCTGTGTGTTGCGGTTGCCAACTGGTTTTGGACGGGCGTGTTAACGGCCGAAGCCGTTCACCTTCCCATTCCATCCTGGATGGCGGTGCTCCCGCTTAGCTCAACTCACGCCGGGACGTTTGTTCAGCTTTGTGGTCGCTTCCCTTGCCTGTCCTGTTTTCCACCGGCCGAAGCCGATCTCCTTCAGTACAAACATCTTGTCCTGATCCGGGGATCACTTGCCGTCAGATCTTTCTCTTTCAAGTCCAACCTTCGAACATCCTCCCGTCTCGTTTCAAGCTCATCACCCACTCCAACAATTTTCTCCGAAGAGTCCGTTGTCTTCATCGTCGGTGCGAAGGATACCTGTTTTCCCACCTTTGCAGATGGGCGGGCTTACCTCATGCAGCCTAGAGACTCAGTCGCGTCAAGGAACGGTGCCGTCAGGCACTGGGACTATTATATGCCGACTTCTCACCTGAGTCAATATCGAGACGGGTAGTTTCCATCCACAAGAAATTCACATCGTTATGCACGTCTATGTGCATAACGGTAACTCCACAACGCGCAAAAAGCCCGGCCAACGAAGACCGAGCTTTTTGGTGCCCATAGTCACTACGCGACTGAGCGTCCTCATCGAGGACACATTCTCAGGCGGCATGAGTGTCCCAAAGATACAACGATCGAGGGCACTCTGCAAGTGTGCAATAACGGCAGTTATCCACGAGTCTCTTTTATCCAAGTGTCTAATGACTCTAGAAAGACCATATTCGCACGTGCAATAACGGCTACCAACCCATCTGGTTAAAAAATATTGATAGCGAAGAAGGCTCCAGAATAATCGTAAGCAGCAGTCCTCCAAGGGCTCCGCCCAGATGTGCTTCATGAGCAATTCCACCCAAGCGTCCTTTGTCCTTCTTCATCATGGCATAGGTCGAAAAGACAATAAATGCCAGGGACAAAAACCACGCAGGGAATCCAATGGGGATCGGAAAGATGCTGATTCTACCCAGGGGAGAAAATAAAACGTAGCCCATGACGACGCCTGCAATAGCTCCGGACGCTCCAACTGCGGAATACGATGGAGAATTTCTGTGCTTCAGGAGCGTCACGCCGTGGGCTGACAGCTCCGATCCGAAATAGATGACGAGAAACAGCACCGATCCCAGCCTGGCTTCTATCCAGGGTCCAAATGAAAACAGGGCAATCATGTTCAGAAACAGATGGCCAAGCCCTCCGTGAACAAATCCCCCCGTTATCAAGCGATACCACTCTCCGTCATTCAAAACTCGATGGGGACGAAAGGACAGTTTGTTGACCAACTGCGTATCGAAATAAAGGGCATATCCGCTCACCATCACGTTGATGAGAAGAATAAACAGCGTAAAGGGAGCGTCGTAAAACAAAGCGTCACACGGTATGTGTTCGTGTCAGTAAGACGCCTGTGTACGTTGTGCTTCGTCGCATGATTCGATTACGATCTCGATCGCGCGCCATTCACGGGAAGAAACCCTAGTTGAATTCCGGGAACGCCCTGCGTCGTTCTTTTTCTTCAAACAGGATTCGGGTCGATTTACAGAAACGGGCGAACCGCATTCGCATTGCCGCTTCGGTCATCCCGGTAAATGGTTCAAGATCACGATAGGTCATCGACGTATCCCCCAACCTAAGCGCGAGAATGACCCGCGTATTTTCGTCCGAACCCAATACTCGCTCGTTGGAAAACGAGAGCCTTCTTCGTTGAAGATCGTTGTACCTCTCCCATTCTGGAGAGTGTTGCTCATTTGACTCCAGAAAATCCAAATCCTCAATGCCAGCTTCGATGTGAAAGGACTCACGCGACCGACGCCGTCGCTTTCTCTTCAAGTGGCGCATCAGGTTGTTTCTGAACATGCGCCGCGTGTAGTGCTCCAAACATCGAATCCGCAGCCATGACTTTTGAAACTCCAGAAACGACTCGCCGGTGAGGTCCTGTGCTTCCTCAAGACTCAAGATGCGCTCCACCGATACTTTCCGAATGAAATAGGACTGTCCGTTTTCATACACATATCTGAACACTTTACGGCGGGCGTCCTCGCAGCCTGCGATAGCTTGTTGAAGAAGTTGATCTGGCGATGCTGGCCTATTCAGGGGCTGAGAATCTCTGTCTGGAAGAATTGGGATCTTGCTCATGGTTGCTCCAGGATTTTGGTGGGTATAAGATTCAGACCCACGACTCGAAGCGACATAACCTGAATGGCTCTTACAAGACTAAAAAGAGGAGCCTTGTAGGGTTTTTACTATTGCCATTTGAGCGTGCGGCTTTTAAGATGAACCAGGCCATTCAAGCAGGTGATATCATGAAACTACTTTTCGCAACCGATCTATCAGAGCCCCAGAGTGTCACCGATCACGTGCAGGATCTGACCACGAGGTTCAACGGGGAATTGTTCGTCGTTCATGTGCACGTACCAACGCCCACTACGCCACTCGGCGTTGACCCGCTGAGTGGCTTCGGTGAGATTGCTTATGCTCTGTACGATCCTGCGGTTGAGAATTCGATCGTGGAAGCCGAAAGACACGATTTTGATGTATTCATCGAGGAGAGATTCACCGTTCCGGTCCGGCCTGCTCTGCATCAAGGAGATCCTGCCAGGGTCATCCTCAACGATGCCGACCGCATGGAAGTGGACATGATCTTGATGGGGAAACGACGTCACGGCGCGATCGAAAGAATGCTTCTTGGTTCGGTGACCAACACAGTCGCGAGAGAAGCACACCAGCCTGTGGTACTGCTACCAATTCAAGACGAAGACTGATCGGCAGGCTTTCAATGGAGACGGTTCTCGAACGAGTCCAGACCCGAATCCAGAAACGCCTTGAATTCTTCCAGCTCCATCAGAGCACTCTGGCGCGTGATGAGAGATCTGTCTCCTGGAGCCACAATCGCATACGTTGGAAGCGCTGGTGTTCCAGTTAGGGACATCTGAAATGCGTGGAAGGCATCTCCTTTCTCGAGATCATCCGTGTAGAGTCTCAATGGAACGAAATGGTCCGTGAAACGGGCGACTATTTCCGGATGAGGAAATATGTTGGCTTCCATATCCCGACAGTTCGTACACGTCCAACCTGAAAAATCTACAAACACCGGACGCCCATCGTTTTTTGCTTCGGCGAACGCACCTTCGATATCATCGATGTACCATCCCTCTTCCAGGTCTACCAATTCATCCGAGCTGCGGCCGAGCATTGAATAGATTTTCTTATCCGCGTCCTGGCGCGGAGGGAGGTACGCGTCCAGCGAACCGAGCGAAGCGCCCAGAAGCCCGGAAATCAGATACAGGGAGAACACCAAAAAACCCCCGCCAAGGATCAGTCTAACGGTTCCAACGGACCTAACTTCTGGCTCGTGCTTGAACCGAATTTTTCCCAAGAGATACATTCCGGTGAGGACAAAAACGACCATAACCAGTGCGATTCCCAGCGTTCTGGAAAGCAGACCCAATCCCCAGACCAGGTCCGCGTTCGAGAGGAATTTTACGGCGGCTGCCAGTTCGACAAACCCGAGAACAACCTTCACTGAGTTCATCCACACACCCGACTTTGGAAGTGAATCCAGAGCCCTGGGAAACATCGCCAGAAGAACAAAGGGGAGCGCGAAAGCCGTGCTGTAGGCCATCATTCCAAACAAAGGGTAGATCCATGTGCCGGCCGAAGCTGCCGCCAGGAGACCTCCCACAAACGGCGCCGTACACGAAAAGGACACCAACGTCAGCGTGAATCCCATGAACAGAATGCCAAGCCATCCACGCTCCTCACCACCGCGATCGCCAAACCAAGTCAGCACGCTCGAAGGTATGCGAATCTCATACAGTCCCAGCAGCGAAAGCGCGAAACCGATTAAGACTGCGGCGATCAGCAAGTTTACCCACGGATTCGAAGCGATGGTTTGTGCTCCGGCGGCACCCACAACGACGGCCATCAAAACACCAAGCACTGTGAATGTCACGACAATGGAGAGTCCAAACAGAAGTGCCATGCGAGTCGCCTTGGCCTTGCTGTGACCCTGCTTCGTGAAATACGAAACAGTTAGCGGAATCATGGGAAATACGCAGGGCGTCAGCAGCGACGCCAATCCCGCGCCGATTGCGAGAAGCAGAAATGGCCAGATGCCTCCCTGACGATATCCGTCAAAGTCGGATACGGATGAGACGAGCAAGGCCTCGTCCATTCCATCACTTTCAGCTCTTTCGATATCCTCGGGGGTGGCGCTGCATCCAATACACGTCGGATCGAGATTCAACAGAATCGGAATAGTGGCAGTGGTTTGCCTCAAACAAACTCCCAGCTCGTCGCTGCATATCTGATACCGAACGTCCACGTTAAAATCGAACGTGGTCGCCACTGAATCAGTCGAAAGTAAAGTCGTATAAAAGGTAGCGTGCTCATGGAAATAGGCCAGCTCCATATCGAAATTGGCATCATGGCCTCTTTCGGGGGGGGCCTGACCTTCAGAACTTTCCCATTTCAGTCCTTCAGGTACCTCCGGAATGTCAATCAGAACTCCATATGGCCGACTCAGCACTTCTTCTCTCGAAGGCATGTTCGAATCAAGCGCGTACATCTTCCAATCGCCTTCCAGCGTTGCTGAAAGTTTGATGACACTCGTGCCTCCCGCCCCAATATTGGATGGAACCGGTCTCGCCGACCACTGCACATAGTCTTCAGGAGGGCCGATTTGAGGCCCGAATTGAGCGAAGGCAGTCTGCATTCCGAACACGGCACACAGAGCTGTAAGACTCAGAAGCTGCTTGATTTTTGGGTACGCCATATAAAAGAAAAAAGGGTATCCGTTGGCTTGGCGTCAACGAATACCCTCTTTTAAGGTTGCCTGCCTTTATCGCTCTGTTGCGCCTAGGCTTCAGTTGTTTCAGGCTCGACGCGAAGTTTTACTTCTGCGACGACTTCCGGGTGAATCTTTACAGATGCAGAATAGACACCGACGATTTTAATCTCGTCGTTGATCTCCACCTTGCGTCGATCAACCGTAATACCATTTGATGCAAGACCATCAACAACCTGCTGCGGAGTAATGGAACCAAAGATTCGGTTCTCTTCTCCGACTTTCACGTTGATGACAAGCTCGACCTTTGCCATTTCTGCTGCAAGAGCCTCTGCATCTTCCTTTTTCTTGGCAATTTTCCGGGATGACTGACGGCGTTCTTCTTCCCAGGCTTTGACGACGTTGCTCGTAGCAAGTCTCGCCCATCCTTTAGGAATGAGGAAATTGCGCCCGTACCCGTCTTTGACGGATACGATATTTCCAGCCTCACCCAGATTATCTACGTTTTCAAGTAGAAGTACTTTCATGATCGTTACGTTCTTTGACGGCCTCAGGCCGTCCGTTCCAGATTACTTGAGCGAGTCTGCGACAAATGGAATCAGAGCCATGTGACGGGCACGTTTTACGGCGCGTGTCAGCTGGCGCTGAAATTTTGCAGATACATTCGTGATACGACGAGGCAGAATCTTGCCCTGCTCGTTCAGGTAACGCTTGAGAAGCTCAGTGTCTTTGTAGTCGACGTATGCCGGCTCGGTAAACTTTGAATTCATTGACATATTACTTCTCGCCCTCTTCGGTTTCTGGAGCAGCTTCAGCTTCTGGCTCAGCTGCTACTTCTTCTTTCGGTTCAGCTTCTGCTTCAGGCTCAGCTTTGACTTCGGCATCAGGTTCAGCTTTTGCTTCAGCCTCGGGCTCAACATTGACTTCAGCTTCAGGCTCGGCCTTGGCTTCCGCTTTTGGCTCGGCCTTGGCTTCTGCTTTTGGCTCGGCCTTGGCTTCTGCTTTTGGCTCGGCCTTGGCTTCTGCTTTTGGCTCAGCTTTGGCTTCCGCTTTTGGCTCAGCCTTGGCTTCTGCTTTTGGCTCAGCCTTGGCTTCTGCTTCAGCGTCTGCAGCTGCCTGAGCTCGTTGAGTAATTGACTCCTCGTAATGACGGATCATTTTCGCGTCCATGCGGAGGGTCATGTAACGAAGAATGTTATCATCGATTTCCATGGCGCGTTCCATACGTGGAATCAGTGTACCCGAAGAACGGAAGTACATATTCACGTAATAACCGTTGCGCTTTTTCTGGATCGGATAAGCCAGGCGGCGTGCGCCCCACTCATCCACTTCGATGATATCACCACCGGCTTCCGAAATGTATGCCGTCACACGCGACACCAGGTCCTTGACCTGCTCATCGGAAATAACCGAATTGACGATGTACGATAGCTCGTACGTGTTTTGCTTTGTAGCCATTTATCCCCTTGGAATGTTGATGGGCTATGCCCCGAAAAACGACATCTATTTGAAGCCGCGCTCGGAGCAGGGATTGTACAGAACCGCAAAATAAGGATTTTCGAAGCCGAAACCACTCTCAGGCTTTGGTTTCGCCGAATCTGCACACTGACGAAGGTGCGGAAACACACGATTACGGCTACAGATTGGCCAATCTATCGGCATTCTCAGCCGTTCTGAGAGCTTTCAATATCTCGTCCAACTCGCCGTTCATGACCTTCTCAAGCGCATGATTCTTGTCGTCTCCTTCAAGACGATGGTCGGTCACACGGCCCTGCGGCCAATTGTAGGTCCGGATTTTTGCGCTGCGATCACCGGAGGAAACTTGTGAGCGCCGGGCCTCACTGCGTTCGGCTTCGATTTCGGCCAGCTTGGTCTCATACAACCTCGAGCGGAGAACACGCAAAGCTTTGTCTTTATTCTTGTGCTGACTCTTTTCATCCTGACACGTCACCACAAGCCCGGTCGGGATGTGCGTGATGCGCACGGCTGAGTCAGTAGTGTTCACACTCTGGCCCCCAGGACCACTGGATCGATAAACATCAATCTTCAATTCGTTGGCCTGAATATCCACATCAACATCTTCTGCTTCCGGCAACACCGCAACAGTGGCAGCTGACGTGTGGATTCGCCCACTCGATTCCGTCGCGGGAACGCGCTGGACGCGGTGGACGCCACTTTCGTATTTCATCGATCCGAATGCGTCTGTTCCGCTGATGCTGAATACGATTTCTTTGAATCCTCCCTGTGTTCCGTGGGAGGTGTTCATCAGGTCGACTTTCCATCCTTTTCGCTCGGCGACCCGGCTGTAGAGCCTGAACAGATCACCAGCAAAAAGTGCCGCTTCATCGCCACCGGTTCCGGCTCGAATTTCGATGATGGCATCTTTGGTGTCTTCTGGATTTTTCGGAATCAACATCAGGCGCAGATCCTCCTCCCTCGAAGGCATATCGGACTCCAGTTCGTCCAACTCGGCTTTCGCCATCTCAAGAAGATCTTCGTCTTCCTCCAGGGATATCATCTCCTGCAGGTCGGACATCTCCTGATGCCGCCTTCGGTATTCATCAATCTCCTTAACGATTTCCTTCAGCGAGGTATGCTCTCTTCCGAGCTTGGCCATCTTGCGAGGATCTGTGGCCACGGCTGGATCTGACATCTCTAACGTGATGTCTCCAAATCGCTTTTTGATGCCCTCCAGGACGTCGGGATTAATCATGGGATTGAGGAAATTCGGAAAGTGGGGCGATGTACGCAGCGACCTATGATTTGGTCCACCTCGAGCCATTTGGATCAGGCTGAGACACCCAATCGCAGAGTGAGACTCAGCTCAGATACATTTTTGAACACCTGAAGCGCAAATTCGACTAATACGGACGTATTAAAGTCTGTGGCGGCCAAGGATTTGAACATGGCACGCTTTCTGTATTCAATGAACCGAACCGGCTCTGATAAACCGTCCAAAACGCTACGACCTTTTAATTCGATATGCTCGCATCCCCTTACCACCGGATTACTACTTCGAACTCTGTTCGCGGAGTGATTCTCTGGATGATCACGTGTTTTACAGTATTCTATGTGATCAATGGCCTGGCAACCATGCCCATGCCGGTCGAAATTGAATCATTCCGGAAAGTCGGAATGAACGACGAACAAGTCCTGGCAATGGCCTTGCAGGAAGCCAACGAATCCCGAAGGGTCAGTTGGTGGATCAATGACCGCGAAACCTATCTCGTATTCGATTCGACCCGCAACTACAGCATCAGCGATGCGACCTACGCCGCTTTTGATCTGAAACTTGACCAGCGTTCAGCATTCGGTGAAGAACGCACGACTCCCATCGCCGTATTTGAACAGAAAGCTGCTGGAGTCCAGGTCCCGTAGGCACAGATCTCTCTCAAGGGTGCGGGCCGGTTGAAGCATCAGGCCCGTCCAACGGCGAGAGCTCAGACAGCCACAGACCCTCCTTTTATATAGACTTTGTCCTGCTTGCAGGAATCTTCGGTTAAAGATAAAGCGCGTCTGCCCTCAGGCAGACGCGCTTATTTTTTGGTCCTCTTTGGACCACATCCAAATTCTGCTGTTCGGCCGAATCGTCTACTCGACAGTAACACTCTTGGCCAGATTCCTTGGCTGATCCACATCACATCCTCGAAGAACGGCTATATAATATGAGAGCAGTTGCAGAGGAATGACTGTCAGCAACGGGCTGAGAAGCTCCTTCGTTTGGGGAACGCGGATAACGTGCTCGCACAGATCATCGAGTTCACCATTCCCTTCGTCAGTGATCGCTATTACGATACCGCTTCGGGCAACCGTTTCTTCGATGTTTGAAATCACCTTCTCGTACGTGCTGTCTTTCGTCGCAATGAATACGACGGGCATGAACTGGTCGATCAATGCGATCGGGCCATGCTTCATTTCGGCTGCCGGATATCCTTCAGCGTGTATGTAGGAAATCTCCTTCAGCTTGAGAGCGCCTTCGAGCGCTACCGGAAAGTTGGGGCCGCGGCCCAGGTAGAGAAAATTGGACGCGTATCGATAAACCTGTGCGATCTTTTCAATGGATTCGGCTGAAGCCAACACCTGTTCGATCTTCGCCGGAATCGCCTTCAATTCCTCGGCATATTCCCGTGTCGTTGCCTCGTCCATCGTATTGCAACAGGCCAGCTTCAGCGCGAGTTGCGCCAGAACATTGACCTGAGCGGTAAACGCTTTTGTGGAGGCGACACCGATTTCAGGACCCGCATGCAGATAGACGCCTGCGTCTGTTTCTCTGGCAATCGTCGATCCAACGGTATTGCAGATTCCAAATACCGGCACATTCTGGTTCTGAGCCTCCCGCACCGCTGCCAGTGTATCCGCGGTTTCTCCACTCTGGGAGATTACGACGACTGCATCGTCTTTGCGAAGTATCGGGTTGCGATACCTGAATTCGGACGCATATTCGACCTCTACGGGGATGCGAGCTAAACTCTCGATCAGGTATTCGCCAACAAGTGCGGCATGCCAGGACGTGCCACAAGCACAGAGGATGATGCGAGAGGCATCTTTCAGTCGGTCGATCGAATCCATCAATCCACCGAGTTGAATAAAGGGCTCAACATCGAGCACGCGACCACGCATGGAGTTTTCCAGAGCGGTCGGCTGCTCCATGATCTCTTTCAGCATGAAGTGCTCATATCCGCCCTTCTCAATCTGCTCAAGATCCCATTCCAGTTTATGGACGGTCTTGTCCAGCGTAACATTGTCTACCGAAAACACTTTGAATCCGCCACGCCGGACGATCACAAGTTCGCCATCGTTCAGATATACAACCTTGCGGGTGTACTCGACAATTGGAGCGGCATCCGAGCCAAGAAAATATTCGCCGTCACCAATACCCAGGATCAGAGGAGAGCCTTTACGCGCAGCGATGAGCATATCCGGATCTTCACTCGTAACAAGCGCAATGCCGTACGTACCGTGAACCTGACTCAAAGCCTGCCGAACTGCTTTTCCGAGCGAAAGACCTGTGCTTTTTTGAACATCCTCGATCAGCCGAACGAGGACTTCAGTATCAGTCTGGCTGTTAAATTTGTAACCCCTCGATGCCAGGCTTTCCCGCAACGCGGTGTAATTTTCGATTATCCCGTTGTGCACCAGGGCAAATTTCCCATCTGTGCTTTCGTGGGGATGGGCGTTGATATCGTTCGGTACGCCGTGCGTGGCCCAACGGGTATGGCCGATTCCAATGCGGCCCGAAAGTCCATTGTTGGCCAAATCGCCGGAAAGATGCGCAATTTTGCCCTTTTTCTTTCGAACTTCCAGGTGGCCGTTCACAACGGCTACGCCCGCAGAGTCGTATCCACGATACTCAAGTCGAGACAATCCCTTGATCAGGACGTCTGTTGCCTCTCTTTCGCCTATGTATCCAACGATGCCGCACATAGTATCTAAGTAGAATCCAAGCTCATAAAGTGGGATTACAGCTCAGTTCGGCGCATTTTCGATCGAAATACCGAAATTCGCTCCGAAAGCCTCTTCCAAACCGACAAAAACCCTGCCGGTTTCCAAAAATCTCGAATTGAAATCGCCCAATATCGGATCGAAAATCAGTTTATCGATCGGCCGATGGCTGTTGCGATTTGTCTGATTTGAACCATCAACTCGTCGAACTGATAGAAATGCAATGACTGGGGGCCGTCGCTGAGTGCTTCTTCCGGATTCGGATGGACTTCAATCATGAGGCCGTCCGCTCCGGCCGCAACGCCAGCACGGGCCATGGGCAACACCTTATTTCGAATACCCGTCCCATGACTCGGATCGACCACGATAGGCAGGTGACTCTTCGCCTTGATGACCGGGACTGCAGAAAGGTCCAGCGTGTTTCGGGTGTACGTTTCGAACGTCCGAATCCCTCGCTCACACAGCACAACATTGGGATTGTCTTCGGCCAGTATGTACTCGGCACTCATCAACCATTCTTGGATCGTTGCCGACAGTCCTCTTTTCAAAAAGACCGGAAGCCCAGTTCTTCCAGCCGCGCGCAGCAAAGAATAGTTCTGCATGTTGCGTGCCCCGATCTGGAGCATATCAACATGCTTGATCATCAGGTCAGCTTGTGATGGCTCCATAATCTCCGAGACTACAGCGAGACCATTCGCGTCGGCAGCATCACGCATCATGATCAACGCTCTTTCACCCAAACCCTGAAAAGCATAGGGCGATGAGCGCGGTTTGAAAGCTCCACCTCTCAGGATGCGGGCACCTGCAGCGGCAACATGCTTCGCACAATCGTGGATCTGTTCTTCGGATTCAACCGAACATGGACCTGCCATCACGATGATTTCCTCACCACCTATCATCACGTCGCCTACTTTTGCCTGGGTCGGTTCCGTCTTCCAAGATCGACTGGCAAACTTGTAGGGTTCAGAAACGCGATGCACGTTGGAGACGCCGTCGAGCAACTGGAGATGACGAGGATCAAATTCCGGTCTGACTCCGACTGCTCCGAGAACGGTGCGCTCGCTGCCACTGGACCGATGCACATCAAATCCGTGATCATTCAGAGTTGAAATAACAGATTCAATCTGCGTTTCACTGGCACCGACTCGCATTACGATAATCATGCCCGATTCTCCTCCCCGATCTGAACTAGATGGAAGGTCTTTTTGCCTTTGCGCAAAACAATGAGCTCGTTTTCGATACTGTCCCCGATCGTAAGGCGTCGATTCTCGTCTTCACTACGGGTGTTATTGACGAAAAGGCCACCTTGCCGGATGAGTCTGCGCGCTTCGCCATTCGAGGCCGTAATACCCGTCCTGCTGCAAAGATCCAGCACTCCTATACCCTCTCCTTCAAACTCGGAACCAGATATCACTGTTGAAGGAACGTCTTCGAAAATATCCTTCAGATCGCCCACGCCTAGGTCTTCCAGTGCTCCTCCGAAGAGCACCTTCGAGGCTGCTTCAGCTTTTTCCAGCTCTGACTCACCGTGCAGCATGGACGTGACCAGACGTGCGAGCGTCTTCTGAGCTGATCGAGCGCCCGGGCGTTCCGCGACTTCTTTGCCCAGCCCCTCGATTTCGTCTCTGTTCAACCAGGTAAATGCCTTCAGGTAGTGAATTACATCCCGATCGTCGGTGTTCAGCCAGAACTGATAGAATTTGTACGGGGATGTCCGCTCCGGATCCAGCCAGACCGTCCCAGATTCAGTTTTTCCGAACTTGGTGCCCGAAGAGTTGGTGACCAGCGGAAAAACGAGTCCGTGTGCCTTTTTTCCGTTCACGCGACGAATCAGATCTGCACCAGCCAGAATATTTCCCCACTGATCGCTTCCTCCCAGCTGTAAAATGCAATTCTGACGCTGATTCAGCTCCAGAAAGTCGTACGCCTGAAGCATCATGTACGTGAACTCAGTGTAGGAGATACCGTCTTCTGACTCGATACGCCTCTTGACTGATTCCTTCGACAGCATGTAGTTGACAGTGAAGTGCTTTCCCACATCACGAAGAAAATCGATCAGTTGGAGCTGCCCGAGCCAATCCAGATTGTTGACCATTTTGGCCGGATTCTCGCTCGACTCAAAGTCTAGAAAGTGGGATAACTGGCTCTTTATCCCTTCGAGGTTTTCCTGGACCTTTTCTGGTGTCAGCAGTTGTCGCTCTGCAGTCTTTCCGCTTGGATCCCCAATCAACCCCGTACCGCCGCCTACCAATGCGATGGGCGTATGCCCGAATCGCTGCAGCCTCGCCAAACCCATGATGGGCAGCAGGGAACCAACGTGAAGACTCGATGCCGTCGGATCAAATCCGATGTATGCATTCACGGATTCCTTGGCCAGGATCTCTTTCAGTCCTGGCGTGGCATCGTAGAGCAGACCACGCCATTCAAATTCGTCGTAAATGTTGCCCTGGGAGCTCATTTGGTCGGGATTGTCAGCAGCTTTTCGATGTCGTCGTGGCCGCAATAAATGTGATTCGCGTTCAGCGATTAAAAAGGGCCTTGTAGACCCGTGGAATAGGGGGCTGTTCCTTATTGATACCTTTCCAGCTTGAACTTCTCGCCCAGATACCTTCGGCGCACCTCTGGATCTGAGGCCAGAGATTCGGCCGATCCCTGCTTCAGAATCATGCCTTCATACAAGAGATAGGCGCGATCAGTGATGGCCAGTGTCTCGTGAACATTGTGATCCGTTATCAAAACACCGATGCCTCTTTGCTTCAGTCGAGCGACAATCGTCTGTATGTCTTCAACGGCGATGGGATCGACTCCGGCAAACGGCTCATCAAGAAGAAAAAAGGATGGTTTTGTTGCCAGTGCCCTGGCAATTTCGGTTCTGCGTCGCTCGCCGCCCGATAGCGTATATCCCTTGGAACGACGAACTTTTTCGAGCCGAAATTCAGCGATCAGTTCTTCGACCCTTTCCCTTCGCTCGGTCCGGGAAATGGGCTGATACTCGAGAACTGCAGATAGATTTTCCTCCACGCTGAGGTGGGAGAAGATGGAGGCTTCCTGAGCCAGATAGCCAATACCCTTTCGCGCGCGTTCGTACATGGGCAGCTTTGTAATGTCCTCGTCTCCCAGTATGACCTTACCTCCATCAGGGCGAATCATTCCGACGATCATGTAAAATGTCGTGGTTTTCCCAGCACCGTTGGGGCCTAACAGTCCGACAATTTCACCCTGTCGCACATTCAGCTCGACGGCCTTCACGACTGAGCGTTTCTTGTAGCGCTTGACCAATCCTTCGGTCTTCAGAACCAGGCCGCCCGTTTGGACCGGCTGTTCTGGCGTAACCACTTCTTCTTCCGCGCCCGTCGCTTTTCTGACGACTTCGTCCATGAACGCGTCGACGTCTTCCTCGTCAGCCAACGGTAACAATGGGCTATTTGGAATCATTCGATACGCATCGCGCCACGCCTGAATGGCTTTCGCTTCCTGAAGATCGGCTTCGTAGGCCTGAGCGAGAAGAACATGCGCGATTACGTATGTAGGCACCGACTCGACGATACTCTCAAGAAGAGGAATCGCCTGTTCAGGTTGTCCTTCCTTGAAGAACTCAAGTGCCTGCTCTATCTCCTGAAGTGCCATGAATTCTGGTTATCGGTCCGTTGATTCATTTCCCGACGACGGGACAATCGCTCTTCCGTATTCAGACCAGAAGTTGAATGCCATTTCAAAGCGAGAAGGACGAGTGTCGGGCTCGTAAATATAACCCGCAAGATTCAAGAGTTGGTCAAGGAGATGCCCGGCATAATACGTCCCTTCGACACCCTCATAAAATCCAACCCTGTCGATGGCTCCCGACTGGAAATCGAACGTCATTCCATCTCCCGAACCGCGGAAACCAACGGTATCTCCTCCTTCTTCCTGCTGAAAAAACATCACTGCCTCCGCGTTGCCCTCGACCTGAATCGTCCTGACTGAATCCTGCACGATCGTAATCTTCAGGTTTTCACCCTTGAGTTGGTTTACGCGTGCCGTGACTGAATCCATCGTGGCCACGAACACTTCCTGTTCGCCGAACAAGGAATCGGCCTCGGAGGCGGCAACCAGCTTCAGATATCCTGCCACGATCTGCGACTGTTCTACCCAGGCCATCGGATTCCCTCTTATTTCGCTCACCCGGAATCCATCGGGCCCTTCATATGTGTGGAGGGAATCACCCATGATGTCGTATGTCGTAGACGAAACAATCACCGAGTCTGTGGCTGTCATATGGTCGTCTTTCTGCAGCACAATTCTGCGGGCACTTACAAATACGGTGTCTGCCTCTTCCGGGTCGATCATGGCCATCCGTGCGCGTCCTGAAACGGCGATGGAGTCTCGGGCCGCGTCTCGAAACAGGCTGTCAGCGAGAATGTGAGTCAGAGATGAGTCGAGGGAGTCGATTCGCGTGACAAGGATTCCACCCCAGGCGCGTGAAATTTCTTGATCTCGAAAATAGCTGAGCGAATCAGCCTGCATGGTCAATCCTTCCTGTTTCAGCACCACGTGTTGGCTGAATTCCGCCTGATTGGTCTCCGATCGATACACAGCCTGATCAGCAACCAAAACCGTCGTACTGTCGGAATATTCGACCCCCTCTTCGAACTGCGTCAGATCGTCATCTGAATAATGCGTCGCACTGGGAGAACGAAGCTGAACGGACCCATCGGTCATCAGGACATTGCCTTCGGCAAACCCGACTTTGGTGTCTTTGTGATACCGGAGCCTGTCTGTCCAGATAGTGTCCTCTTTCTCAACGATTCTCACATTGCCCCAAAACCGAACGTATCCGTTTCCTTCATCCAAGCCGTTATTCGCGGTCAGCTGAGTATCCTCATGCAGAAATACCGGTCTCAACCACTCGGAAACAGAACGGCCGTCGATGGTTGTTGCGGAAAGCGAATCGAACGATACCTGAATCTCTCGTGTCTCCTGCGCGTCCTGTGCGTTAACACTTCCAACCCCAAGCATCAGAAAAACGAAAAGAAAAAATACTCTACTCATCTTCCACCATAACTACCCCGCTCACACGGGCAAGACTGAAATCCTGAAGATCCTCGTCGGCATCGAGGCCATAGCCCGATAGTGTCTCGGAAGGGGTCTGTATCGTTGCAAATCCGGGAGTTCGAACTCTGGAGTTAATTTCTGTCCAAGCCAGATGCTCGCTGAACAACCATCTGTCGTTCTGCGCTTGTACTACTACTCCTCCTTCGGCCACAAACCTGCGTGCCCGTTCGAAATACGTTATTCGATCCGAGGTCACAACGGCTGACGAATCTCCTTCGGAATCAAAAATGGATACGCGTACCCGCTTGGATGCACCATCCAATGCCGTCATTATCATGTAGGTACTGTCGGGAGTCTCGTACCGCGCCATGTAGTCTGCTTTCATGTGAAGCCGAGGCAGTCCATTCTCGGAAATGTGCATATTCGGCGACCAGCTTTCTGAGGTCGGAGCTTCTTCGTCGAGCAATGTCTGAACCGTGACACCAGATTCATGCATCTGACACCCGGTCGCAGCGACGGCCAGGACGATAATAAGAAAGAGAACGCGTTGACTAACGAGGCTCATCAGACAGGCTCTTCAGACAGGATTGTGACGGCTGTTCAATGATACGCGAGTTCCGGGAATAATATGGTACCCCCTCAGAAGCTCGTCGTCTCTCCAGAGAATATGATTGAATGATCGACCGACGCCTCTGGATCCGTAGACGCCAGCAAGCGCGCAAAGTCATGACACACTTCTTTCAGCGATAGATCAGGACCATCCGCGAGAGGCGCATAAATGGCCGCTGCCACATGCGAAGTATCGGAATCAGTTTTTGTTATCATCGAATCTTTCACCGCATTTACAACCGGTGATGTGGATCCGTCTGAACGAAATACACATCCAACTATCAGGTCCTTCAGTGAAATAGACTGTCCCGCATGGTTGAAGACGTATTCTTCACCTTCATATCCCAGTCGAAACGTAAAAACAGAAGAGTTTGCTTTGTCGAGATCGAAGATTGAAATGGGCAGCAGACTGGCCATACTGAGGTAATTACAGCAATCTACCAGCGTATTTATCCTGGGAAACCTGGATTCCGAAGCAGCACGAAGCAGATACTCACTTGCTGGTTTGGCCCGTCCAGTCGGTTTGTACGAGCCATTTCTGAAGACATCCCTCACGTGGGTCCTGTATTCGTCCTGAATCGCGCTTAATCCACCCTCGAGGGACGTCAGCCGGGCTGAAATCAGTTCCTCAAGCTCATTCGACGGATTGTTGGCATTCACATTGCGCGCTACAACAAGCCCAAGCCTCAATTCTGAAGGGCCCTCGTGTTTGAATTCCATTCATTCGGGAGTGTTTATATTCCAAACAGTTCTGAAGGTGCACCAGTGGCCCTTCACGTATGTCCGGATAACCGGCATTTAGGCCGAGATTATCGCTTTAGTTTGTATACGTAGCGCCGATAAAGCAATGGAGTGCACCATGTAATTGCATCAGGTGCCCCTTCACTACGTGTATAAACAACACATAACTGGTCATGCAAGCGACATCAATGAATTTTCTCATCGAACCGGTCACACACGACAGTGTCGTGATCAGGATCGGAAAGGCATTGGATTTCCGCAACGCCGCCGATTTCAAGGCGGTATCTCAGGAACAGGTTCGTTCCGGGATTCGCAGCTTCATCCTTGACTTCACCGACACGGGTATCCTCGACTCTACGGGTCTTGGTTCCATCTTTTCTCTGTACCGTCAGGTCTCTCCCATGAGTGGCCAGGTGGTCTTTGCATCGGTTTCCCGTCCGGTACAGGTCGTAGTACAGCTGACTCGCACCTATAAGGTGTTCCGTCAGTTCCCTACGGTTGACGCTGCACGCGATAGCCTCCGATAACTAGATCATCCAAACGGATTCCTTTGCGGAAGACGTTTTCTCAACCGAGATATGGAAATCACCCGTCAAAGCTTTACCCGGCTTGAAATCGTAATCGATGAGCTGCATGGTATGTTCGAGGAATGGGAGCGCGAAGGTGCGCTTCTGTCTCACCTCGATCCTGATACCATTCAGCTTTTTCGTCTTGCGGTTCATGAGTGGGTTGCCAATCTGGTTCAGCACGCCGACTTCGCCGAGCGGAATCCGATTGTAGTGATGGACGTCATCCCGAACGGGAGACGCGTCCGCTGCGTAATTGAAGACAACTCTGACGGATTTGCATTTCCTGAGCAGATCGACGTTCAACGAAACGCCCTCACGCCCTTCCCAGAACGTGGAATGGGACTCCTCATGCTCAACGCGGCAACCGAGTACTTTGAGTACTCCCTGACCGAACAAGGTCACCGTCGCTTAGAGTTCACCGTGTCCGCTGACTCAGACAAATGGCTCAACATTCCATTCTCATAGTAGAAGATGAGCATACCCTGCGTCGGCTCTTGGAATACCGACTGGGGAAGCAGTACAACGTTCGCACCGCTGCGAATGGCGAGGAAGCCCTTGAACGGGTAGCCGAGGAAGTACCGAATCTTATCATTTCCGACATCATGATGCCGAAAATGGATGGATTCGCCCTGCAGGCATCTCTCCAGGACACGCCGGAGACGAAGGCAATTCCTTTCATCTTTCTCACGGCCAAAGCTGATGAGTCGAGCAGACTCAAAGGACGGCGCACCGGTGTTGATGACTACATCACAAAACCTTTTGACATTGACCAGTTGCTCTCAAGGGTAGATCGTCTTCTAGAACGCACGGCGCTTTTCCAGACTCAGTTGGACTCCAAAATTGGGCAGGACTTCTCCCAGAAGCTCATGCCGAAGAAACTCCCTGACGTTCAAGGCTACCGAACCTTCTTCCACAGCAATCCGCGTGAACACGGTGGCGGTGACATCTTTGACTGGACAGAGCCACGTCCAGGCACCTATTTCATCACCGTGGGTGACGTCATGGGTAAAGGACTTCAGGCCAAGTTTTACGCCTTCAGCTTCCTTGGATACATCCGTAGCGCGTTACACACCTTGCTGCGCACGACAACGTCTCCTGCAGAAATAATGAGCAGCGTCAATCAGGTCTTGATGGACGATCCTTCTCTCGAAGACACCTTTGCTTCGCTTCTATTAATACGTTGGGAGCCTGAAAAGAACCTTGTGACGTATGCAAATGCCGGTCACTGTCGCCCTGTCCTGGTCGGTTCTCGCGGTGCTGAAGTGGTCTCGTATTCGGATCTGATTCTGGGACTCGATGAGTCAGCGGAATTCAAGGATACCTCCATCTCCCTCACACCGGGCACGGCCCTGGTATCCTACACCGACGGTCTGCTCGAGCAGCAGATGAATTCTGGTGCCCAACTGGGAGAAGATGGCGTTCTGGAGAATGTCAAAGGTGTTTATGGGACGGCGGATCCGATCGATTCGCTGATCACCAACGTTCTCGATGAGAGTGAAAAACCTGAATTCGGAGATGATATTCTCCTCTTCTGGATGGAACGCGAAACAGCACGTGATCGCCAGGCACCGAGATGGTTCTCTCCGTTCGGCGAAGGATCAGAGTCCGGAAACAGCGCTGTATAAACGGGTAGATCCCAGATCTGAACGCTGTTCGGCATTGGAGCCGAGCAGGCTAGGCAACTTCCAATGAGTCAAGCGACTCGAAGAATCGCCCAATATCCAGTTCGTCATTGTATCCGTGTGCTGAAATTCTGAGACCACCGTCTCTGGCCGTTGTCCAAACCCCCTTTTTCCTGAGTTCGGCGCACACAAATGCCGCGTCCTCAAAATCGGCCAGAACAATCCCGGATCGATGTTCTATTTCTGCATGGGAGCGGATGGATATGTTTCGTTCGGTCAAGCCATCCCAGAGTCGATTCATGATAGACCCAATCCGGAGCGACATGTTCTCGGGTCCAATCTCACCGAGAAGCCGAACAGCCTCTCCCATCGCGAAAATGCCCGGGAAGGCAGGGTGCCCCATCTCGTGTCCGATACCTGAGGGCAATAGATCGAGTCGATCATTTTCGAGAGCGTACGCATTTCGGGCACTGCGCCAGCCTATGAGTGGTGGATCATTTTCCGGCCATTGATCTCCGGTGACCAGAACCGCAACGCCGTAGCCTGCGGTTGCCCATTTGTACCCGCTGAAGACGATGGCATCTATGTAGTCCTTTTCAATATCGACGGGAAAGGCGCCGATGGACTGCGTCGCATCAACGATGAACAGAATTCCGTTTTCTCGACACATTTCTCCGATCTGACGCAGATTTGCCCGGAATCCGTTGGCGAACTGGACGGAGCTCAGGACGAACGCTTTGCTGCCCGAGTCGAGATGGGTGCGAACCAGGTCGGCATCAACATATCCATCTGCATTTGTAGACATGAATTTCACCTCGCATCCAATACGCAGGAATGGGGTCGTGCAACTGGGAAATTCCTGGTCGACAGCCAGGATGCGAGACCCTGTGGCCAGTGATCGCGCAAGGATGTTTACTCCCAACGAAGCGTTGGGCAGAAAGGCTACTCTGTCTTCAGTTCCACCGACGAAACGAGCCACGTCTCGTCGCGCCTCATCGCTTCGTTCGACCCAGGGGTCCCACCCGATGTCGCCCAGCGATTCAGATTCATCGTAGTATTTCCTTCCTGCCGCTGCCACGCGAGTCGACATGACGCCACCGCCAGCCGTGTTCAGGTAGGTGTTTTTAGCCAGCGCGGGAAACTGGGATCGAAATCGTGTCCAGTCGGTCATCATCTTGAGATTAGATGCAAGCCGGAATTAACATCAGAATCCGATCAATGACCAATCTGGTCGACACTGCCGGCGCGAGCACCGTTGAAACCGGCCATTCGACACTTGGAGAAGGTTTTGAGGCGGTATGGAGAACATCCTTGCCTGCGCGTCCAGAATTCGTTTTAATTAAGGTTGAAAGATTTTGTTGATCGAAACAGATACTTGACCTGAGACGAAGCTTTTCATGCGCAAGCAGCTTTCATATCTGATACTGATTGCCGGACTCGTTTTTACCGGGTGCCAGAGGGATTTCTCAGTCAACTCGGATGGAGATTCAGGGCCGGGAAGAGATGGCTCAGTTGGTATCGTTCAGCAGGGCGTGCCCTTCGAAATTGGTGTAGGTCGAGCTGTCTTTCTGGACAATGCCGAGCTGACCATCGAGTTTTCCCTGGTAACCGAAGACAGCCGATGCGCTTCAAACGTTGATTGCGTGCATCCCGGAAGAGCGGGTGTCCTCCTGACTCTGACGGATCACCAGAACGTCAAACACCAGATCATCACCCATATTCCTGGATTGGTTTCAACTCCGTATCGATTCAACGATATCATTCAATTCCAGAACCAGCGCTTCCGTCTTTTGAGGCTCAATCCCTATCCGAAAGCTGGAAGCGCGACAGATTTCGAAGACTATCTCGCTTTGATCGAAGTTGAGGCCCTTTAGCGTCTGCATATTCGGTGTATGCTGAACATCGTGATTCACGCCTTCTTCCCTTCTGAAACGATCCTCCAGGTGCAGAAAGACCGTATTTTTGGAGCCTTGATCTAATTATCCATACACCTACACTCCGGACTCATGGCTCTCGAGCGTACCCTGGCAATACTCAAACCGGACTGCGTCCGTAAAAATTTGATCGGCGAAGTCATTCGCAGAATGCAAGAGGCAGGCTTTACTGTCCGCGCTCTCAAGATGATCAACCTTTCCAAGAAAGAAGCAGAAGGCTTCTATGCGGTTCATCGTGAACGCCCGTTTTTTGGCGAGCTGACCGACTTCATGTCGTCTGGTCCCTGCGTGCCGATCGTTCTCGAAAAAGACAATGCCGTTGCCGACTTCCGAACGCTCATCGGTGCGACGGATCCTGCAGAGGCCGATGAGGGTACGATTCGCAAAGACTTTGCTGACAACAAAGGACAGAACATTGTACACGGATCTGATTCTGTGGAGAATGGCGTCCTGGAATCGAACTACTACTTCCCTGAAGTCGAAATCGTCAATAACGCAGGCTAACGCAATTTCAGTTGTGAGAACGACTCTGGCAGCAGTTTTGTTGTTTGTCGTTTCTGCTTGTGGCGAATCCAATGGGCGGGGTGATCTTGAGATCACCCCGCCCATTGCCGTTTCTACCGGCGCCGACCTGTTGGTGAAGTCCGGCTTCGAGGCTATTGACGGCCAACGTGTGGGGTTGGTCGTGAACCATACCGCTACCTCAGGAGGACGACATCTGCTTGATCTGGTTCATGAAGCGGAAAATGTGCAACTGGCAGCTCTTTTTGGACCCGAACATGGAATTCGTGGCGATGAAGATGCCGGTGCCCATATCGAGGACGGCATCGACGATGTGACAGGAGTTCCGGTGTACAGCCTGTATGGATCGAACCGGCGGCCGACAGCTGAAATGCTGGAAGGAGTGGATGTGCTGGTCTTTGACATTCAGGATGTGGGTGCGCGGTTCTACACGTTCATTTATACCATGGGCCTGTCCATGCAATCCGCCGCCGAAGCCGGCATTCCATTTGTTGTCCTGGATCGGCCCAACCCTCTGGGGGGAAGAAGAATCGAAGGCTTCGTCAGGGATTCAGTTCTCGTTTCGTTTGTCTCCCTCTACCCCATTCCCGTGCGGCATGGCCTCACCGTTGGCGAACTCGCGAAAATGGTCCAAGGCGAAGAGTGGTTGCCGGGCCTCGAAAATCTGGACCTTCGCGTCATTGAAATGGAGGGATGGAATCGAGATATGTACTGGCCTGAAACTGGACTCGACTGGGTCCCTACCAGTCCCAACATTCCAACCTTCGAAACCGCTCTGGTATACGCCGGGACCTGTTTCTTCGAAGCAACCACTGCCAGCGAAGGCCGTGGCACCTCTTCTCCTTTTCTGACCGTCGGTGCACCATGGCTAGATGCGACAGCCCTTGTCGAGAACCTTGAGAAATGGGAGGTTGCAGGAGTGGAGTTTGCAGCAGGCCGGACAACCCCCGTCAGTATTCCTGGTGCATCAACAAATCCGAAGCTGGAAGATGTGCCAATCCAGACGCTGAACATCACAGTGACCGAGCCCGACTCTGTCCGCGCTGTTTCACTGGGTCTGGATCTGGTGGCCCGTTTTTATGATGCTGCGCCCGACTCTGTCAAAGATTCCTTCTTCAATGAGCGTTGGTTGAGGCTCCTTTCGGGATCAGCACAAACCCTGGACTTACTGAAAGGCGGAATGGACCAGGCCGCTTTCGAATGGAAGTGGGAAGAAGAGATTGAAGCGTTCGCGCAACTAAGAAAATCGTACCTGCTGTACGATTGAGGCACCTCAGATAATGGGTCAGGGCTGAAGCCCTTCCAGTTTCACGAGATCATCCTCGTCCCTGTCGACCTGAGCGAACACGGCAAACGTCCCATCGGGGGAAAGATCTGCGACCGAACAATCGATGAGAGGGCTTGGAAGAGTCAACGAGATTTCGCTCACTCCCGAGGCCAGATCGAATCTCACGATTTCCGGTCTCTCCCCCCTGCGCAGATATGTCACCGCTTCACCGTCCAGCCTCCAGGATCTGAAATCGTCCGGTGAAAGGTCCTCAATAATCTGAATGGGCTGCGAAGCTTCTCCACCAAGCGGAAGACTCCATAGTCCGGGCATATCGGGCCGTACATAAAGAAGGGACGATCCGTCAGAAGTCTCCTGAGCGATACTGCCTGCCGTAGCAGTTATCAACTCAGGTTCTCCGCCGGAAAGAGACACCGCCCAAATTTGTTTGATGCCATTGCGGTCTGAACTGAAATAGAGTGTTTCGCTATCAGCTGACCACCCCGGAGACCACTCCCTCGAATCGGCATGGGTCAGATTCCGTGTGAGCCCTCCCACGGTCGAAGCCACAAAAACATCCCAGACACCGTCAACCCCGGCTTCAAATGCAATCATCCGACTATCCGGTGACCATCTCGGAGTTCTGAGATCAAAACAATTGATATTGAAGCTGGCTACCGCGATCTCGTTGGATCCATCCCGGTCGGCGGCGTAAACACTGCATTCTCCGGCTCGGTCCGATATGAAAGCGATGCGATTCCCATCTGGTGAAATTCTGGGATCGTTATCGACCCGCGTGGAAGCCAGCAGGACTCCGCCCTGATCCGACTGATCCTGAACGTCGATCGACCAAATATTGACGTCATACAGGGACTGCACGAATATCACACTTCCATCCGAAGGATTGACGACCGGCTGAACGATGTCGATACCAGGTGCTGCGAGCCAGGATTTACCACCGTACATGGCGTCCAGCCTCCAAAGCGCGCCCTGAGATGCCGCAATGAGCGCTTCACCTTCTGGAGTCCAGTCGAATCCCGAGGCATCAACATCTGCGCTTGTGATCTGAAAAGGCTCGGCATTTCCGGGTCCGCTGACTAAAATATCAACTCCCGAATCGATCCCTGAACGACCTCTGGTAAACGCAATCCGCTCACCATCGGGTGCAAAACGCGGAAACCGGTCCACGATGTCTTCTCCCGGAAACGTGCGCTGCGCGAGGGCACCCGACGTCACGTCAACGGTCCAGATGGACGTTGCGTTTTCAGCAGCAATAAAACGTGAGAAAGCAATCAGATCCTGCGTTGGAGACCAGTTGATCTGCGGCACCGCCATACAGTGTTCGACGTCGAGCGCGAGTACGGTCTGTGGTGATGCTTCTCCAATTGTGGCCTTACTGAAAATGGACGCATCACCCGTTGAAGGGTTACAGCTCACATAAGCGAGATACCGACCATCCGGAGACCATGTCGGACTTGATTCTAAAGCAGTGCTGTTCACGAACGGAATAGCCGTACCGCCATCGGTCGGAGAAATGAATACGTCTGCACCTGTTTCAGACTCATCGATGCGCGCAAATGCCACCCTATCTCCGCTTGGCGAAACTGAGGGGTCAAATTCTTCTCCCGACAGGCTTGTGACGGGAGCCAAACGAAGCGGTTCACGCGGTATGTCATCTACTGCAACGGCACCACGAGAGGTCAGATACCAGACCGCGATCAGAACCGTCGCCAGTAGCCCGAGAGGCCAGGCTTGAGCAAGCGAAAGGGCCCTTGACGATGTCTCGGTCCCGGACGCGAATTCAGTCTCGTCTTCATCCGCGTCCGAACCAGTGAAGGTGGATTTCACCTGCTCGCCTTCAGCCGTAACGGGAAGAAGGAGCCTGTATCCGATCGTAGGAATCGTCTCAATTGACTGATCGGCGTTCCCGTCGGATCCCAGCACTTTTCTCAGCTCCGAGACCGCTCTTGTCAGAACCGCCTCGCCCACAACGGTGTCCGGCCAGACGGCATCCATCAACTCCTCACGCGTCACCGTACTGGCTCGGGCTCGAGCAAGAACCATGAGTACCTGCATGAATTTGGGAGGCAACCGATGCTCGATTTCGTGTCCGTCCGCTGTCGTACGAATACGATTTTGACGTGGAATGACCTCCCATCGGCCTACCATAAGACGCTCTGATGCGCTGTTTTCCACGTTTTTAGCCGATCTGGGGTCTGTTAGATAAATGTGTGACGAACGTTAGCAAACTGTCAGGTATACCCGTTCGGTGCTTCAGAGTTTTGGGTTCATCGGTCAAAAGACGTGCCCCGAATCTTTAAGACCCCATCCGACAAACGTTCCATCATCTATGCACACCGTACGGTATTTCTCAAGCTCATTATTCCTGGCACTTGCCTGCCTGGTCCTGGCGTCCGATGCCAGCGCGAGCATTGTACCCGCTACAATCGAGTCTGGTCTTTCACAAGACGAGGAACAAAAGCTGGTGCTCACCAGACTGAACGGGCCAATCAAATTGGACGGAATCGGCAACGATGACGCCTGGAGCTCCGTGGTTCCGGTTGATGTAACCATGTATCAGCCTACTTACGAGGGGGCGCTTACAGAACGCACCGAAATCCGAATCGGGTATGACTCCGAATATCTGTACGTCCTCGCCCAGTTGTACGACTCTGAGCCATCTGGCATCATGTCGAGCACGATGTATCGGGATGGGGGCTCGTTCGCAGACGACTACTTGAACGTCGTCATCGATCCGTTCAATGACAATGAAAATGCGCTCTGGTTTTACACCACTCCCGCTGGTATTCGAGGTGATGCGGCGCTCAGCAACGATGCGATCAATTTCCAGAGCATGAACAGTTCCTGGGACGGATTCTGGGATGTAGAAGTCCGGACGACGGATGAAGGTTGGTTCGCCGAGATGCGAATACCCTTCACCACCCTCGGTTTTCAGAGCTCTCAAGAGTCGACCGTAATGGGAATTGCCATCTCGCGCGTCATTTCCCGAAAGAACGAACGACACGTTTTTCCAAGCATTCCCCCCAACTGGAATCTGGGATTCGCCAAGCCATCAATGATGCAGGATGTTGAACTGCAGCAAGTACGTGGAAAGAAAGCTGTCTATGTAACTCCTTACGCTCGCTCCGGGCTTGAAAGAACTCCGAGTCTGAATGCAGACCAGACTCGCTTCCGTTCACAGAACGATGCTTCTCAGGATTTGGGACTGGATATCCGGTATAACCTGACAGGCAACCTCATCGCTGATTTGACGGTAAACACCGACTTCGCTCAGGCGGAGGCCGATGATCAACAGATTAATCTCGGTCGATTTTCCCTCTTTTTTCCAGAGAAACGGCAGTTTTTCCAGGAACGTGCCGGACTATTCGATTACTCTCTCGGATTTCAGGATCGCATGTTCCACTCTCGGCAGATCGGCCTGACGAACGGTGAGCCGACCCGCGTATTTGGTGGCGGAAGACTGGTGGGAAGGGTTCAGAATTGGGATGTAGGAATCATGAGTTTGCAGACAGAGGCAGGCGGAAATTTCTCATCGGAAAACTTCACCGTCCTCCGAACCCGGAAGCGGGTATTGAACGACAATTCGTGGGCCGGTGGAATGCTCACCAGCCGTATTGGAGAAGACGGTACATACAACGTCGCGCTCGGACTTGACGGTGTCGTCAGGGTGGTGGGCGACGAATACCTCACGGTCCGAGTAGCTCAGACTTCAGACGATAAGCGCACTTCGACCGTGGGATCCGGCTTCGACAAAAATGGATTCGTGCAGGTGCAGTGGCAACGTCGTCGCGAGCTCGGATTCAATTACATGGTGTGGTTGACACGCTGG